>JACDJB010003114.1_pt1 | contig 11194 bp, 8 predicted proteins | sample 7454121 | NCBI WGS metagenome assembly JACDJB01 (sample SAMN14253290, study PRJNA609438) | sludge metagenome | isolation source: sludge after 25d culture with pyrite | collected 2018-12-20 | reverse complement strand
CGGCGCGATGACGACGACGTCGGCGTCGTGCAGCGCTCGCGCTGCGGCTGCCGACGGGCGCACGTCGTCGGCGCCGTCGAAGCGAACCTCGGTGACCTCCACGGAGTGCTGCTCGCGCACGAAGTACTCCTGGAACGACAGGTCCCGGCCGTCGGCGAGCGTCACCCGGGTCCGGACAGGTCCGTCGGTCACCGGCACGAGCGCCACCTCGATCCCCCACGCCCGGGTGATCTCGGCGGTCACCTCGGTGAGCGACGCCCCCGCCCGCAGCCGGGAGGTCCGGTAGAGGTGGGTGCCCAGGTCGCGGTCGCCGAGGGAGAACCAACCGGCGGCCTCGTCGCCGGAGTCGATGCCGGCCGACCGGGCGTAGGTGCGCAGCTGCTCCATCGCCTGCCACGTCTCGCCGGTCAGCCCCCAGCCCGTGTCGGGGTTGACGGCCCCGGCCAACGTGTAGGTGATCGTGTCGAGGTCGGGGCTGACGTGCAGGCCGTGGACCGTCGTGTCGTCGCCGACGTTCACCACGCCGGTGACCGCCGCCGGTTCGACGACGTCCAGCAGCCCTCGGAGGAAGCGTGCGGCGCCGACACCCCCGCAGAGCACGGCCACGTTCGGTTGGGTCGATCGGCTCACCGTCGGGACCCTACCTGTGCACCTGTCGACCGGTTGCCACGGAATCGACCCGGTGGCGGCTCGGTCAGGCCAGCGCGCCCAGCCAAGGGAGGTACGTCGACACGGGGGCGTCCCGGTAGAGCTCGTCGTGGTCGAGCCCATGGAGCAGCTCGATCGAGAGCCGGCCATAGCCGACGTCGGCAGCAGCGGTGACGAACGTGTCGACCGTCTCCGTGGGCACCAGCTGGTCGTCGTCGCTGATCACGAGCTTGACCGCGGGGTCGTCGGCATCGAGGTAGCGCCGAGGTTCCATCGGCGAGGTGTCGCACGACCCGCTGCAGCCGAGCACGTTGGAGATGGCGAAGTTGGCGACACCGTCGTCCATCTCCATCGCGATGTCGATCGGGGCGCCGAACGCAACTGCGCCCACCACCGTGGGGTCACCGGAGCTCAGCGCGACACCCGGGTCGTCGCGGGAGATCGCCGCCATCACCGCCAGGTGACCGCCGGCCGAGTGCCCTGACGTCGTGAACCGCGACGGGTCGAGGCGGAGCTGTACCGCATGGGTCTGCAGGTACTTGACGGACAACTTGGCGTCCAGCAGCCCCGCCGGCCAGCGGTTGACGCCGAACAGCGCGGCCAGCCGGTAGTCGACCGTCGCGACGGCGTACCCGGCCGCCAGCAGGGCGTCGCGGAAGCCGTCGTCGAGCTGCGAACGCGAACCCTGCGTCCAGAAGCCGCCGTGCAGCCAGACCACGACCGGGAACGGACCCTCGCCCGCCGGCACGTACAGGTCGAGGTGCTGCCAGCTCGACGTCGTGGCGTACCGCACCCCCGCGTACACGGATGCTCCGGACCCGAGCGTGGTCGGCGTCACCGTCGGCGCGGTGGCGAGGCCGTCGTTCGGTCCCGGATTCGGGTTGCTCGGCGGAACGGTGCAACCCGAACCCGCGACAGCGGCCGCCAGAAGGGCGACGATCAAACCCGCCGTGATCGCCAGGGTGCGCGGACCCCGCGACGCAGTCGAACGAAGCATCGTCTTCCCTCCGTTCGCCGGCTCTCCCCGATGTCCCTTGGATCGGGCGAGCGTCCGGCGTTCCGACTCGGCACCGTAATCGACCCGGGTCGCGGGTGCCCGAACCCGGTCGCGCTTTTCACATCACCTCCCACGTGCAAGCCTCGTCGGATCCTTGGGGGTCCGGGCGACTCAGTCGGTGGGGGCGATGCACGAGCAGGATCAGATCTCGACGCGGGCAGAGCGTGCCGGCGCTCAGCGTGCGGGCGATCCCGCGTCCACGGCTGGTTCCGGCGGCGCACGGGTGCTGTACCTCGACGCGGTGCGGTCGGTCGCGCTCGCTCGGGTCCTGCTGTACCACGCCCTCCAGCAGGACTGGCCGCTCGTCTTCTCCTCGATGCCGCTGATGTTCTTCGTGTCCGGCTCGCTGTTCGCCACGTCGCTCGAGCGCCGAGCCGCCACCTCGGTCGTCGAGAGCCGGTACCGCCGGATCCTCCCGTCCTATTGGTTCTACGTGGCGGCGATGATGGTTCTCTGGGCGTCGCTCGGCGTCCTCGGCCAGCTCAGCTGGTTCGACTGGATCTCCTTCGCGTTCCCCGTCATCTCACTCGGCGGACCGCAGGGTCCGGGCGTCGGCACGGATCTGAGCCTCACCTGGGGTCTGCTCTGGTACCTGCAGATGCACCTGATCCTTGCGCTGGTCGGCCCGCTGCTGCGTCGTCTCCAGCAGCGCCGACCGCTGCTGCTGTGGTCGGGGCTGGCCATCCTGGCCCTGCCGGTGTGGCTCACAGGAACACCGGCGGTGCTGGCCTTCCTCTTCGTCGCATCGTGGATCCTCGGCTACCACCACCACGACGGCCACCTGCGTGAGGTGCTGCGGAGGTTCTGGTGGGCGATCGCGCTCGGCTGCTTCGCCGTCGTCGGCGTCCTCGTGGTCACCACGAGCGGCTCGGACGGGACGACCAGCGCGATCCGTGCCGCCACCCTGCTCGTGGGGCTGCTCGGGATCTTCTGGCTCATCGTCGCGGTCCGGGTGCAGCCGATCGTCGAGCCGTGGTTGCGCGGCCGCAGGGTTCGATCCACGCTGACGTGGTCGAGTCGGCGGTCGCTGACCATCTACCTGTGGCACATCGTGCCGATCTACGCCGCCCTGGCGATCCCGTTGCCGGGTTCGTCGTGGTGGGCCGGCCGCATCGCCTGGTGCCTGCTGGGCACCGTGGTGGCGGTCGTCGCGTTCGGCTGGATCGAGGACCTCGCCGCACGCCGACCGATCAGCCTGTGGCCCACCGCGCCGCGCGTGGCATCGCCGACGGGGCGGCGGCGCTTCAGGCGATCGGCCCCAATCGACCTGAGAGAAGGTCGAGGTCCGCGTCGACCATCATCGTGACGAGGTCCTCGAATCCCACGGTCGGCGTCCAGCCCAGCACCCGCTCCGCCTTGGCCGGAGTGCCGATGAGCAGGTCGACCTCGGCGGGTCGGTAGAACGCCTCGTCGATGACGACGTACTGCTCGTAGTCCAAGTCGACGTGGCCGAACGCCACCTCGCAGAAGCGCCGGACCGAGTGCGTCTCACCGGTGGCCACGACGAAGTCGTCGGGGCTGTCCTGCTGGAGCATGAGCCACATGGCTCGCACGTAGTCGCCGGCGAAGCCCCAGTCTCGTTCGGCCTCCAGGTTGCCGAGGCGGAGCTCGTCGGTCAGGCCGAGCTTGATCTTGGCGACGGTGTTGGAGATCTTGCGGGTCACGAACTCCAGGCCGCGCCGCGGCGACTCGTGGTTGAACAGGATGCCGCTGGAGGCGTGGAGGTCGTAGGACTCGCGGTAGTTGACGGTGATCCAGTGCCCGTACTGCTTCGCCACGCCGTAGGGGGACCGGGGGTAGAACGGCGTTTCCTCGGACTGCGGCACCTCGACGACCTTGCCGAACATCTCGGAGCTGGACGCCTGGTAGAAGCGGATGTCCGGGTCGACGATCCGGATGGCGTCGAGCAGGCGGGTCACACCGAGTCCGGTGACGTCGCCGGTCAGCACGGGCTGGCTGAAGCTCGTCTGCACGAAGCTCTGCGCGGCCAGGTTGTACACCTCGGTCGGGCGGTGCGTCCGGAGGAGGTCGATCAGGCTGGCCTGGTCGAGCAGGTCGCCGGGAACGGTGGCGATCCGGTCCTGCAGGTGCGCGATCCGCTCGAAGGTGACCGTGGAGGATCGGCGCACCATGCCGATGACCTCGTAGCCCTCGTCGAGCAGCAGCTCGGCGAGGTAGGAGCCGTCCTGGCCGGTGATCCCGGTGATGAGCGCGCGCTTGGTCATGGCACTGTTCTACGCTGGCTCGGCCCATCACGTCTGCATACTGGGTTGACAGGACGCACCGACGATGAACGATCCCTCCCGACCGAACCGCGCCGACCAGGGGCGTGACGACCGGTCGCGGACGCCGGAACGGCTGGGGGACCGCATCGGTGCGCTGCGCGCCGCGTTGGGTGTGACCCAGGCCGAGCTGGCCGCCCGGGTGGCCATCTCCCGGGTTGCCCTGTCGAACCTGGAGTCGGGCAGGAGCGTCCCGGGTGAGCGCACGGTCACGCTCCTGGCGGGGGTGTTCCACATGGAGCCGACCGAGCTGGTCTCCGGAACCGCCTACCCGCCGTCCAAGGCGGAACGACTCCCCGCCGTGACGGCTCGTCACACGGAGCTGGAGCTGCAGCTCGCCCTGCTCGACCGGGACCTGACGTGGTTGGAGGGCGCACCTCGGGGTGTGGCCGCCCGGGTGACCGCCGAATGGCGTCGCACGTTGGCCGCGCTCAGCGCGTCGGCGACCTCCACGGCGGAGCGCGCCGCGGTCGACGCCGCACGGCGCCGGGTCGCTGACGTCGGCTGAGTCGGCGGCCCGCGTAGCGAGGTTCAGGCTCGGACGCGTCGGCGCTGGTCGTCGAGCAGGTCGCGCAACGTGTCCTGCAGCGGGATCTCGGGCGCCCAGCCGGTGTCGGTGCGGATGCGGGAGTTGTCGCCGAGCAGCACCGGGATGTCGACCGGACGCTCCAGCTCGGGGTCGGTGACGAGCTCCATGGGGATCGACGCCAGCGAGATGAACTCGTCGGCGAGCGCCTGCACCGCGATCGCCCGACCGCTGCACACGTTGTAGACCTCTCCCGCCGTGCCGTGCTCGACGAGGAGGCGGTATGAGCGCACCACGTCGCGGACGTCGGTGAAGTCCCGTTGGGGGCTGAGGTTGCCGACCTTCACCTTGGACTCGCCGCTGAGCTCGTTCGAGGCCACCCGCTCGGCGAGCGCGGCGGCCACGAAGCGGCTGCTCTGGCCGGGCCCGAGGTGGTTGAACGGTCGGGCCCGGACGACCTGTTGGTCGTAGCCCAGGTACGCCTGGACGGCCACGTGGTCCGCCGCTGCCTTCGACGCTGCATACGGGCTCACCGGACGCATCGGGAGCGACTCTGTGATCGGCAGGTCATCGGCCGCCACCTTGCCGTAGACGTCGGCCGACCCGACGGTCAGGACACGATCGACGCCGGACTCCCGAGCCGCCCACAGGACGTTCAGCGTCCCCTCGGCGTTCGAGCGGAAGGTCGCCTGCGGCGTGGACCACGATCCTCCCACGTCGCTGGCGCCGGCCAGGTGGTACACGACGTCGGGGCGCCAACGACGGAAGTGCTCCAGAAGGGCGGGTGCGTCGTTGATGTCGAGGCCGTCGGTCGATCGGTCCGTGCAGATCACCTCGTCGCCCTCGGACTCGAGGTGGCTCCTCAGGTGGTGGCCGACGAAACCGCCCGCACCGGTGATCAGCGCCTTCATCGTGGAGGTCCCGTGCGGTGGCCCGGTCGGGCGTCGGTCTGCATCCGTTGTCACTCTAGGGGCTCACCGCTGGGCCCGAACCGCTCGGAACGGTTCGCAGCCGCTCGGATGTGCGCTCGTGCACCGGGGCCGACCCGGGCCCCGCACTACGATCGCCGTCCGTCCAGTCACGCGACCCACGCCGGGTGTCCCGGTCGACGGATCCTCAGGAAAGGCGAGACCGATTCCCTCCACGCCGCTTCCTCGGGACGACGACGAACCCTCCTCCGAGCCGGACGGTCCCGACGAGGTCGGCCCGGCACCGTTCGAGCAGGTGTTCGCCGGCGCCGATGCCGACGAGGATGCGGCCGAGGACGCCAAGTGGGGTCTCTCCGACGATGCTCCGCTCGTCGGGACCGGCGCGCCGCCGGTGGTCGCGGTCCTGATCACGCGAGACCCCGGCGACTTCTTCGAGGAGTGCCTCGAATCGATCGCGGACCAGGACTACGAGAACCTGTCGCTGCTGGTCGTCGACAACGGATCGACCCACGACCCGACGGGCCGGGTCGCCGACGTCCTGCCCACAGCGTTCGTGCGTCGACTGTCCGATGACCGGGGGTTCTCCGCAGCTGCGAACGAAGCGCTGGGCGCGGTCGAAGGGGCGCCCTTCCTGCTGTTCCTCCACGACGACGTGCGGCTCGCACCCGATGCCGTCACGTCGATGGTGGCGGAGGCCTTCCGGGCCAACGCCGGCGTGGTGGGGGCCAAGCTGGTGGACTGGGACGACGAGGCCGTGCTGCGGTCGGTCGGACTGGCCGTCGACGTCTTCGGATCGTCGGCCACGCTGGTGGACCCCGGCGAGCTCGACCAGTCGCAGCACGACAGCGCCCGCAACGTGTTCGCCGTCTCGACGGCGTGCATGCTCGTGCGCACCGACCTGTTCCGGGTCATCGGCGGGTTCTCCACGGAGATCCCGTTCTTCGGCGAGGACGTCGACCTGTGCTGGCGGGCCCATTCGGCGGGAGCGTCGGTGCAGTTCTGTCCCCGCGCGACCGTCGCGCACCGCGAGCGCTTCGAGGAGCGACGCGACGTGGAGGACCGCTCACGGTTCGAGACGCGCCACGAAGCGCGCATGGTGCTCGCCAACACGGAGCTGCGCCGCTGGTGGTGGACGGTGCCGGTGGGCGTCGTGCTCGGGATCGTCGACTTCGTCGGCTCGACGGTGCTGGCCCGGTTCCGTCACGCCGGCGACGTCCTCGCCGCTGGGGCGTGGAACCTCTTCCACGTCCCCGATCTGGTCGCGGCGCGTGGCCGGGTGCGGCGGGCCCGACGGGTCCACGATGCCGACTACCGGTCGCTCTTCCACCGCGGCAGCTATCGGCTCCGAGCGCTCGTCCGCACCGACGACGGCGAGGGTCGCCTGGCGGTGGCGACGCGATCGAGCAGGCTGGCGCTCGCGGAGATGACGTCGGTGACGAGTCGCGTCGCCGGTGCGTTCATCGTCGTCACCGTGGTGGTGGGCGTGGTCGGTGCCAGGCACCTCATCGCCGGACCGCTGCCGGTCATGCGCGAGCTGATCAGCGGTGGTGACAGCGGCCCTGCACTGGTGTCGGAGTGGTGGACGGCTTGGCGCGGTGCCGGCCTCGGAGAGGCATCGGTGCCGATCGGCGTGGTGCCCGGTCTGGGAGGGCTCGGCACGGTCCTCCTCGGGTCGATCGGCCTCGCTCGTCGGCTCCTGATCCTCATGCCGTTGCTGATCGGTGCGGTGGGTGGTTGGAAGCTGCTGTCGGGGACCCGCTCGATCCGGGGTCGGTCCGCCGCGCTGGCCGTCTACGCGCTGAACCCGATCGCCCTGAACGCCCTGGCCACCGGGCGGCTGCAGGCCCTGGTGACCTACGCAGCGGCGCCGTGGTTGTTGCGCAGGATCGCCCGCCACGCCCACGTGGCGCCGTTCAGCGAACCCGGCCGTCCGTCGGATCCGATGTGGCGCCACCTCGCCGGCAACGCGCTGATCCTCGGTGCGGTCGGCTGCGTCAGCCCACTCGGGTCGCTGTTGCTCGCAGCGGCGGTGTCGCTGTTCGCGATCGCGCCACTCGTCGGCGGCGACCGGGCGCGAGCGGTGAGGCTCCCGGCCGCTGCGTTCGGCGGGCTCCTGCTCAGCGTGCCGCTGCAGCTGCCGTGGCTGGTGGAATCGGTGAGCCGGGGTGACGCAGCGTCCTTGACGGGCCTTTGGGACAGCCGGGCAGCCGTGCCCTCAGCCGCGGAGATCATCACCGGCGGCGTCGGGCCGGTGCAGGTGGGGTGGTTGGGTTGGGGCGTCATCGTGGCCGCGCTCGTCCCTCTGCTCACCGGCCGGTCCTGGCGCTCCGGCTGGGCCGTTGGCGGGTGGGTCGTGGCCCTGGCGTCGTTCGCGGGGACCGCCGCCGCGTCGTCGGCAGGACTCGTCGGCGGTGCCGGCACCGAGCTGTTCCTCGTCCCTGCCGCCCTCGGGTTGGCCATCGCTGTGGCGATGGGGCCGTTGGCGTTCGAGCACGACGTCGTCAGCGCGGACTTCGGCATCGGCCAGTTCGCCTCGGGAGTGGGAGTTCTGGCGCTCGCGGTGGGGTTGGCGCCCATCGTGTTCGCGGCGCCCGAGGGCCGCTGGTACCTGCCCGAAGGCGACTACCAACGGGCGCTCGACCTGATCGACCGCGGGGACGCGACGAGGACGCTGTGGATCGGGGACCCCGACGTCCTGCCGGTGTCGGGCTGGAGACTGCCCGACGCGGGCGACCTGGCCGTCGGTGTCACGGAGGGCAACCTGCCGACGGCCACCCAGCGCTACCGACTCGACGGAGGTTCCGGCGTCGAGCACCTGCGCCAGGCGGTCCAGGCCGCGATCGATGGCCGGACATCGAGGGTGGGTCAGCTGCTCGCGCCGATGGGCATCCGCTACGTGCTCCTCATCGACCGACCGGCACCGGAGCCGTTCGCTGCGATGGAGGTGCCGCTGCCCGCCGGGACCCTGGCGTCCTTCGACGAGCAGCTCGACCTGGTCCGCATCCCCGTGGCACCCGGTGCGGAGCTGTACGAGGTCGGTGGCGTCTGGCCGCTGCGGTCCGACATCTCCGCGCTCGGACTCGCCGACGATGGAGTGCCGACGTTGGGGGGTCAGCTCCGGCTGACCCCCCAGCAGCCGCCGGCGGTTCTGGGTCTCGGGCCCGGTACCTCGTTCTCGGGTCGACTCGACGAGGGGACGATCGTGGCCCAATCGGTCACCGCTGATGGCGGTTGGTCGCTCGTGAGCGGATCCAGCGCGGCGGATCGCTCGGCGTTGTTCGGCTGGGCGCAGCAGTTCGACGTGGCCCGCGACGGCGAAGCGTCGCTCGCCTGGTCGACGCCGTGGTCGTCACGGCTGCTGCAGCTGGTGCAGGTCGTCGCGCTGGGAGCCCTGGTCGCGCTTGCTCTGCGACGACGTCGGTCCTCATCGGTCGCTCCCCGGCGGACGATCCGCCGCGGTTCGCCCGTGGTGGTCGTCACCGCCGAGGATCCGGCACCCTCCGCGCTCGACCCGACGCCACCGACCGCGGGTGATGTCGATGCTGCTGACGTCGATCCTGCTGACGTCGATCCTGCTGATGCCGATCCTGCTGACGTCGATCCTGCTGATGTCGATCCTGCTGATGTCGATCCTGCTGATGTCGATCCTGAGGGGGGCTCATGAGGCTGGCGCGGTTGGCGCTGATCACGGTGGTCGTGCTCGCCCTCGTCGGCCTGGTGGCGGCATGGGCCGGGCGCTCGGAGCCGCAAGCGGCGGAGGTCCCCCGCTCGCCCGTGCCGGCCGTGCGCGCCGAAGCGGACTTCGGCGTCACCTGGTACTGCGCGGCAGGGACGGCGGCGGTCCCCACGGCGCAGCACCTCTTCGTCTCCAACCCGACCGACAGTCCGGTCTCGGTGCGGCTCACCGGCTACACGGCGGCAGGCGCCACCCAGCCCAAGGACGTCGAGGTGCCCGCCGGCGGTCCGCTCATCGTCGATGTCGCCGCCACGTTGGGCGATGCAGCGGCATCGGTCCTGGTCGAGTCGCCGTCCGCTGAGCTGTCGGTGGATCACCAGCTCGCCGCCGAGGGCTACGGCGATCGGGCGGCATGCATCGGCTCGACGTCGGACACTTGGTCGTTCCCGACGCTGACGACCACGCGCGACGCCGGTGCCCGCCTCACCTTGTTCAACCCGTTTCCCGGCGATGCAGGGGTGGACATCGAGATCGGGCTCGACACGGGCACACGGGTCCCGACAGCGCTGACGGGTGTGATCGTGGCGGCCGGCACTGCCAAGGTGATCGACCTCGGTGAGGCCGTGCAGCGTCGCGAGCAGTTCACCGCGGTGGTGCGCTCCCGATCGGGCCGGGTGGTCGCGGAGGTGGCGCAGACCTTCGACGGCGAGCTGGGACCGAAGGGCCTGCAGCTGTCGCCGGGGGTCCCTTCGCCGCAGCGGGACTGGGCGTTCGCTGGCGGTTTCACCGGGACCGGCGTCGCTGAGCGACTGGTCGTGCAGAACCCGGGAGAGGAGCGGGCCGACGTGCTCGTCCAGGTGACGCCGTACGGCGGCGCCGCGGACCCGCCGGAGCCGATCGAGGTGACCGTGGAGCCCCTGCGCTACGTCGTCGTGGACCTGTCGGCCGAGAGTCGGGTGCCGGGAGTGGGGTACCACGCGATCGCCGTCGAGTCGGACCGGCCCGTGGTGGTCGCACGATCGACGGTCCTGAGCGCGGCCCCAGATCCACCACCGGACCCGGCGGTCGCGGCCCGTCCGGACCTGTCCCGCGGCGTGGCGCTGTCGACGGGCACCCCTGTGGCAGCGGCGGAGTGGGTCGTGCCTGCCATCGACGCAGGTCAGCCACCCGGACCGGTCGTCCTGATCCACAACCCCGGCGACGGGATCGCCACGGTCACGTTGAGCGCGGTGGCAGCGGGGACGGCGAGCGAGCTCCCCGAGGCGACGGGACTCGAGGTCGCCCCGGGTGACAGCGTCGCGGTCCCGCTGCCGGTCGCCGGAGCAGCGCCCGAGGTCACCATCGCTGTGAGGTCGACCGAACCGATCGTGGTCGAGCGGATCACCGTGTTCGGTCCCGAACCGGAGCTGGCGTTCGACCTGGCCGTACCGGTGCACCGTCCGGGTCGACCCCTGGTGGCGCTCGGCGACCGCGCCTCCTGACCGGTCGGCCGCCCCTCCTGACCGGTCGGCCGCCCCTCCTGCCGAACCGCACTGTCGCGGCGACGTGAGCGACCCGCCCGACGCGGGCACACTGGTGCACGTGGATCGCCTGGTCGTCGCACTCGTGCTCGCTGCGGCGGCGGTGTCCGTCGCTGCGGTGCTGCAGCGTCGCCGTGCCGATCCGCCGGTCCGGACCCGCACCTGGGAGGCGCCGGCGCAGCTCGATCGTGCTGACTTCGGAGGTCCTGATGCCCCGTGGCTGGTGTGCGTGTTCAGCTCCGCGACGTGTTCGACCTGTGCCGACGTGGTCACCAAGGCCGAGGTGCTCGCGAGCGACGACGTGGCGGTGGTCGACGTCGAGGCCGACCGCGATGCCGAGCTCCATCGCCGGTACCGCATCGAGGCGGTCCCCATCGTGGCGATCGCGGATGGCGACGGTGTCGTGCGCAGGTCCTTCGTCGGTCCGGTCAGCTCCACTCACCTGTGGGCTGCGTTGGCCGAGCTGCGCGAGCCCGGGTCAGTGCCCGGCGGCTGCGGCGGCCACGACGGCTGATGGCGCTCTGTCACGCAGAGGCCACCCGAACGGGTGTCCCCT
>JACDJB010003106.1_pt1 | contig 11216 bp, 8 predicted proteins | sample 7454121 | NCBI WGS metagenome assembly JACDJB01 (sample SAMN14253290, study PRJNA609438) | sludge metagenome | isolation source: sludge after 25d culture with pyrite | collected 2018-12-20 | reverse complement strand
TCGTAATCTGATTTTTCAATAAAAACCTTAACTACGGCATTTAAATCGTCAATGTTTTCTCTGGTAACTTTCATGTTCTAATAATTGTTAACTACTTCTGGCAACACGAAGCCTGCTTTTGCAGAAGGAATACTGATCTAAAATTTCTTTGCTTAACCTGCTTCATGCTGAATCGAATGTTTTATCGGAAAATTATACGGTTCACGGGTTATTTTTAAGTCGCCCGATTGGCTTAGTTTGTGCGGACGAAGGGACTCGAACCCCCACGCCGTAAGGCACCAGATCCTAAGTCTGGCACGTCTACCAATTCCGCCACGTCCGCAAAAAACAGGGCGCAAATGTAACTAAAATTTCTGAATAGCTAAAAAATTATTTCCACTCTACAACGGTGCCCCGCTGTTCGTTCTGAAGTTCTTCGGGAATGACATTTTTAATCTCGCGGAACAGGAGATTTATCAGTTTATGTTTTGCAAAATGAAGTGAATAGGCGAGACTCACTTCCCTGAGTGGTTTCAGGTTGTTGAAAGTTCTGACGTTTGCTTTTCTGCTTTCTGCCATGCTGAATGTTGCCAGTTCCGGTATCAGCGTAACACCGCCCTCCCTGTCAACAATATTCATCAGCGTTTCGAGCGAGCCCGCCTCAAAGTGAAACGGGAGCCGGCTGTCCACACTGCCCAAAAAAGAGCAAAGATTCACCACCTGATTTCTGAAACAGTGCCCGTCACTGAGCAGCCACACATCCGGCGCACTGATGTCTTCAAGCGAAAGTTCCTTTTTTGCATGAAGTTTATTCTGAGGATTCACATAAATCATCATCTCCTCATAGAAAACAGGCTTTTCAATGATCTTTCCCTCTTTCAGCGGCGTGACAACAATTCCTACATCAATCAAATCTCTGTTGAGCAGATTGATAATCTTGTCGGTTGTCTGCTCAATAACCTTGATGTGAATATTGGGATATTTTCTCTTGTATTTCCCGATGAAAAGCGGCAAAAGATACGGGGCAAGCGTGGGAATTATTCCGATGCGCAGCATCCCGGAAACCAGATTTTTATGGTCTTTGACAATATTGTTGAGCCCCTCGGTTTCCTTGAGAATTATTCTTGCCTGCTCAACTACGCGAACACCAACATCAGTAGGGATTAGCGGTTGTTTGCTCCTGTCGAAAATGATAATTTGCAGATCCTCTTCTAACTTTTTTATCTGCATGGAAAGCGTGGGCTGGGTAACAAAACAAGATTCGGCAGCTTTGCCAAAATGGCGATAGGTATCCACCGCGACAATGTATTCCAATTGAGTTAGTGTGATCATGGCGCATAAATTTTGCTCTAAAAATAGGAATTAATTGCCTTTTTCAAAAAGAAACCCGCAACAAAGTGATTTTCATAAATTTTCGTCAGATTGAGATGGATGGGGAGCGATGAAAAGGTTGATGGGGATTGGGGAGGTTAAGTGGAGATTAGGTGGGGATTAAGTAATGATTAAGTGGGGATTAAGTAATGATTAAGTAATGATTAAGTGGAGATTAAGTAGTGATTAAGTGGGGATAAGGAGATTAGTTGCACATTAATGACTGCCGAAGACAGGTAAAACTTTGCGACTTTGCGTGAAATAAGAGGGAGATTGTTTGTAGTCTCGAAATTCTGAACTCTGAACCATATTAGACACATAAGTTATTCTCTGTGGTTCTCCGCGTTTTCTTTGGTGGGTTTTCTTTTGAGTTTTTGCTACAAATACACGAAAGCTTAGCTACCGGACACTGAGCTTGTCGAAGTGTGTCGAAGTGGTCGAAGTGTGTCGAAGTGATCTCCCGCAGATTTTTGCCGGTTCCTTAATTCGTCAACATCTGTATTGAGTTTACTCATCGGTGGCATCAGTATTCTTTTTTACCGGAATTTGAAACTTTGAACCCGGGATTTGCAGCTATCTGAAGATTTTTCGCAGAGCGAAAAATGACTCTACATTAAATATATTGTATTGATTGTTTTCAGGCGACTGTGCCGCCTGAAAACAATCCTGTGCCATACAAAACGGCGTCATTCCGCACGATGTGTGGAATCTATTTCATTTCTTTAAAACCCGTAAACATCGCCAGACCAGTCTGTTCCGATTAACCTGGAATTGTATTAAAAAAATAGAAGCCTCTCTATCTCCCCCAAAGTATAAAGATAAGTTAAAACATTTCTAAAAAACTTAGTTAATTTTTGAGCACCAATCCCCACCTAATCTCCTCCCTCCCCACATCTCCCTGTATTAGAATTTGATTGCGCCCTGCTTACCATATTTTCCTGAATAAACCTTATCTTTGCAATAAAATTGGTGACGGTTATGATAGGAAAATTTTTTCATACACCTGCTGCAAAAAAATTCAATCTCACTCCGCGATTTTGGGACCCCGACAAGGAGGAGCGCGACGAGAGAGAACAGCGCATCCGTGAAGAGTTAGGTATTCCAAAGGAGAAAGAGGAGAACAACACGCCTTATCGCCCCAACATCAAAGGGCAGTTTCGGCAGGCGCAAGGGGGGCTATCCCGTTCGACAGAGAAGGAGCGAAGAGCATCCAACACCCGCCTGATTGTTTTGATTATGATTTTTGCGCTTATAGTGTATCTCTTTTTTTATTCTGATATCATCTTCAAGTGAGCGATATTATTCAATTATTGCCGGACTCGGTAGCCAATCAGATTGCCGCCGGTGAAGTGATTCAGCGGCCTGCTTCGGTAGTGAAGGAGCTGGTTGAGAACGCATTGGATGCCGGTGCTGATGAAATTATCATTCACATCAAGGATGCCGGAAAAACCCTGATTCAGATAACCGACAACGGGTGCGGAATGTCGCCAACCGATGCACGTATGGCTTTTGAGCGCCACGCCACATCAAAAATCAGCGCTGCCAACGACCTGTTTTCCATCAGAACGCTCGGATTTCGCGGTGAGGCGATGGCTTCCATCGCTGCTATTGCCGATGTTGAGCTGCGCACAAAGCGAGTGGAAGATGAAGTAGGTACCTTTATTCATGTAACGGGAACGGAGGTGAAAAGGCAGGAACCTGCCGGGTGTTCCAACGGAACTTCAATCACCGTAAAAAATCTGTTTTTCAATGTGCCTGCGCGCCGTAAGTTTCTGAAAGCAAACACCACGGAGCTAAAGCACATTATTAATGAAATACACCGGGTGGCGTTGCCCAATCCGGAAATCCGGTTTTCCGTTTTTCACAACAATGCGCAACTCTATGAGCTGCCAAAAAGCAATCTCAGGCGCAGAATTGTCGATATTTTCGGAAAAACCATCAACCACAGCCTGATACCTATCGGTGAAAAAACCAGCCTGACAACCATATCCGGTTTTGTGGGACAACCCAAATTTGCCCGCAAAACAATGGGCGAGCAGTTCTTTTTTGTGAACAGGCGCTACATGCGTCATCCCTATTTTCACCGGGCAGTTATGCAATCCTATGAAAAACTGCTGTCATCCGATGCTTTCCCTTCCTATTTTCTTTTTTTGGAAATTAATCCTGCTTCCATAGATATTAATGTTCACCCCACAAAAACTGAAATTAAATTTGAAGATGAACGCGCCATCTGGCAGCTTATTTTTGCTATTGTCCGTGAATCTCTGGGAAAACATAATGTTGTGCCTTCCATTGATTTCGATCAGGACGGCAGCATTGAAATTCCGATTGCAAAGCGCGACAATACCGATGTTCAGTATCCGAATATCACCATAAATCCGGAGTATAATCCTTTTGAACAGGAAAAACCGTCATCTTTCAAAATGCCCCAAAGCCGGCAAACGGAGCAAAAGCAATTCAGTCGTTGGGAGGATTTGTATAAAGGAGCACAATTGGTGCTGAAACCGGAAGATCAGGATGTTGCACCACAGGATTCGGGATGGAGCCCGAAAACTTTGGAGGGAGGTTCTTTCAAAAAAGTGTTGCAACTGAAACAGAAATATATTCTTTCGCCGGTGAAATCGGGACTTATGCTGATTGACCAGCGGCGTGCCCATGAGCGGATTCTGTATGAGCAGTTTATGGAAGTGTTAAAATCCGAATCTGCCGCCAGTCAGCAGCAGCTCTTCCCAAAAACTATCGAACTGAATGCCGGCGATGCCGAGTTGCTGAAAAATATTACCGGAGATTTACTCTCCTTAGGATTTGACATCCGGGAATTTGGGAAAAACACGTTCGTAATTAACGGTATCCCCGGAATGCTTGCAGTCTCTTCGCCGGAAGTTATTTTAGAAAAACTGTTAGAGGAGTATAAAAATTCGCCAGTGGATGCCAAGTCAAAAGCGAGAGAACAGGTTGCCTCATCGCTGGCAAAAGCATCTGCACTGAACTACGGCACGGAGTTGACGCAGGAAGAAATTATTCACTTGATTGACAAGCTTTTTGCATGTGCAAAACCAAATTATACCCCCGATGGAAAAAAAGTGCTTTCCATTTTCACCCTCGAAGAAATTGAAAAATTTTTCAACAGCTAATAATTTGTTGTTATTTTGCGGGGTTGAAATTTTTTCAAAAGAGATTTTCACACAATGACATTAAAATTTAGAAAATGAATTATCGTCCTGTTGCGAATACCATTCCGCCGGTTGTTAAAAACCTGATAATAATCAATGTGCTGTTGTTATTGGCTACCTGGATTCTGGATAGCCGGGGTATCAATTTAGTTGAATATCTGGGAATGCACTATCCCGGCTCTGACAAATTCAGGCTGCATCAGATTGTTACTCATATGTTTATGCACGGTGGATTAGCCCATCTGTTTTTCAATATGTTTGCTCTCTGGATGTTTGGGCGGGTGCTGGAAAGCGTCTGGGGTTCGCGCCGCTTTTTAGTCTATTATTTTGTAACCGGATTAGGTGCGGTTGCCTTGCATACTTTTGTAAATCATATTGAACTCTCATCGATTCATCAGGCTGTGGAAGCATTCAGAAACACACCATCGCCCGATTTGCTGGACGTCTTTGTTAAGAAAAATCTTCCCAATGCTTCAGCTCAGGTTCGCGATTTCATAAACACCTGGTACGACAGTCCTGAAAACACGGCTTACGCCTCTGAAGGGTTAAGCCTTATGGAGCGCATTTTTCAGCTGAAAAGGGATATTCCCACTGTTGGCGCTTCGGGAGCTGTTTTTGGTGTGCTGCTGGCTTTTGGGATGTTGTTTCCAAACACACAGCTTATGCTGCTGTTTCCGCCAATTCCAATCCGCGCAAAATATTTCGTAATCGGCTACGGTATTCTGGAACTCTATTTAGGATTGTCACAACCGGGCAGCAATGTTGCCCACTTTGCACATTTAGGCGGAATGCTATTCGGATTTCTGCTTATAAAGTACTGGAATAAAACAACAAAGCACTTTTACTGATGGAAATTTGGGATGACATTAAACAGACATTTAAAGAAGGCTCTGCCTTAACCCGGCTGATTTATATCAACTTAGGTGTCTTTTTAGTGATTAAACTGATTGGTGTGCTGTTTTTTCTTATTGGGCAGCCGCTGCTACTGGTAAAGTGGCTTTCTGTTCCTTCAGATACGGCAGCATTGCTGCGCCGCCCATGGACGCCTGTCACCTACATGTTTCTCCATACCGGTTTTCTGCACCTGATTTTTAATATTTTGGGTTTATACTGGTTCGGGAAGCTTTTTCTCTATCGTTTTGAAGGTGAAAAACTGCTCAGCGTTTACCTGCTTGGAGGATTGGCAGGCGCGCTGCTGTATGTGCTGGCTTATAATATTTCTCCGGCACTATCCTCGGTAAACGCGCTTCTTTTGGGCGCTTCGGCTTCAGTTTTTGCTATTCTTGTGGCAATTGCCGTGTATGACCCGCAACGCGAAATCCATCTCTTTTTCATCGGAAAGTTTCCACTGAAATATATTGCTGCATTCTATGTTTTACTTTCGGTTTTAAGTATTTCCACATCCAACCCGGGCGGAAATATTGCACATGTTGGCGGCGCTTTGTGGGGCTGGTTCTATATTGCCCAACTGCGGAAAGGGAAGGATTGGGGCGCAGGATTGGTTGAAGCAATCGGAAAAATGGAAAACCTGTTCAAAAAACCAAAAAAGCGTATGAAAGTTTCATTTAAACAGCAAACGCCACCCCGGGATGACCACGAATATAACCGGATGAAGCATGAGCAGCAGGAAGAAATTAACCGCATTTTGGAAAAAATAGCCGAGTCGGGCTATGAGAAGCTCACCAAAGAGGAGAAGGAAATTCTTTTCAGACAGGGGAAATAAGCAGTAGCGAAATTTGCCTGTATTTGCCGGCAGATAACCGGACGCTTTTCCATTTTTAAAAAAGCATGCCGGTCACGGAGTAGAAATAGCACCTCTTAAAACACATATAGCGCTTTTCCAAAAACAAAAGCAACCGTTTCCCCGTTGAAATACCTTCGGAAACACAATTGTTCAGAAAAATAAGTTTTATGTATTTTTGCAGAAATTTTAGATTATGATACCCGCTATTGAATTCATTTCACAGCTCAAACCAAATATGTCGTCAGCCATTGTTTTCAGTGATTTTGATGTGGTTGCATCTTTCCCGGAAGTGAATCCGGGTTATTTGGATGAAAAGCTGAAAGACAAACAGGAGTGGACTTTTTACAAACAGCCTGAAATTTACTTCTTTCATAAAATTGATGAGAAAAAGGAGGATTGGCAACAGATGGAATCCGCAAGGGAAGCCGGAGCTAAACTTTTTGAAATCCTGAAATCCGAAAAGACAACATCTTTGCAAATCACCGGAAAATCGGGGAGGGGTTTAGTCCTTCCGTTTTTGGAGGGATTGCTGCTTTCTGCCTACACTTTTACAAAATATAAGAAAGTCAAAGAGGATTTTGCCTTATCTGAAATATTTCTGCATGATGCACAACTAATTGAATCACAGCTAAATGAGCTAATAAATATTGTGGGAGCTGTTTTTCTGGCGCGCAACTTAGTGAATGAGCCGCTCTCATATCTCACTGCCGTTCAGTTCTCAAAAGAGATGGAAGAAATGGGTAAAAAAGCCGGATTCTCGGTGGAAGTTCTCAACCGGAAAAGGATTGAAGCGCTGGCAATGGGCGGTTTGCTTGCCGTGAACAAAGGCAGCATCGATCCGCCGACATTCACCATAATGGAGTGGAAACCGGAAAATCCGGTGAACTCACAACCGGTGGTTTTAGTGGGCAAAGGTGTTGTTTTTGATACCGGGGGACTCAGTCTGAAACCCACTGCCAAATCAATGGATTACATGAAATGCGATATGGGTGGCGGTGCTGTGGTTGCGGCAACGCTTTATGCAGTGGCAAAAAACAATCTCCCGCTTCATCTGATAGGATTGGTTCCGGCAACCGACAACCGCCCCGATGGAAATGCCTACGTTCCCGGCGACATAATCACCATGTTTGACGGAACCACCGTGGAGATCAAAAATACTGATGCCGAGGGGCGTCTTTTGCTGGCAGATGCTCTTGCTTATGCAAAAAAGCACAATCCAGTGCTGGTAATTGATGTGGCAACACTCACCGGTTCCGCTGAAATCATTGCCGGTTCGCAGGCGATTGTTGCCATGGGAAACAGCCCCGCACACTTAGAAAAAATGAAACAGACCGGACAACAGCTCTATGAACGGATTATTGAAGTTCCGCTTTGGGAAGAATATGGCAAACCGCTCAAGTCACCCGTTGCCGATTTGAACAATCTGGGAACGCGGGAAGGGCAGACATCCATTGCCGGGAAGTTTCTGGAACACTTCACCGATTATCCGTGGCTGCATCTGGATATTGCCGGAGTGGCATTTCTGCACGAAAAAAGCCATTACCGCCCGCAGGGCGGAACCGGCTACGGTACAAGGCTGCTCTATCATTTTTTGAAAGCATTTAATTAAAACGTAACTTTACACACTTTTAAGAACAACAATTAATCCCGAAAATAAGAAATGTCAAATACTATTAAAGTCGGAATCTCACATGGCGACATAAACGGTATCAGCTACGAGATTATCCTGAAAACGCTCATGGACCCCCGCATCATGGAAATGTGTACACCAATTGTTTACGGTTCGCCCAAAGTAGCAGCATATTACCGCAAGGTGCTGGGCATCGGCAACCTGAGTCTCAATCATATCCGCTCGGCAAGGGATGCAGGCACCGGACGTGCCCATGTGCTGAACTGCATTGATGACAATATCCGCGTGGAACTGGGAAAATCTACTCCTGAAGCAGGCGAAGCATCATTTTCAGCGCTCGACAGGGCAGTTACCGACCTGCAGGAAGGATTGATTGACGTGTTAGTTACCGCCCCAATCAATAAAGATAATATCCAAAGCGAAAAATTTAATTTTCCGGGGCACACAGAATTTCTGGCACAGCGTTTCCATTCGGGCAACTTCCTGATGCTCATGGTGAGTGAAACCATGCGGGTTGGCGTGGTTACCACCCACATGCCCCTTTCAAAAGTGCCGGAACATATTACGAAAGAGGTAATTTTGTCGAAACTGCGCACCATGTCTAAGTCATTACTTGAAGATTTTGCCATCACCCGTCCGCGAATTGCCGTTTTCGGACTCAATCCGCACGCCGGAGACAACGGTCTTTTGGGCAGCGAAGAGAAGGAAATTATCATTCCGGCAATTATTCAGGCTAAAAAAGAGGGAATGATTGTTTTAGGACCATATCCTGCCGATGGCTTTTTTGCTTCTGAAAACTACCGGAATTTTGACGCCATTTTAGCCATGTATCACGATCAGGGAATGATTCCCTTCAAATTAGCATCTTTTGAACGCGGCGTCAATTACACTGCCGGGCTTCCGGTGATACGGACTTCGCCAGCACACGGCACAGCCTATGCCATTGCCGGAGAAAATAAGGCATCTGCCGATTCATTCAGACAGGCTCTTTATCTGGCAATTGATGTGCACAAAAATCGGAAAATTTATGAGGAAATCTCCAAAGATCCGCTGAAAAAATTCGATTTGGCTATAAATCAGGAAGATGAGAGTGTTGACATTGAATCGGAAGAAGGAGGGGACTATTAAACTTTTTGCTTATGTATGAATTTCTCAGGGGGAAAATTTCCAATCTCCATCCGGCAAGTGTGGTGATTGACACCGGAAATATCGGCTATTTTGTCAATATTTCATTGAATACCTATAGTAAAATAAACGGAAAAAGTGAAATGCTCCTACTTCTGCATCAGGTAGTTCGCGATGATGCACACATCTTTTACGGGTTTGCCGAAAAAAATGAGAGAGACCTGTTCCGCAACCTGATTACAGTGAGCGGAGTGGGCGCTGCCACGGCAATTATGATGCTTTCATCGTTGACTCCCGATGAAATTGTGGCTGCCATAACCACCGGAAATACCGGCGTTCTGAAAACAGTCAAAGGGATTGGCGTAAAAACGGCTCAGCGGATTATTATTGACCTGAAAGACAAATTGGGGAAAGTCTCTGAAAGCTCTCAATTTTTACTTTCAGCAGACAATACTCTGCAAAATGAAGCGTTATCTGCATTAGCCATGCTGGGATTCGCAAAAAAGGATGCCGAGAAAGTAATCTTAAAAATTATCAGGGAAAATCCTGATGCGACTGTTGAGCGTGTCATAAAAACAGCACTAAAAAGGTTATAAAACTGGAATGAGATTGGGTCGTTTTTTTCAGAAACTATATATATCCTGCCTGCTCGTCTGCCTGCTGACAATTGCCACAACCGGCAATGCAGCGGCAAATTATCTGTATTTTCCGACAGCCGGGCAACCACAGGACACCACATCATTAAAACCGGCGGGCGCACTGCCGTTCCCTTTTCAGGATCAGCCGGCTTTCGGAACCCCTTCACAGGATTCCACCAAGCTGTTCCTCAGCAAACCCGAGAACATCGACTTTGAGATTGAATATGACCATGAAACGGGGCAGTATATTTTTTATGAGAAAATCGGAAAGCTGAACTACCGCCTTCCTCAGGCAATGTCACGTGAAGACTTTATAAGATATGATTTCGACAAATCAATAAAAGACTATTGGCGGCAGCGAAGCAAAGTCCATGAAATGGACAGAAGGCACTCACTCATTCCGCAGCTCACCATTGGCGGTGAAGCTTTTAACCGCGTTTTTGGCGGAAATGTTGTGAATATTCAGCCCCAGGGTTATGTGGAGGTGAGTTTCGGCTATCAGGTGAACAAAACGGAAAATCCCGCAATTCCCGAGCGCCTGCGAAGGGTTCCCACATTTGATTTCGATGAAAAAATTCAGATGAACGTGATGGGGCAGATCGGTTCAAAAATGAACATGCGGGTGAACTACAACACTGAAGCCACCTTTGATTATGAAAATAAGATGAACCTTGAATATACCGGCGACGAAGATGAAATCATCAAGCGCGTTGAAGCCGGGAATGTTTCCCTTCCGCTGAGCGGATCGCTGATTACCGGAGCATCCAACCTGTTTGGAGTGAAAACGGAGATGCAGTTCGGAAAACTTACCCTGACCACGCTGTTTTCTCAACACAAAGGCGAAAGCAAAACGGTTGAAACCGAAGGAGGTGCGCAAATTACCTCTTATGAAATTTCTGCTGCCGACTACGATGCAAACCGCCATTTTTTCCTGTCGCAATATTTCAGGGACAATTACGATAAATGGCTGCAAAACACAGCGGTTCCACTTTCGCCCATCTCCATCAATAAGATTGAAATCTGGGTGACCAACAAATCGAATAATTTCAATGAATCGCGCGACATCATTGCCTTTCAGGATTTAGGAGAGCACAATCCGCACATTTTCAACGATATTGCATCTTTTCAGGAAAACATGGGAATGCCCTATCCCGAAAACATATTTCCGCACAACGATGCCAACGGACTTTACCGGGAAATGACAACTACTTACGGCGATATTCGCATGACGCAGAATATCACGCCGGTTTTAGGGCAGCTCAGCCCCGGATTTTTAGGAGGTCAGGATTTTGAAAAAATCGAACAGGCAAGGAAGCTTAATCCGTCGGAATATTCTGTCAATGAAAGGCTTGGATATATTTCGCTGAATATTTCCCTCAACACTGATGAAGTGTTGGCTGTAGCATTCAGCTACACATCATCCGGAAAAATATTTCAGGTTGGAGAGTTCTCCACTGACGGGGTTGAGGCACCCCAAACCCTGATGCTGAAACTGCTCAAAGGGACCAATCTTTCGCCAAATCTGCCAACGTGGAATTTGATGATGAAAAACATCT
>JACDJB010003103.1_pt1 | contig 11219 bp, 12 predicted proteins | sample 7454121 | NCBI WGS metagenome assembly JACDJB01 (sample SAMN14253290, study PRJNA609438) | sludge metagenome | isolation source: sludge after 25d culture with pyrite | collected 2018-12-20 | reverse complement strand
TTAATCGGAGTTTTGGCTAATATGTTTATTGGCAGCTTGTTGAGTTGTGGGTTTAACCGTCTGAGAAATTTGCACTTTTGAATTTAAGCATAAATTTAGCCAGCTCGCGGGAAAAACTAAAAAGTAATTTTTCACTGTTCTCCATTGCCTCTTCTAACGGAATCGGTCCGGGAACAAAGCTAAAAATGCCGTCAAACGATTCCGAAGCGTCATATTCTACGGCGCCACCAATGGCAATAACCGGTTTTCCTGCTTTTCGTGCCCGGTCTGCAACTGTTTTGGGCGCTTTGTCGCCAAGGGTCTGATGGTCAATTTTTCCCTCTCCGGTTATCACTAAATCAGCCCACTCAACTTCCTTTTCAAAGTGCAGTTTTTTCAAAATGAAGTTAGCGCCCCGAACAATTTCGGCATTGAAAAAGGCAAGCAGCGGCAGTGCGATACCGCCGGCAGCACCGGCGCCTTTCAGGTTAGCTAATTTTTTGCCTGTTTCTTTTTCCAAAAGCTGCACCCAGTTTTTTAGACCATTTTCAAGAATTTGCACCATTTGCGGAGTTGCCCCTTTCTGCGGGCCAAAAACCGAAGCGGCGCCTGTTTCCCCCAACAGGGGATTGTCAACATCGCAAATGATTTTCAGTGAAATATTGTCAGGGAAGCTTTTTTTTATAATTTTTCGCACCACTCCCGTGTTCTCTCCGTTTCCCGGAACGGGAAGGTTATTTTCATCCAACAAAGTGAAACCCAATGCTTCAATCATCCCGCTGCCTCCGTCAACAGTTGCACTGCCCCCGATGCCCAATAAAATTTCGGTGCAGCCGAGTTCGATGGCGCGGGCAATCAGCTCTCCAGTTCCGTAGGTGCTGGTTTCTAACGGTTTCAGCTCATCGTTTTGCAGCAATTTAATCCCGGAAGCATCAGCCATCTCAATGATTGCCGTTTTGCCTGAAACGGCAAATTGTGCACTGGTTTTTCTGCCTGACGGACCCCTGACTTCATGAAAAACCTGCTCAGCCCCCAAAGCCTGTCTCAGCACTTCGCCCGTATAATCTCCGCCATCGGCTACGGGAACTTTGCGGATTGAAAAATCGGATGAAACTTCCTGAAAAGCCTTTTCAACCACATCGGCAAATTGCGCTGCAGTCAAACTTCCTTTCATGGAATTGGGTGCAATTAATATTCTCATGTTCTTATATTTATGTTTTTCCGCGCGTTACCGACACCACTCCTTTCACTTTTTTCATTTTATGAATCAGAAACTCAAGATGTCCCAGATTATAAACTGAAATTTTTAAAATCCCCTCAAATTTTCCCTGATTTGTCGAAATATTAATCGACCTCAGTCGTGCGCCGGTATCTTTTGCGATGATATGCGAAATTTCCGAAATAATTCCCTCTTCATCAACTCCCGAAATGTGCAGCGTGGTTAAAAAAGCGCCCGGACTTGAAGTATCTTTCCATTTGGCTCTGATAATCCGGTAGGGAAAGCGCTCTTTCATCTGCGGTGCATTCGGACAATCATTTCTGTGAATTTTAACACCGCTTCTGATAGTTACAAACCCGAAAATGGAATCGCCAAAAACCGGATTACAGCATTTTGCTAATTGAAAATTCAGCTGTTTGATGTCGTTATCGATGATGAGATAGTCGCCTTCGCCATCGTAGGTGAAATCCTGTGTCTCCTTTGACGGAAGCAACTCTTCGATTTTCCTGCGGGTGGTCTCCTCTTCCGGTTTTTCAGTAAACAGGGATTTTATCTCTAACGGTTCAATTTTTCCCGACGACACTTCATAGTAGAAATCTGCGGCGAGTTTAAAATCGTATTTTTTCAGAATTCTGCGGATTGCCTCATCATTCAGTTCCAGTTTCCAGTTTTTAAATTTCCTGACCAATATTTCACGTCCCTGCTCAGCCAGCTTCTTTTTCTCCTCGTTGAGACTTGCCTTCACTTTGCTGATAGCCTTGGATGTAACTAAAAAGTCGAGCCAGTCCATTTTAGGCTTTTGATTGTTAGACGTGTCGATGGCAACGTAATCCCCGTTTTTCAGCTTATATCTCAGCGTAACTTTTTTTCCGTTCACCATGCCGCCCACGCATTTGTCGCCAAGCTGCGAATGAATTGCATAGGCAAAATCGAGCAGGGTGGAGCCTGCCGGCATTTTTTTTAAATCCCCTTTCGGAGTGAAAACAAAGGTTTCGTCTTTATAAATATCAAGGCTGAAATGCTCTATAAAGTCAATAATATTAAGCTCCGGATTTTCAAGAATTTCCCTGATTTCTGTCAGCCAGGTATCAAACCCCGAACTTACTTTTCCCCCTTTGTATTTCCAGTGGGCAGCCAATCCTTTTTCTGCAATTTCATCCATGCGCTTTGTGCGTATCTGCACTTCAACCCACCGTTCTTTTGGTCCCATCACGGTGGCATGAAGCGATTCATAACCGTTTGATTTCGGAATGGTTATCCAGTCGCGCATGCGTTCGGGATTTGCCTGATATTGCTCGGAAACAACCGAGTAGACCGTCCAGCAGTCCGATTTTTCATTTTCGGGTTTTGAGTCCAGTACAATGCGAATTGCAAACAGATCCATCACTTCATCGAAAGTAACATTCTTTTTCTGCATTTTATTCCAGATGGAGTTGATGGATTTTGTCCGTGCTTTCATAGTGAACTTAAAACCACGGTTTTCCAAAATTCTTTGCACGGGTTTAACAAATTCGGCTACAAAAGCTTCACGCTCAATGCTTGTTTCTTTCAGGCGGTTGACAACGTATCCGTAGCCATCTGGATTCTGATGTTTCAGGCAGAGATCAAGCAGTTCGGAGTTGAGCGCATAGAGTCCGAGCCGGTGCGCCAGCGGTGCATAGAGGTGAGAAGTTTCGGTAACCATTCGCGGGCGAACAGCTTCATCATACAGGTGGAGGCGTCTCATCATTTGCAGGCGAATTGCCGCTTTGATTAATATAACCCTGACATCTCCGGCAAGGGCAATCAGCAGTTTCCTGTAATTTTCTGGATGCAGCTCCACGGTGTCGGTTCCCAGTGCATTAATTTTTGCGATACCTTTTAAAATGGAGTGAACCGGTTTTCCGAATTGCTTTTCAATTTTTTCACCTCCGGTATCCATGGCAATATCTTCATGCATAATATTGTGCAGAAGTCCGGAGATTACGGAGTCGGGTCCCAATCCGATTTCTATGGCAATGATGAGTGCGGCATCCAGTGAATTTTCTAAAAAATCTTCGCCTGTTTTAAGTTGCTTTTCAGCATATATTTCCCGAGCAAACCGGAATGCTTCATCTAACCGCACTATGGCTTCGGCTTCCCAGTTTTTCCGGCAATACTCATGTAACTGTTCGTATTTTTTAAGAATATGCTCCGTTGTCTCCATAAATATAAAAAAAGGCTGCACGCCGGCAGCCTTTAAAGATTTTCAAAATTCATAAAAAAATATTGCTGCCTATGTCTCATCTGCAAAGATACGCTTTCTTAATTCACGGTCTAACATGAAAAGTCCGTTTCCTTTGGCTTCGCCGTCAATCAGCTTCAGACTGTCGATGATTTCCCGGACGCTCGCTTCTTCTTCAACCTGCTCGTCAAGAAACCATTTCAGGAAACTGTGGGTTGCATGGTCACGCTCATCAATAGCAATATTCACTAAATTATTAATCATGCCGGTTACATGTTGCTCATGCTCCAGCGACTGCTCCGCAACCTGCAGAACACTGTCGAACTCAACCGGCACCTGACTGATCTGTTTCAGCTCCACTTTACTGTTTCGTTCAACCACATATTTGAAAATTTTATTGGCATGGGTCAGCTCTTCCTGATACTGCACATACATCCAGTTTGCAAAACCGGGTAGTCCCTTGTTTTCAAACCAGGCAGACATGGAAAGGTAGAGAAGTGCAGAGAATTGCTCTGCATTGATTTGCTCGTTTAGCGCTTCGAGAACTTTTGTTTTCAGCATGTTATGTAATTTTAGAGTTGTTGTAAAACTGTAATGATATTTATGTAAAGTGTTAAATGCCAAATCTTAAACACTTTTAATAAATAACATTTCGATCTTAATTTATGTTTCCTGACATGCCGGTTTTTTTACGTAAAATCATACTAAAAAGTATGTTTAACAATTTGTTCACATATTCTTTAGTAGCCTGATAATAGCAATAGAAGAACTTTATCCGCATTAGTTTTTGTATATTTGCGCCCTTAAAATAAAAACCATTTTATCGACAAAAAATAGAAAATAGTTATGATTGAACTTTCACATTTATTCAAAATGATAAAATGGATATTCCGTTTTGTTTACAATTCGTTTTTTTTAGAAATCAAATAAAAAAGAGTTATTATAAACAATTTTGAAAATATATACAGATGAAAAGTATTAAGTTTGTGAGTGCAGATGAAGCTGTAAAAGTGATTAAATCAAATGACAGGGTTCATATGCACAGTGTGGCAGTTACGCCTCATCCGTTGATTAAGGCTATGTGCGAACGCGGGCGTAACAAGGAGTTTAGGAATGTTCGCATTCAACATATTCACACAGAGGGCGATGCTCCCTATGCAAATCCGGAGTTTGAAGGGATTTTCCAGTTAGAGTCATTTTTTGTGGGAAGCAATGTTCGTAAGCAAACCCAGGCAGGATATGCCGACTACATTCCCGTATTTTTGCAGGAAACCCAGAGACTTATCCGCGAAGGCTACCTGAAAGTAAATGTGGCAATGATTATGGTGTCGGTTCCCGATAAGTTTGGATATACTTCTCTGGGAACTTCAGTGGATGCAACACTTGCCGCCGTGGAAAAGGCAGATACCGTTATTGCAATCGTAAATCCCAATGTGCCCCGCGCATTTGGTGATGCGATGATTCACATTAACGACATCGACATTTTTGTGGAAGACGACAGTGAATTGGTTGTGGCAATGCCCGGACCGATTAGTGAAACCGATCAGATTATCGGTCGCTATGTTGCTGAACTCGTGGATGATGGAGCTACCCTTCAGATGGGGATCGGCGCCATTCCCAATGCGGTGCTGACCATGTTGGGCAACCACAAGAATTTGGGTGTTCACTCAGAGATGTTTTCAGACGGAATTTTACCGTTGGTTGAAAAAGGTGTGGTTAACGGAAAAAACAAAAAGCTGGACAACGGCAAGATGGTTGCAACTTTTCTGATGGGTTCCAAACAGCTGTACGATTTTGTGCACGACAACCCTGGAGTTGCCATGCAGGATGTGAAATACACCAACCGGGTGAGCGTTATTGCCCAAAACCCGAAAGTTACGGCTATTAACTCAGCCCTGCAGGTTGATATTACCGGGCAGGTTTGTGCCGATTCTATCGGAACGATATTCTATTCCGGCGTTGGCGGGCAGATAGACTTTTTGCGCGGCGCTTCGCTCAGTAGTGGCGGAAAACCGATTATCGCCATGCACTCTGCAACGGCTAAGGGAATCAGTAAAATTGCACCCATTTTGACGCCGGGTGCCGGTGTGGTAAGTACAAGAGCCAACATTCACTGGCTGGTAACAGAATACGGGGCGGTAAATCTTTACGGACGCACTTTGCAGGATCGTGCAAAGCTGATTATGTCCATTGCGCATCCCGATGCGCGTGAAGAGCTTGACAGAGCCGCATTTGAAAGATTTGGTCCCCATTTCCATTTTGTTTGGGATGAAAGTGAAAAAGATTAACAAAAAAATAGTTGGAAAATGAAAATCTCACATATTGAGCACATTGGCATTGCTGTTAACAGTCTGGATGAAGCCATTCCGTTTTATGAGGAGGTGCTCGGACTAAAATGCTATGCAGTGGAAGAGGTGAAGGATCAGAAAGTGAAAACTGCCTTTTTTATGGCAGGACAGACAAAAATTGAGCTTCTGGAAACCACTGATCCCGAAGGACCCATAGGTAAATTTCTTGAAAAAAGAGGGCAAGGGGTTCATCATATCGCCTATGCTGTTGATGATGTTGACAGTTCACTGAAAGAGCTGGAAAAGAAGGGAGTGCGCCTGATTGACCAGAAGAGCAGAAAAGGCGCTGAAGGTTTGAATATCGGATTTCTGCATCCAAAATCAACATTGGGTGTTTTGACCGAATTGTGCAGCAAATAGAACATTAACACAAATTGAATAATTATAAAATGAGTACTCAGGATAAAATTAAAAAGCTAATTGATTTACGTGCTGAAGCAAAACTCGGAGGAGGTATTAAGCGAATTGAAGCCCAGCACAGTAAGGGAAAACTCACCGCACGTGAGCGTATTGAATTGCTGTTGGATGAGGGGAGTTTTGAAGAGTTTGATATGTTTGTTACGCACCGTTGCACCAATTTCGGCATGGAAAATAAAAAATTCCTTGGCGACGGGGTTGTAACAGGACACGGAACCATAGACGGGCGCGTTGTGTATGTTTTTTCACAGGATTTTACCATTTTTGGCGGTTCGCTTTCCGAAACTTTTGCGCAGAAAATATGCAAAGTGATGGATATGGCAATGAAAGCCGGAGCGCCCGTAATCGGTATCAATGATTCAGGCGGTGCCAGAATTCAGGAAGGTGTAACTTCACTTGCAGGTTATGCCGAAATTTTTCAGCGAAACATCATGGCTTCGGGAGTTATTCCGCAAATTTCCGCAATTTTTGGTCCCTGTGCCGGCGGTGCAGTCTATTCTCCGGCGCTCACAGATTTCATTATGATGACGGAGCAGAATTCCTACATGTTTGTTACCGGACCTAAAGTGGTAAAAACGGTTACCGGAGAAGATATTTCCATTGAAGATTTGGGCGGCGGGAAAGTTCATGCAAGCAAATCGGGTGTTTCTCACTTTTTGGTTGAAAATGAACAAGAGGGACTTATGCTCATACGCAAACTTCTGACGTATATTCCGCAAAATAACCTTGAAGACCCGATTATCACAGAAAACACGGACCCGATTGACCGGATGGATGATCATCTGAATGAACTCATTCCGCAAAATCCCAATCAGCCCTACGATATTTTAGATGTGATTACTTCAATTGTGGATTATTCGGAATTTTTGGAAATTCATCGGAATTATGCAAAAAATATCGTTATCGGATTTGCAAAATTTGACGGTCATCCGGTGGGTATTGTTGCCAACCAGCCCAACTATTTAGCCGGTGTACTCGATATTGAAGCATCCAGAAAAGCAGCGCGCTTTGTGCGCTTTTGCGATGCATTCAATATTCCGATTCTGACCCTGGTTGATGTTCCCGGGTTTTTACCCGGAAGCAGGCAGGAATATGGCGGGATTATTATTCACGGGGCAAAACTGATGTTTGCCTACGGAGAGGCGACTGTGCCAAAAATTACGGTTACACTTCGCAAATCCTATGGCGGGGCACACGATGTGATGTCATGCAAGCAATTGCGTGGTGATTTGAATTACGCTTGGCCCACGGCAGAAATTGCCGTAATGGGCGCTTCAGGCGCTGTTGAAGTGCTTTATGGCAAAAAGGCAGCTGGAATTGAAGATCCGGAAGAACGTGCAAAATATGTTGCCGAACTTGAAGCAGAATATGAAGAAAAGTTTGCCAATCCCTATCAGGCAGCAGCATTAGGATATATTGACGATATTATTGAGCCGAGGAATACCAGGTTCCGTATAATTCGGGGATTACAGAGCCTGACTACAAAAAAGCTGATAAATCCACCAAAGAAACATTCAAATATTCCACTTTAAAAACAGGTATGTCATGAATTTTCTTTTCAATTTACAGGTAAATGTATTCGAATTAGGGTTTACTGTTTCCATTGTTGGATTCCTGATTGTGCTTTTCTCACTGGTGCTTCTCATTATTGTTTTTAGCAATATTCCTAAAATACTTGAATTAAAGCTCAAAAGAGGAAAAAAGGAAAGCGAAACAGGAGCTATTTCCCAGAAAAAAGAATCTATGGAAGGGAACGTTACTGCTGCAATCAGCCTTGCACTGCATCTCTATTTGAGTGAAATGCATGATATTGAGAGCAATGTTTTAACTATAAAACAGGTGAGAAAAGCATATTCCCCATGGAGCTCAAAAATTTACAGTGTAACTCAAAATTGGCCAAAATATTAAAAAAGTATTCAGATGAAAAAATATAAATTCACAATAAGCGGACTGGATTACGATGTTCATGTCAAAGATCTGGAAGACAACCTTGCGCAAGTTGATGTTAACGGGACGATCTACGAAGTTGTTCTGCAAACGGAAGTTAAGACCACAAAAACACCGCGTCTCATTCGGAAACCTGTTGAAAAACTTCCGGGAGAAGGTCAGATTACCAAAAAAGCCGTCACCGGAAAGTTTGAAGTTTTATCGCCCCTTCCCGGAACTATTTTAAAGGTTCATGTGGCAGTTGGAGATACCGTCACCGAAGGACAGAATGTTTTGGCCATGGAAGCCATGAAAATGGAAAACCAGGTACAAACAACAAAAGGCGGTGAGATAATTGCAATTAAAGTAAATGCAGGCGATGTGGTTCAGCAGGATGATGTGCTGATTGAAATTGCCTGAACCAAATGATTGACAAGGCTACTGACTTACAGAATGGGAAATCAAACACGGATTTTACTTTCAGTATAAATTAAGTCTCACTTTTTAAGTTTACAATGATAAAAAACATGAAAAAAATATTTCAGCTTGCTTTTTTCCTTACGGTAATTCTTTCGGGAATGGTTGCCCGCGGGAGCGAAGCGGATATCTATAAAAATATTATCACAGGGAAGTGGGTGAACCGAAGCGACGGGTATATTACAATTTCAACGTATGACCCCGCCGAAGTGAAACCCGGTGAAGAACCCCAAACGGTTAAAAGATATAAAACAATCAATTTTGAGTCTGACTATACCTTTGTTTTAGACTCGGCAAAACAGCGTTATCCAGGACGATTCACCATTTCAGGAAATGAAATTATACTTGACTTTAATCCTGTCAGGGTGATTCACTTCAAAACGAACAAAGACCCCAATGTATCAGCAACCGATTATATTTCTGATCCAGAAACAGTTAAGCTTCCGCAGCGAGTTTTTCGGTTTTCACCGGATGGTGATTTGAACGGGGATGGTTTTGTATATAAAAAGTACAGCAATGCGGTTGCAGGGTTGTTTTTATTCTATGAATTTTCAGGATTTGCCAATGTTTCGTGGAAACATCTGATAATGATTGTTGTCGGGTTGTTTTTCCTTTATTTCGGTATCCGTTACGAATTAGAACCACTGCTGCTCGTACCCATTGGCTTTGGCGTTTTAATCGGGAATATTCCCATGTTTCAGGTAACTGATTTTAATCTGGGGCTTGGAATTTATGAACCCGGTTCAGTATTGAATATTCTGTATCAGGGAGTTGTTCAGGGATGGTATCCGCCGCTTGTTTTTCTCGGAATTGGCGCAATGACCGATTTTTCATCGCTCATATCCAATCCGAAACTGATGCTGCTTGGCGCTGCTGCCCAGATCGGGATTTTTATGACTCTGCTGGGTGCGCTTTGGCTTGGCTTCGCTCCGCCTGAAGCGGGAGCTATCGGGATTATCGGTGGCGCCGATGGTCCAACGGCAATTTTTATTTCATCCAAATTAGCAAACGGAATGAACGTGCTGGCAAACGGAGAAGTGGTGAAAAATCTCATCGGTCCCATTGCTATTGCCGCCTATTCATATATGGCACTCGTTCCCGTGATTCAGCCGCCGGTTATTAAGCTGCTCACCACGAAAAAAGAGCGCAAAATGAGAATGAAACCTTTGCGCGCCATTTCAAAATTAGAGAAAATTTTATTCCCAATCGTGGGATTGCTGCTCACCGCATACATTGCGCCATCGGCGCTTCCGCTGCTGGGAATGTTGTTCTTAGGTAATCTGCTCAAGGAATCCGGAGTTACAAACCGTCTGGCAAATACTGCCAGCAATGCCCTGATTGACATTGTTACCATTCTGTTGGGAATAACGGTAGGCGCATCAACGCAGGCAGATATTTTCCTGACTCCATCTTCCATCAAGATTTTTGGATTAGGGGCTGTCTCCTTTATCATTGCTACTTCCGGCGGTGTTATTGGAGCAAAGATTATGAATATATTCCTCAAAGGCGAAAATAAGATTAATCCGATGATTGGCGCAGCCGGAGTTTCAGCCGTACCGGACAGCGCACGCGTGGTTCAGCATCTGGGGCTGAAGGAAGACCCGACCAACCATTTGCTGATGCACGCCATGGCGCCCAATGTTGCCGGCGTTATCGGTTCGGCAGTTGCTGCCGGTATTTTGCTGAGCTTCCTGATGTAAAATCAGATATTAATAAGACGCATCAAAAAAGGGTGTCCGTTTCGGCGGACACCCTTTTTTGATTTAATGAAAAACTTGATTGTTTGTTATTGTAAATATTGATTTACAGTTGCTTGTTCAACTTTGTTGTCAAAATTATTCGCCAACAACTTCAAAATCAAGATCAAAAATCACATCTTTATAGAGCTTGATTTTTGCGCTGTAATTCCCCACTTCCTTAATACTGTCTTCGGGCAGTGTAATCTGTTTGCGGTCAATTTCGAAGCCTTTTTTATTGATTGCCTCGGCAATCTGAATGGTGTTGACCGAACCGAAAATTTTGCCGGAAGTACTCACTTTTGCACCAATTTTCACCACTTTATTGGCAAGTTTTTCAGCTATGGAGAGCGCTTCTTCCCGCAGGCGGGCTTCCTTGTGAGCGCGTTGTCTTACATTTTCCGCAAGCACCTTCTTGGCTGATTCAGTGGCTACAATGGCCTTTTTTTGCGGGATGAGATAGTTTCGTGCATATCCGTCCTTCACGGTTACGAGGTCATCCTTACTACCCAATCTCTCTACATCTTGTGTTAAAATAATTTCCATTTTAAGCCTCCTTTTTATTTCAATAAATCGGTTACATACGGCAGCAGAGCAACCTGACGGGCGCGTTTAATTGCCTGTCCCACTTTCCGCTGATACTTTAATGAAGTTCCGGTGATGCGGCGCGGTAAAATTTTGCCCTGCTCGTTAAGGAACCTTTTTAAAAATTCCGGATCTTTGTAATCCACGTATTTAATTCCGTTCTTTTTGAAACGGCAATATTTTTTCTTTTTAATCTCTACTGACGGCGGTGTCAGATACCTGATTTCTCCTGTGTTTTGTGCCATGTTTTATGCCTCCTTTTCTGTTTTTTCTTTTTGAAGTCTTCTCCTTTTCTCGCTGTAACCGATTGCATGTTTGTCAAGCTTAAC
>JACDJB010003100.1_pt1 | contig 11221 bp, 10 predicted proteins | sample 7454121 | NCBI WGS metagenome assembly JACDJB01 (sample SAMN14253290, study PRJNA609438) | sludge metagenome | isolation source: sludge after 25d culture with pyrite | collected 2018-12-20 | reverse complement strand
GTCGGCGGCGATGGCTCGCAAATAGTCGTGGGGCATACGGTTCTGCCCGGCCCAGACGGAAACGGGGTGGCCGATATGGCGCGCCAGATCGACGCCGAACGGGAAGCGGTAGCGCTCCTCTTCGGCCAGGTGCATCCAGCATTCGGGCGAAAAGGCGTCGAGAATGGCGGCCCGGGCTGCGGGGGCGACGGCATACCGCTCTCCCTGCCGCTCCAGCAGCCCCAACCCGGCCAGCAGATCGAGCCACGGCCCGGCACGGTGAGGGGGGATGGCAAGACGAGCGGCGATCTCGGCCGCCGTCTGCGGCTGCTCCGCCAGCCGGCCGAACAGCCCCATCTCCAGCGCCGTGTTCAACGCCACCGAATCGATATAGGCCCGCATCAGCAGGCGCACGTCCTGAGTCGTAAGAGGGTTCATTCGCGCCTTCCAACCGGGAGAGGCAGGACCGCGCCTCTGCCTCTCCCGGTGTTCGTTCGGTTTGTCACGTCCGCCGGCCCGCCCACATCAGAAATACCAGTAGCGCGCCGTGGCCATCGTCAGCAGGGCGATCACCAGCAGGACGAACTCGATGTTTTCATAGCGGGCAACCTCAACCTCCAGCCGGTGCATCTCCTCCGCCTGAGCCGCCGACGGCGGGCCGCCCGCGGCGGCAACGGCCTGGCCCAGTTGCCCCAGCCGTCCGGCGCGAGGGCCGATGAACAGCGCTCCGAGGAAGAAGCTCAGCAGCCCGGCCACGGAGCCGATTGTGAACCCCAGCCCGGGGCCGGACGTGAGCCACTCCATCGACAGCCCACCCGAGGCAAACCAGAACAAGGCGACCCCGGCAGCCACGCACAGGATGCTGCTGGCCTGCATGAACAACGGATACTTGCGCCGCCCGATATAGGCCTGCATGAACATCGGCCCGGCCGGGCCGATCAGTTGCACGGCAGGCTTGACGTGGGTCAGGTAAACGATGGCCGCGCCCGCCCACAGGACTCCGGCAACGACGTGGAGCACCCGCAAGAACAAAATAACATACAGTTCCATGATTGACCTCCGTCTGCTGTGAATCTGGTGGTGAATGTCACCATGCCGCCATTAAACACCCGTTTTGCCCGGTGCGGGGGGCGCTCACTCGCCCGGACTCATCCCCGCAACCGCCCCAAAAAGTGCTACAATAGCAACGTTCATCGTTGAGTGCGTGGTTGCGCCCCGTCCGGGGCGAGGAGCCGGAGCTGTGGCGACGGACGAACAACCGGCGACGTTCGGCGAATGGCTGAGGCGTCGTCGACTGGCTCTCGATTTAACACAGGCGGAACTGGCGCAGCGGGCCGGATGTTCCGTGGCCGGGCTGCGCAAGATTGAGACGGGGGAGCGACGTCCGTCGAAGCAACTGGCCGCGCTGCTGGCCAACGCGTTGGCCGTGCCGCCCGAGCGGCAGGAAACGTTCGTGCGTGTGGCCCGCGGCGAGCTGCGCCCCGAACGATTGAACCCATCTCCACCGACGGCCGCCTCCCCATCATTCGTCGCCGCGCTCCCCGCCTGGCCGACGCCGTTCATCGGCCGCGCCGGGGAGTTGAATACCCTGAGCGAGTTGCTCCTCGATCGGGATTGCCGCCTGCTGACACTCGCCGGCCCCGGAGGCATGGGCAAAACTCGTCTGGCCGTTCAGGTCGCCCAGCGAGCCGCCGACCGCTTCGCCCATGGCGCTTGCTTTGTCTCGCTGGCCCAGCAAGGCTCTCCCGCGTTCCTGGCGACAGCCATCGCCGACGCCCTCGGCTTCACCCTGCAGGGGCAGATCGAGGCGGGCGCCCAGTTGCTCCACCATCTGCGCGACCGGCAGCTGCTGCTGGTGCTCGACAACATGGAACATCTGCTGCCCGACGGGGCCGATCTGCCGGCGGCGATTATCGCCCGCGCGCCGGGCGTCAAGCTGCTGGCGACATCGCGCGAGCGCCTCAGCCTGCATGGGGAGTGGGTTTATGAGCTGGAGGGGTTGCCCGTGCCGGCCGAGTGCGAACCGGGCGATCTGGAGTCCTATAGCTCCATTGCCCTCTTTCTGCAGAGCGCCCGCCGGGCCAGGGCCGGCTATGCCCCGCGCGAAGCCGACCGGGCTTGTATCACGCGCATCTGCCGCCTGCTGGAGGGCACGCCGCTGGGCATCGAACTGGCCGCGGCCTGGGTCGCCATCCTCTCGCCGTGCGAGGTCGCCGATCGGATCGAGCAGAGCTTCGACTTTCTGACGACGACCCTGCGCGACACGCCTGAGCGGCAACGCAGCCTGCGCGCCGCCTTCGAACACTCGTGGCAACTGTTGCCGGAAGAGGAGCGCCGCGCCCTGTGCCGGCTGGCCGTCTTTCGGGGCGGCTTTGACCACCGCGCGGCCGAGTCGGTGGCCGGGGCCACGCTGCCCACGCTCCTCGCGCTCGTCTCCAAATCCCTCGTCCGCCACCGGGAAACGGGCCGATTCGATCTGCACGAGGTGGTGCGTCAATACGCGCTGGCCTATCTGGTGCATAGCTCCGACGGCGACGCCACGCGCGATCGTCACAGCGACTACTATTTGTCGCTCCTGCGAAGCCACGAGCGGGATTTGAAAGGCCCAACGCAGTGCGCGGCGCTGGCCCTGCTGACGGAGGAGATCGGCAATATTCGGGCCGGGTGGGCGTGGACCGTGGTTCGCGAGAACTTCGCGCTCATCGGCTCGGCGCTGCGCAGCTACGGCTGGATGTGCGAGGTGGGCGGCCGCCTGCAGGAAGGCGTGGATGAGCTGGGGATGGTTGTCCGGGCGCTGGGCGGTCGCGAAATGAGCGCGGAGGAGCAAGCCGCGCTGGCGTCGGCGCTGGCCCAACAGAGCTTGCTCAATTTCCGGCTTGGCCGATTCGAAGACGCCGCCGCCGGTTTCGAGGAGAGCCTGTCGCTGGCCCGGCCGCTCGGCGATCCCGCGCTGCTCGTCGATTCGCTAATCCTCAGCGCCATTATGCTGCACCTGAGCGGCGACTACGCGGGATCGGAGAGACGCATGCGCGAGGGAGCGGCCTGTGCTCGCGCGGCCGGCGACGCGTGGTTCCAGATTTATGCCCACTACAACCTGGGCTATATCGCCGCGCTGACGGGGCGAGAGGCGGAGGGATACGACATGATGCGCCACAGCCTGGCGGCGTGGCGGGCGCACTGCGATCCGCGATCGATATCGATGGGCCTGAACTTTCTCGCCCCTGTGGCCATGCGGCTCGGCCACCATGACCAGGCGCGGGCGTGGCTGGAAGAGAGCGTCGTCCTGTCCACCGAACTGGGCGATCTATGGGGATTGGGAACCGCCTATCGCCAACTCGGCGCGATTACCCTGGCCCAGGGCGACGTTGCCGGGGCCAGGGCGCATCTCAACCGCAGCCTCGACATCTACCACGGCTACGTGATCGGCTACGACCTGATCTATACCAACCTCTATCTGGCCGAGTGCGCCGCGGCCGAGGCCGACGACGCCGAGGCCGAGCGAATCTATCTCGACTCAATTCGCGATGCGTCGGCCATTCGAGTGGATGCACTGGCGCTGGAAGCGACGGCCGGGCTGGCGGCGCTGCGGTTGCGGCAGGGGCGGGCGGACGAGGCGCTGAGACTGGCCGGCGAAGTGCTGGCGCACCCGGCGGCTACCTGTGCGACGGCCGCGCGGGCGGCCGAGGTGTGGCGGCAGGTCACCTTGCTTTAATAAGTCGTCTTTCGGCAGTTGATGGCCCCCCATGACAGGCGCAAGCCGGCCATCCGCATGCATCGGCGCATCGAACCGCTCAGGCCGGGACGGCGCGCAACCGCTCCACGAATTCGCTGAGGATCATCGCCGTGGCCCCCCACACCTTGTGCTCGCCGATGCGAAAGAAGGGCACGTCGAGCCGCAGGCCGCCGCGCAGCTCCATCTCCTCTTTGGCGCGCGTGGCCGGGTCGAGCAGCAGGCGCAGCGGCACTTCAAGGATAGCGGCGACCTCGCGCGTGTCGGGCACAAAGCGCGGCCGCCCCACGCCCGTGTAGCGGCCGACGAACGGGTGAACCTCGAAGTCCGACGGCATGACGTAGAGCGAAGTCAGCCGGCCCAGCAGTTCCACCTCGGCCGGGGAAATGCCGATCTCCTCATACGTCTCGCGCAGGGCCGTCTCGCCCAATGATTCGGGCGGCTCGTGGCGGCCGCCGGGGCATGACACCTGCCCGGCGTGGACGCCCTCGTAGTCGGGCCGGCGAATCAGCACAACGTGGAGTTCGTCATCGGCGCAGTAGAGCAGGACAAGGACGCCGCCCAGCCGCGGGCCGCCGGGCAGGTCGGGGCGAGCGATGGGCCGGGCGACGGGGGCCATGTGTCGCTGGGCGGCCGGGCCGTCGAAGCCGGGCAGGGCCAGCGCGGCGCGCACGTCATTCAGAGTCGGGGGAGTCGGCATGGCGGCCACGATTGCGCGCGCGGATCAGTGATCGGCAAGTCAGTAGACCGTGATCAGTCGTCTGTGGTCTGTGGTCCGTCGTCCGTCGTCTGTGGCCCGCCCTCCGCCCTCAAATCCCGAAAGCTATACCCCGCCCCCCGCTCGGATACGATGTAGCGCGGGCGGCTCTTATCCTTCTTGTCCTCGATCTTGCGCCGCAGCCGGTGGAGATGGACGTGCAACCGATCCTCGAACACCGGCTCCATCGGCCACAGGCGGCGCAGAATGTAGTCGGTGGGCACGGTGCGGCCCGCCCTGCGCATGAGGATGTAGAGCAGCTTCGTTTCCGTCGGCGTCAGCGCTTCGGCCCGGCCGTCGACAATGGCCGTGCGGTTGGGAAAGTCGATGAGCAGCCGCTCGTCGATGCGCGTCTGCGGCTCCAGATCATAGGCGAATTCGCCGATGCGTCGCAGCACGCGCCGCGTGCGGGCCACCAGTTCGCCGGGGCTGAACGGCTTGACGATGTAATCCTCGGCGTGCTCTTCCAGCCCTTCGACAATGGTGGCTTCCTGATTGACGGCCGTCAGCATGATGATCGGCAGGTCGCTGTACTGGTGGACGCGATAGGCGAACTCGAAGCCGCTGATGCCGGGCATATGAAAATCGACCACGGCCAGATCGGGCAAGCCCACCGTCTCGATCTGCGTCAGCGCTTCCTCGCCGGAGATGGCGGTGATGACGCGGAAGCCCGCCTCGCGCAGCGTGAACTCCACCAGACGCAGGGCGTAGGCGTTGTCTTCAATCGCCAGAATCCGTTGCTGTCGTTCGGTCATGGGGGTGATTTAACCACGGATAAACACGAATGGCACGGATTTACGCGGATCAATCATTGTTCTGCTCCACGTTAATTCGTCCGATCCACCGCCGACGACCCTTCCGCCGGGCCAAGAGCAAAAACCGTCCCAAAGCGCCCCGTCTGCCCGCGCTCGGCGCGATGGGAAAAGAACAGATCGGTGCGGCAGGCGGTGCAATAGCCCGATAACTCAATCGCCCGCACGCCCGCGGCAATCAGGTTGCGCCGGTTGGCCTCGGACAGGTCGAAGAACCGGCGCCCGTCGGTCGTCGGTCCAAGCAACGTCTCCGGCGCGTCGAAAGCCGCCTCCACCGCGCCGATGACCTCCTCGCCGACCTCATAGCAACATGGGCCGATGCACGGGCCGACAGCGGCCACGAGATCGGCCGGGTCGCTGCCGAACGATGCGCTCATGGCCCGCACCATCGACCCCGGCAGGTCGGCCACCGTCCCGCGCCACCCCGCGTGACCCAGACCGATGGCCCGGCGGCGGGGGTCATACAGGAAGATGGGGGTGCAGTCGGCAAAGTTCATACCCAGCACACAGCCGGGTTCATCGGTGATGAGGCCGTCCACATGCTCGACCCACGTGCCCTCGTCGGCGCGACCCACGCGGGCCACGTCGGCCCCATGCACCAGATGGGCGTGGACGACCGTGTCGGTGTCGCGGCCGAAGAGGCCATACACTCGCCGCCGGTTGGCATAGACCCGCTCCTGCTCATCGGGAACCGACAGGCTCAGATTGAGCGAGGCGAACGGGGCGGGGCTGACGCCGCCGCGCCGCGAGAAGACCGCGTGGCGAGCCACGCCGTTGTGCGGCAGCGCCTCGAAACGAAAGTAATGCAATCCGTCGTGTTCGATACTTTTCAAGCAATGCTCCGGAACTCTCTCGGCCGCCGCCCCGCGCCCAAAGCAAAAGGCGCGGCCGGTTTCGCCCGGATGCTACTCCAAACACGCCCCGCTCACAAATGCACTCATCCGTAACTTGATCGAGATCAAGGCCGCGCGGAAGCCCCCATGCTACGCTCTTCTTGAGCCTGGATGGCCGGGCAATTGCATTGGAGAGGAAAACGATAGTGACCACAGATATGATCGCGAATGGGATTGCCGGAAAGATGGTCGGCGAGATCGTAGCCGCCGACTATCGGACGGCTTCGGTATTCGATAAATACGGCATTGATTTTTGTTGCGGCGGACAAACGTCCATCGACCAGGCTTGCCGGGCAAACGGCGTTTCGCTGGAATCCGTTCTGCAAGACCTGGAACAGGTTGAGCAAGCGCCGGGCCTGATCGAACGATACGATCAGTGGGCATTGGATTTCCTGGCCGACTACATTGTGAATCAGTTCCACGTCTATACAAAGGACATGTTGCCCCGGATCAGCGAGTATGTGGAAACGGTTGCCAACGTCCACGGCGAGGCCCACCCCGAGACGCGCGCCATTGCGGCGCTGTGGCCCGATGTGAAGAGCGAGCTGGCCATGCACATGCAGAAGGAAGAGCTATTGCTGTTCCCCTACATCAAGCGGCTGGCGCGCAGCGAAGAGGAAGGGAGCGCGCCGCCGCCGCCGCCGTTCGGCTCGGCCGAGGACCTCATCGTCAAGATGGAAGAGGAACACGACAACACCGGCAGCGCGTTGGGCAAAATGGAGCGGGTTAGCAGGGGCTTTGAAGCGCCGGAAGATGCCTGCCCCACATTCCGCACGCTCTACGCCTGGCTGAAAGAGTTCGACGCGGTGACGAAGAAACACGTCCACATGGAGAACAATATTCTCTTCCCCAGAACAATCGAACTGGAACGATCACTCCGGGCCGGGTAAATTGTTCCCAGGGTTAACGGAAAAACGGCCGAACTCGCGCGAGTTCGGCCGTTTTGTTTATTATCGTTTGCGTTGGGGCCTCAGTGAATGACGATGCATCACCCTACTGAATGGATATGCCCGGCCATTCACTTTCTACTCCCCCATCAACCTGATCTCCCACTCCTCCACATGTTCCACCGTCTCCCCCGGCGACAGGCGCGTCAGGGGGCCGAGCGACTCCATCTCGATATGGCGCTCGCCCGCATAGACCTCGGCGTTGCAGCCGAAATCGACGTGGGGCTGTTCCAGCCTCGGCGTCCAGCGCTTGATGAAGGTGACGTTCCCGTAGCGGTAGGCCATCCACCCGGCGCGATTCATATACCCCAGCTTGAAAGGTTGGGCGATGGGCAGGGCGTCAATCTCGATCGCCTCTTCCCCCGGCCGAAAGCGCGGGTCGCCCCACCGGCTGTAGGGCCACAGGGCAAACAGGCGATCCGGCAGCAACCCCTCTGCGTCGCCTGCCCCGCCGGTGGGCAGCACGGCCGTCCCGCCCGGCCGCAGCTGGGTGATCGCCCATGGCGCAAGCTCTACCGGCCACAGCCCGGTGTTCGTCAGCCGGTGGGCCAATCGAATGCGCGGCTCGCCGGGGTATAGCGCCGCCGCCACTTCCTTGCGAACGCCGGTAATCGGCTCGTCGCGGGTCAGGGTGACCTCATCGCCCCTCGCGACCACCCACAAATCGCCGTCGTCGGGCGCGTACGTTCGCGCGGCCGTCTCCGGCGCGTGCCACAGCCGGTGGCCGCCCCACAGGCGAAACGGACCATGGGGCGACGGCAGCAGATAATCCGGCGTCTCAGCCAGCAGATTCTCCCCCAGCACCCGAGGGATGAGCCGGACAATCCGCGGCCCGCTCTCCAGCAGATAGTCGAGGATCAGGTGGTCGTTTTCGAGGCGGCCGGTGGGCTGATCGTAATAAGGAACCATGACATATCCTCCGTCCGGCTGAAGCTCAACGGGCCGTCCGCCCCGCCCGCTCCACGCTCATAGCTCCTCCACCCCAATCCCAAACACTCCCATCGCCATCCGCATGTCGTTGAGGTTGTGGCCGGTGGTGATCAGATAGTGGTGGGACGTCGCCTTGCGGACGAGACGATGGCCGTCGGGCACGTGGATGACACCGCCGTTGAGACAGTCGGAGCCGGGGAATTGGGCATAGCCCGCCAGCGTCCCCTCGACGGCCGTCAGCGCGCCCATCGAGGGATGCAGCTTGGCCAGCGTCACCGGCCCCTCGGGCAGGCGGGCATCCACCGCGTGGGCGTTCTCGTCGACGATGGCCAGTACCTTCGGCCGCGCCATCCACTCCGTGGCGAAGCTCGGCGGCAGCAGCCCGAAGTAGCCGCAATGGGCCACCAGCACGTAATTCTCCGGGTTCGTGTCGGCATAACCGCTCACGTCGGGGAAATGGGGGATGCGCTCGTGCTTCAGCGCCGGCCCGGCCATGAGGAACGGGTAGAGATTGGTCATCATGATCGGCGCGTTCAGCGCGCGATGCAGGACATATTGCGTCGCCATCGACAGCGTATCGGCTTCGCAGCCCCAGATGAGTCGCCCCTCCTCGTAGAGCATCATCCACGCCAGACAGGGGGTCGTGTCGCTGAAATGGGACTCGTTGAGGCAGTTGATCCCGGCGCTCACGATGGCCGGGTCGGCCGCCAGCTCGTCGCGCAGGGCCAGATAGATCTTCACCGCGCTCAGCAGCGCCCGCTCCGGCAGCGCCACCGGCCAGCGCCACCGCTCCCACTCGGCCGCGGCGGCCGCGTCGGAGACGGCTCGCGCTCGCGCGCCGAACTCGCGGAAGCTCTTCTTGAGGATAGTAATGCCGAAGCGGTCGAACAGCCGTTGCGACGCCTCATCCTCCCACCAGTAGAAGCGCTTGAAGATGGGAGCCTGGAAGCCCTCGCCGGGGTTGTCCTGGAAGACGAGGAATTTGCGGCCGCGCAGGTGCGCGCGCGCGGCCGCGGCCCGGCAGAGCATTTGCGTCTGCGCCAGGGAGTAGGGGGCGAAGGTGGTCACGCCTTCCCCTTCGAGATAGGCGACGATCTCCCAGTCCCACATATTCAGCGTGCCGAACTCGGACGTGACGACGAGGACAGGTATATTGATACGGCGAAAGTCGTCGACGCGGCGGTAGGCCTCGCCGAGCATCTGGGGGAAGACGGCCGCGTCGGCTCCCGGCGGCAGCGCCGCGCCCAGCGCCATCGGCGGCAGGAACTCGGCATCGCCGGCCAGCAACTCACCCAGCCGCGCGAGTTGAACGTCAAACCCTTCGTCGCAACCGGGGTCGAAATAGATGGGAACCAGTTGTGCTTTCATGATAACTCCTACCTCACTGTCGCCGCCGCCCGCTCCAGCGCCGCGAATACCTCCGGCGTCAGATCCACATGCAACACCTGCGCCACGACCTGCGACCAGCCGTGGACGAAATAGATCCAGCCATCCTCGACGGTCAGCTCGCGGCTCTCCACCTGCCGCAGCGCCTGGTGCATGAAATCCAGCTCGCCGCGATAGTTGAACTCCCAGGCAATGCCTCGCCGCGGGAACACCCCGGCATCGGTGATGGGCGAGCCGGGCGAGTCCTTGCCCATGCCCGTGGCGTTGATGACGACGCTATACTCCGGCAAGGCGGCCATGAGCCGGTCGTTCTCCGCCGGATCGTCATTGCAGACGCAGACCACTTCGATGTCCGTGCCCACCTGCCCAACCATCTCGCGCATGTGATCGAGCCGCCCCTGGGTGCGATTGACCACGACAAAGCGCGCCGGGCGGTCGGCCGCGTCGGGCTTGTTGATCAGATGCAGCAGCGTGGCCACGGCCGACCCACCCGCCCCCAGACAGAGAATGTGACCGCCGGTGCGGCCGAAATAGCCGTCCCCAATGATCGCCTCCAGGCTCAGCCCGGCGGTGATAGGGTCCTTGGCGTGTCCCTCCAGTCGGCCGCCGCGCTTTGAGATCGACGACAACTCGCCGGTGATCCGTGCGTAGGAGTCGAAGTAGTCGAACATGTCCCGCGCGGCGTTGAACAGGTCGATTTTGTGCGTCGTCACCAGCGCGCCGAGGCTATGGGGGTCATATTTGATCTGGGCCACTGAGTGCCTGTAGGCCTCCGGGTCGTCGTGGATGGGGTGGTCGATGCCGCGCAGCACGACCTCCGGGCGGCCGAGCACGTCCATCCACAGGGGGAAGACTTTGTTGATTGAAGATTTGCCCGTGGTCACGCCGATGAAATACATCGTCGGCTGGGGCTGGGTGGTAATTGGGGAGTGGGTCATAGGATAATTACGAATGACGAATTTAAGATGACCGCGGACGGTCGGCCGTTGCCCTGCCAACAGCCGCCGCGAAGCGGGCCGCCGCGGCCGTGATCTCGTCAAACCGCCCTTCGCGGGCAAGCTTGACCGGAGAGAGTTGGCTGCCCGCGCCGACGGCCCACACCCCTGCCCGGAACCAGTCGGCCAGGTTGTGCTCATCCACGCCGCCGGTAGGCATGATCGGGATGTGGGGGAACGGGCCATGGAGCGCCTTCACGTAGTCCGGCCCAACGGCCGAGCCGGGGAACAGCTTCACCACGTCCGATCCCATCTGATAGGCGCGGAACACCTCCGTCGGCGTCAGCGCGCCGATCATCACCGGCAGGCCCGTGGCGACCATCGCCCGGCCGAGCGTCTCATCGGTGATGGGACTGACCAGATAGCGCGCGCCCGCGTCCTGCGCTTCGGCTGCCTGCGCCGGGTCGGTCAGCGTGCCCATGCCCAGCAGGATCGACTCGCCGAAGGCGCGGTCCAGTGCGCGGACGACCTCGGCCGCGTTGGGCGTGGTCCAGGTGATCTCGATGCCCAGCACCCCCCCGGCCACCAGCGCCTCCACCATCCGCACCGTCAACTCCGGCGACGGCCCGCGAATGACGGCCACCAGACCGAGTTCGTGCAGTCGATTCAACGTTACTTCTTTACTCATGACAGATCTCCGCGTCACGCCTATTCCGCCGGTTTCGGACCGGGAATCGGCGTCACTTTGATATTTGCGTCCAGGCAGGTTGTGGCGAAACGGCATGACAAGGGCGGGTTGTCATCCGACAGAGTTGTATGAAGTACATCTGCGAATCCATGTCACCTCCATTT
>JACDJB010003098.1_pt1 | contig 11238 bp, 9 predicted proteins | sample 7454121 | NCBI WGS metagenome assembly JACDJB01 (sample SAMN14253290, study PRJNA609438) | sludge metagenome | isolation source: sludge after 25d culture with pyrite | collected 2018-12-20 | reverse complement strand
TAGCGCCGCCCAATGCCGCCTGAGCAGCCGTCACACGCCAATTCGTGGCTGTTGGCCGCCCTGTCGTTCCTCGTGCCCGGCAGCGGCCAATTCCTGACCGGGCAACGCACGCGGGGCGTGGCCCTTTTTCTGACGTTTTTCATTCTCCTGGGCCTCGTTCTGTGGGCGGGCGCTCTGGCACTGCTAGCGCCGCTGGCGCTGTTGCTATTCTGGTCGGCGCGAGACGCCCACCAACTGGCGCGCGGCCGGCAACCGGGCTGGGGCACGGCTCTGCTCCTGGCCGGCGTGGTGCTCTATGGCGTGGCCATCCTCGTCACCGACGTGCGGCCGGCACGCCTGATCACCGGCTTGCCCAGCGTTCAACCCTATATCCGATCGCTGCTCAATCCCGAACTCTTCGAGGTTCCTACCGAAGATTTCGTCGGCGTTACGCCGATTATGGTGCCCTGCGTCGATCCGCTGCCTACGCCTAACCGGGAAGCCACGACCAACCCCGTCCTCATCCTCAGCAGCCCCTGTGCAGAAGTGGGCGATACCCTCCAGATCACGGGCGAAGGGTTCGAGCCGAACGCCGCGGGCCAGGTGCAGTGGGTCGATCCGCTAGGCACAGCACTGCGGGCCACCCTGGACGGTGAGCGGGTGCTGTTCGAGGCCGACGCCAACGGCCGCTTCCAGGCCGCGTTACGCGTGCCCCAGGCTGTACCGCTGACCAACCGGCCTGGGCCGGGCGAGACGCTGACCCACGCTGTGCGCGCCGTGCAAAACATCCCCAGCGGCACGCTGCAAGCCACGGAGACGCTGTCGCTGGTCATCGAAAAGATCGGCGAGACCATTGCCCTGGCCTTCCTGGCCACAGTATTGGGCGTTGTCTTTGCGGTGCCGGTCAGCTTTCTGGCAGCGCGCAATCTTATGGGTGCCAACGCCGTCACGTTGTTCATCTATAACGGTGTGCGGGCCATATTAAATATTATTCGCTCCATCGAGACGCTGATGTGGGCGATCATCTTCGCCGTGTGGGTGGGGCTTGGGCCGTTTGCCGGCACGCTGGCCCTCTGGTTCCACACCGTGGCCGCGCTGGCCAAGCTCTATTCGGAAGCCATCGAGAGTATCGATCCCGGGCCCATCGAGGCCGTGAAGGCCACGGGGGCCAACTGGACACAGACGGTCGTCTATGCCGTTCTGCCGCAAATCCTGCCGACCTTCACCTCGTTTACCCTCTACCGGTTCGATATCAATGTACGCCTGTCAACGGTTATTGGCCTGGTCAGCGACGCGGGTTTGGGCTTTCTGGTCGTGCAATGGGTACGGCTCAATCGCTTCTCGGCCATGGCGACGGCCATCATTGCCATCATCATCGTGGTGGCCGTGCTCGATCTGCTGTCCGGCTGGCTGCGCGAGCGCATTATTCAGGGACGGCCGATCATCACAACCCGCAACCCCATCCTGCGCGCTGCCATCCGCCTGGCAATCGTCGCCGGATTTGTTGTCGCTTTTGTCTGGTCGTGGCGCGTCGCCCAGATCGAGCCGGTGGAACTGATCAAGGGCGCGCCTAAAGGGCTGGCGCTGGCTCGCGAGTTCGCCGTGCCTGATTTGTTCACCCGGCCGACAGCGACCACTGCCGTCAGCGCCCCCCTGACTGTAACTTGCGACGCCCCAGTGGAGGCCGCACCGGCTGACCCCGGCATTATCCTCTCGGCCGCCTGTGGCGACCCCGGCGACCCGCTGGTCATTTCCGGTACCGGACTGCCCCCCAACAGGACCGTCTCGATCCGCTGGCTGCTGCCTGATGGAGCCTTCCTGCGCGTGCGCTCCAATTGTTGCGACACTGACAGCGACGGCAACGTGCGGCTGGAGACGACCATCAACCCCATCATGGCCGGGGACGAGGAGCAGACGGCCGCCGGCCGGGTGGAGATCACCTACGACGAGAGCGCCGGAGGGCTACAATTTAGCGAAACTGTGCGCACGGTCATCAATCTGTCGATTGTCACCTTGCTCATGGCTCTGGTGGCCACGACTATCGGCGCGCTGTTCGCTATCCCGCTCAGCTTTCTGGCGGCGCGCAACGTGATGGGCAACACGCCAATCGGACGCACTGTCTATTATGGGTTGCGTTCGGCCTTCAACATCACCCGCTCCATCGAGCCGCTTATCCTGGTGCTCATCGCTGCCACGTGGGTTGGCGCGGGGCCGTTTGCCGGCGTGCTGGCCCTGGCCCTCAACAACATCCCCAACCTGGGCAAGCTCTTCTCCGAGTCCATTGAGGAGATCGACCCCGGCCCGGTGGAGGCCGTCACTGCCAGCGGCGCGACGCGCATGCAGTCGCTCGTCTATGCCATCGCTCCCCAACTCGTGCCGCCATTTCTGGCCTTCATCATCTACCAGTGGGACATCAACATCCGCATGTCCACGGTCATCGGCTTCGTCGGCGGCGGCGGCATCGGGCAGCAGTTCCGCATCTGGGTCAGCCTCAACCAGTATGGCGCGGCCGGCACCGCCATCTTGGCCATCGTTATCATGGTCTGGACGATGGACTATCTGAGCGCCAAGGCACGCGAGCGGCTGGTTTGAGGCAGGGACCGCAGAAAGAACTTAACGCAAGGGCGCAAAGACGCAAAGAAGGAAGCCTGATATTGCGTCCTTGCGTCTTGGTAGCTTTGCGTTAAATTCCGCCTTGACCGTCGGTCACTAACCACTAACGACTAACTCGTCTCCCCAATCTGTGTAATCTGTGAAATCTGTGGTTTCTTCATTGCCTCCTGGCGGCTTTACGCTACGTTTCATTCATGCTTCGCACGCTTCGCGGCCGTCTGCTAGGGTCCTACGTCGTCATCATTCTGGCCGTCTTACTCATCGTCGCCGTGGCCCTCTTCGGCTTCGCCACCGTCTCCGACGCGCGGCTGTTGCCGTCGTTGGAGCGACTGTCGGCCATTAGCCGCACGAACCAGCGAGAATTAATCCAACTGTGGGGCACCGGCGCGGGCAGCGAGGAATTGCAGGGACTGTTATTCAGCACCTCGGAGCAGGCCAACGTGCGTATCCTGGTCGTGGACTGGGACAATGGAGAGATCGTGTTGGATACGGCCACAGGCGACGATTGGGTGGGTGACGAGCTGACTGGTGTGGAGCAGCCGCAATCGTTAGCCCTCACCAACGTCGGCCGGGGGAGCATCTTCGGCACGTTCATTCACACAAACGGCTCCCGCTGGCTGGTATTCGCCGAACCGGACCCGGCGCTGGGGACGGCCCTTATCTTCTACGCCCAGCCCGAGCCAACGGCCGCGGAGTTCTTCAACGAATACTTCTTGCGGCCGCTCATGTTTGCCGGGGCGCTGGCCGTGCTGCTGGCTGCGCTCATGGCCGTGGTCATTGCGCGGTCGGTCGCCCGGCCTCTGGGCACGATGGCCGGCGCGGCTGAGGCCATTGCCCGCGGCGACTACGATCAGCGCGTGCCCCAGGCCGGGCCGGACGAGGTGCAGCGCGTAGCCGGGAGCTTCAATAGCATGGCCGCGCAGGTGAAGGCCACCCAACAGGCCCAGCGCGATTTCGTCGCCAACGTCTCCCACGACTTGAAGACGCCGCTAACGGCCATCACTGGCTGGAGTCAGGCATTGCTCGATGGCGCGGCCAACGCCCCCGCCGAGCGAGAGCGCGCCGCAGCCACCATCCACGATGAGGCCAACCGCATGGCCCGCCTGGTCAATGAACTACTCGATCTGGCCCGTTTAGAGTCCGGCCAATTGCAGATGAACATGCGCCGGGTGGACTTGGGTGAGGTGCTGGCCGACGTCCATCGTAGCCAATTGCCGCAGGCGCGGGCCAGGAACATCGACCTGGCGCTGGACGCCACCCCTACGCCCGGGGTCCTGGGCGACCGCGACCGGCTCATCCAGATTTTCACCAATCTGGCCGATAATGCCCTGGCCTACACACCAGCTGGCGGCGCGGTCCATCTGGCGACGCGCACGAACGACGGCTGGGTAGAAGGGATCGTGGCCGACAGTGGGCCGGGTATCCCGGAGGAAGAGTTGCCGCGGGTCTTTGAACGGTTCTACCGCCTGGAGAAGTCGCGGGCGCGAGGCGAAGGCGGCCGCGGCTCCGGTCTCGGCCTGGCTATCGTCCACGAATTGGTGACGGCCCACGGCGGCCGGATCAGCGTGTCCAGCGAAGTGGGGCGGGGGTCGGCGTTTGTGGTACGGCTGCCGACGCACCATTCATAGCGGCAAGATTCATTCAACAAAGGGGACGTTCATCTGTAATAAAGGCCAAGTACCCGGAGGTCGCACACCGTATGATTCAGTTCATTTCCGTCGTTGGGGCTTTGTTCATCCTCATCCCTTTCGCCGCCAATCAGTTTGGGCGCCTGAATACATCGAGCTTTGTCTATCAACTAATGAATCTGCTTGGCTCCGGCACGTTGGCCGCTATAGCCTTAGCTGAACAGCAAGTCGGCTTTATTTTGCTGGAGGGGATATGGGCACTGGTCAGTCTGTGGGGAGTGCTTACCGTGCTTCGAGGCCGAGAAGCGAAAAGCCACTAATTGCTCTTCGCTCGCGACGTTTTGCCGGTGGGTCTAGGCCGGCAATTGGGGGATTTCGGCTTTCTGCTTGGGGGGGCGGCGATGGCCGCCATCGGGTGGTGGCTGGCCCGCCGCGCCCCGGCCCGGTGATGGCCTGGCCATCGACGCCAGACCATAATGAGTCTATTAGCCTACTGGACGCTCTCGGTCGTCCTGTCTTGTAAAGAACTGATGCCCATATGCTGGGCGCAATGGGCGCAGCAGAAGATACCGCCTTGAGCCTCTACGCCGTGGCCGATAATTCGGCAGCCACAATGATCGCAGGTCGGGGCCAGGGCGTGAATGGCGCACTCGAAGCTGTCGAAGGTATGGGTCTGACCGTCCTTCATAATTTGAAACGTCTTGTCATACTTATTGCCACACATATCACAAATGCCCATGATGTTTCTCCTCGGCTATCAAGCCTAATAATTGGTCGGCGGATCGCTGGCCGGGAACGATTCCCAGCCCGCCTTATCCACCACATCAGCACGGTCTAGCGTGCGCTCCAGCTGATCGACTTTCATTGACCGGCCCATCTGCGTGCCCAGGAGGACTTTACCCTTGCTCTGGCGTCCTTCCAGGTAGCGATGAGCCTCGGCCGCCTCCTCTAGCGGAAAAGTTTTGTCGATGCGCACCGTCAGACGGCCGGCGGCAATCCAGTCGAACAGATCGCCGGCGCGGCCCAGAATCTCGGCCCGATCCTGGGTATAGTGGCGCAGCGCCGGCCGCGTCAGGAAGAGCCCACCTTTTTTGTTCAGTAACTGGGGATCGAATGGCTCCACCGCGCCGCTGGCTTGCCCATAGAGCACCAGATAGCCCCGCTGGCGCAGGCAGTTGAGGCTCTGAGCGAAGGTGTCTCGGCCGACGGAATCATAGACGGCATCGACGCCGCGCCCGTTCGTCAGCCGTTTGATACCGGCTTCGAAATCCTGCTCTGTGTAGCGGATAACCTCATCAGCCCCCGCCTCGCGGGCCAACGCCTCTTTCTCCTCGGTAGAGACAGTGCCGATCACCCGCGCGCCGCGCATCTTGGCCAGTTGCACCAGCAGCAGCCCCACCCCGCCGGCGGCAGCGTGGACAAGCACGGTGTCACCATTGCGGATGGGATAGGTGTCGTGAGTCAGGTAATGAGCGGTCATGCCCTGGAGCATGACCGCCGCGGCGGTCAGCAGATTGATCCCCGCCGGCACGGGTACCAGCTTCCAGGCTGGCACAATGGCGTAATCCGCGTAGGCCCCTGGATGCATGGCATAGGCTACCAGATCGCCGACCTCGAATTCGGTTACGTCCGGCCCAATGGCATCTACTTTGCCCGCTCCCTCGCTGCCGGGAATGTAGGGCATTTTGATCTCATATTGCCCGCTGCGCTCGTAGGTATCAATGAAGTTAACGCCGGCGGCCGTTTGCACAACGCGCACCTGGCCGGGGCCAGGTTCAGGCGTATCAATCTCTTCTATTTGCAACGTTTCTGGAGGGCCATATTGATGGACGCGAATTGCTCTCATGTGCTTTCCTTCCCTTCATGTCTAAACCTGATTAAAGCCTATTATGCACGGCTCTGTGTCATTTAGGGTACAGTAAAGAGATATAAAATGGGGTATAAAAGGGAGTGAACGCTTAGATGCGGCCGGTGGAGGTACAACATTTATGCCTATCTACATGGATAGACACTACGTCGAAGGAGCGACAAAACACGCGGTCGCCAACGCGCACTCAGCTGATCTGGCCATTCAGGACAAGTATCGCGTTAAATTCATGACCTACTGGTTTGATGAGGAGCGGTCGACGGCCTTTTGCCTGGTCGATGCGCCTAACGAGGACGCTATCCTGCAGGCACATCATGAAGCACACGGCCTCATCCCCCACGAAATTCTAGAGGTTGATCCGGCAGTAGTCGAAGCCTTTCTCGGCCGTGTGAAAGACCCCGCCCCCGCGGGCCCCCAACCGCTGGAGGAGCAGATCGACTCTGCTTTCCGGGCGATCATGTTCACCGACCTGAAGGATTCGACCTTGATGACTTCGACGATGGGCGACGCCCGGGGGCTGCACCTGTTACACGTCAGCAACGCGCTGACGCGCACGGCCATACGCCAATACATGGGCCGGGAGATCAAGCATACCGGCGACGGCATCATGGCCAGTTTCATGACCGTGCCTGACGCCGTCTATTGCGCCATGGCTGTGCAAATGGCTGTGGCCGAGCACAACCACCATACCCACGGAGATGAGATCTATCTGCGCATCGGCCTGAATGCCGGCGAACCCATCGAAGAGCATGGCGACCTTTTTGGCAACGCCGTGCAGTTGGCGGCACGGCTGTGTGCCCTGGCCCAGCCCAGCCAGATATTGGCCTCGCAGGTGATCCGCGACCTGTGCCGTCACCTGTCGATACCCTTTGACGACCTGGGCCGGGCCAGATTGAAGGGGTTTGACGAAGAAGTACAGGTATATTCCATTCGATGGCCGGCCGAATAGAACCACCACGTGGGCAAACAATCTGCCCTGAATGTGGCGCAAACCACATTGGCGACCGTACCTGCGAGGACGACTTCCACCAGATGCTGTTCTGGGAGAACGAAGAGCCAGCACGCGGCACAGTGCATCACCTGCTGGTATTGTGCTACCACTTGCAGCACCCCAGCCTCTACTCGCGCGAGGGGCTGGCCTATGCTCGCACTCTCCTGGCCGACTTCGTGGAAAGAGGGGTATCGTCACAAGAGGCGCGGCGGCGAAATCGAGAGGCAGTCAATTCCGGCCAGCGTGACTGGTCGATTACCGCGCGGCCGGAGGACAAGGGGGCCTATGAGCAGCCTGTCGGCTGGGGGATGACGGCGGCCGAGGTAGTGGCGGGTGGGGCAGATCAGTACGTCGAAAATGTGCAGAGGTGGGCGCGCTCAATCAATCAACTGTTAGGCAGGTTGCTTATCTAGCGTCGGCATCCCGTAGTCGCACCGTTATCGTGTCCCTTCCCCGTGTGCTATAATCGCGTCCTTATGGGCAAGTTCGTCCGCGCCAACCGCAAGAAGCTCCTCGGCCTCTCCCAGATCGCCCTCAGCGTGGTGCTGCTGGTCTGGCTCCTCAGTCGCGTAGGGGTGGCCGAGGTCGTCACCACGTTGCGCAACATCCATTGGGGGTGGTACGCGCTGGCGTTTGTCCTGTTCCAGATCAATGTCATCATCCGCGCCTATCGCTGGTACATTCTGCTGCGGGCGCTCAACGATGAGCCGAAGTTCAGCTATTTGGTCTATCTCTACTACATCGGCTTCTTCGCCAACAACTTCATCCCCTCCGGCTTTGGCGGCGACCTGGTCAAGGTCGTCAGCCTGCGGCAAAGCCACGGACGCGGCGCGGAAGCGCTCAGTTCGGTGCTCATGGAGCGCGTCACCGGGCTCGTCGGCTCGTCGCTCATCGCCATGGTAGCCCTGCTGTGGAACCTGGCGGCCCACGCCCTGACGCTGGAGCTGCCCTGGGTGCTATGGGTGCTCATCGTCGTCACCGCCGTTGGCATCCCGCTGGCCTTTTTCTTAGCCCGCGGCTCCGACCCGGTGCGCTGGCTAAACAGGCTCTACCCCAAAGCGCCGGGCTTGCCGTTCTACAACAAGTTCGAGAACCTGGTCAACACTATCCATCGTTACCCACCGCGGGCGCTGGCGTCGTCGCTGCTCATCAGCCTGCCGTTTACGCTCAATCTCATTCTGGTGCAGATCACGATTGCCTGGGCGCTGGGCGTCCACCTGCCCTTCCGCATCTTCGCCCTGTTCGTGCCCATCATCGCCATTATCAACCTGTTGCCCATCACCTTCAATGGTCTTGGATTGCGCGAGGGTATTTACACCTTCCTATTCGTACCTGTCGGCGTGCCCGCGGCCACGGCCGTATCCATGTCGTTGGCCTTCTACTTCCTGCGCTTCAGCGCCGGGCTGCTGGGCGGACTCATGTATGCCTTGCGTAGCATCCTTAGCTTCACCCGGCCGCCGGAAGCTACTGAAATGTAGGAGCGATACCAATGAATTAACCACGGATAATACGGATTAGACGGATAAAAACGGACAGGAGTAGAAAGCTCGAATTCAGGCCTTCTAATCCGTCTCAATCCGCTAAATCCGTTCAATCCGTGGTTAATTCATTTCTTCCTCCTTCCAAATATTGAAACATTATGTCCCAACGCAAAGTCGCCGTCTTCGGTCTCGACGGCATCACCTTCGACCTGTTGCAGCCCTGGCTCGATGAAGGGCGGCTGCCCAACCTGGCCCGGCTGCTGGCCGAGGGGGCCGGCGGGCGGTTACGTTCCACCATCCCGCCCGTCTCGGCGTCGGCCTGGCCGTCGTTCGCCACGGGCACCAACCCCGGCCAGCACAGCCTGATCGACTTTACCTACCCGGCGCAGGACGGTTACGACATCCGCGTCTCCAATGGCCTGACCGTTGCCGTGCCTGCAATATGGCAGATCGCCGGGGCGGCCGGCAGGCAGGTCGGCGTCATCAGCCTGCCGATGACCTACCCGCCCCGACCGATGAACGGCTTCATGCTCTGCTCCTTCCTGACCCCCAGCCCGGAGAGCGACTACACTTACCCGCCGGAACTGAAGCAGGAATTGATCGATGCCTGCGGCCCGTTCCCGCTGCGCATGTCGGAGAAGGGGCGCGGCGTGGATCCGGCCGTCTTCGTGCGCGCCTGCAAGCAACTGGAGATCGACCGGGCGCTCTCGGTGCAATACCTGCTGCGCGAGAAGCCGTGGGACTTGTTCATCTACGTGCTGGAGACGACCGACAACCTGCAACACGAAATCTGGCATCTGGTGGACAAGACACATCCCATGCACGATCCGGACGTGGCCGCGCGCGTGCTGCCCGACATCCTCGACTATTACGAGACGGTCGACCGGCTTCTGGGCGAAATGTTGGCCCTGGTGCCGGAAGAGGCGCTGACCATCGTCCTGTCCGACCACGGTTTCGGGCCGTTCCACAAGTTCTTCCACATCAACAACTGGCTGGCGGCCAACGGCTGGCTGGCCTTCAAACGCACGCCGGTCAGCCTGATCAAGCGGGCTGCCTTCCGCCTGGGCGTGACGCCGATCAACGCCCTCAAATGGCTGACAGCGTTGGGTCTCAGCGACGTACGCAAAAACGTCAAGCGCGGCCGGGGCGGCAAGACGTTGCGGCGCTTCTTCCTGTCATTCAACGACGTGGATTGGTCGCGCACGCAAGCGTTCTCCGTTGGCAACTTCGGCCAGGTCTACCTGAACGTGAAAGGGCAACGGCCGCAGGGCGCGGTCGATCCCGCCGGGTACGAGGCGCTACGCGATGCCATCATCGCCAAAGCCAAAGAGTTGCGCGACCCCGCCGACGGCAGCCAGGTTGTACCTGTCGTCTACCGGCGAGAGGAGGTATTCCAGGGGATCAGCGCCGCGCGGCTGCCCGACCTGGTTCTCCACACCGACCGGGCCAAGTACGTCTCCTTCGGTCACGCCGACTTTGGTTCCAATCGAATCATCGAGCCGAGCACGGGCCAGACAGGCCACCATCACATGGAAGGAGTCGTGGGGCTGCGTGGGCCGGGCGTGCGGCCGGGCGCGCGGCTGGAGGGGGCCAGCCTGCTCGACCCCGCGCCGACCATCCTGCACTATTTGGGGCTGCCCGTGCCGGATTACATGGATGGTCGCGTCCTGAGCAATGCCTTCACAGACGAATTTAATGCCGCCAACCCGGTAACCTTTAGCCACGTCGGGCCGGGGGATGGCGTGGGTAGCGACACGATTTATACTGACGCCGAAGAGGAGCTTGTGATGCAGAAGTTGCGCGACCTGGGTTACGTGGCCTGATGACAGAGATCGATCTAAGCCTGGTCATCCCCGTTTATAACGAGGAGGAAAACCTGCGCCCGCTGGCCGGGGAGATTCGGGCTGCACTGGATGGCACGGGGTTGAGCTACGAAGTGCTGTTCATCGACGATGGCAGCAAGGACAGCAGCTTTGCCTGTCTGCAAGAGCTGGCCGCTGAAGACCCCCACGTCGTCGCCATACGCTTCCGGCGTAACTACGGCCAGACGGCCGCCTTTGCCGCGGGATTCGACCACGCGCGCGGGCGCGTCATCGTCACCCTCGACGCCGACCGCCAGAACGACCCGGCCGACATCACCACGCTGCTGGCCGAACTGGAGAAGGGGTATGACGTGGTCAACGGCTGGCGGGCCAACCGGCAAGACGATCTGATACGCCGCTTCCCGTCGCGCGTCGCCAACCGGCTCATCGCCCGCACCAGCGGCGTGCGGCTGCGCGACCGCGGTTGCTCCTTGCGGGCCTTCCGCGCCGAGGTCGTCCGCGACCTAAATCTCTATGGCGAACTACACCGTTTTATCCCCGAACTGGTCAGCTTTGCCGGCTTCACGATGTCGGAAGTGCCGGTCAACCACCGCGCGCGAGTGGCCGGGGCGTCGAAGTATGGCCTATCGCGCACCTTTCGCGTCATTCTCGACCTGTTCACCATCCATTTCCTGCGCAAGTATGGCGACCGGCCGATGCAGCTCTTCGGCCGCTGGGGCATCATCCTCTTTGCTCTGGGCGCGCTCGTTGGCGGCTATCTAACGGCGTTGAAGCTGTGGGCGGGCATCACCGGCGGCATGGCCGGCTTCAACGCCATGACCATCGGCGACCGGCCGCTCCTGTTGCTGGCTGTGCT
>JACDJB010003097.1_pt1 | contig 11241 bp, 7 predicted proteins | sample 7454121 | NCBI WGS metagenome assembly JACDJB01 (sample SAMN14253290, study PRJNA609438) | sludge metagenome | isolation source: sludge after 25d culture with pyrite | collected 2018-12-20 | reverse complement strand
GGTGGTGAACAGCGCCGGCTGCTGGACGGCCGTGTCGGTCAGCGCTTCCTCCGGCCCCTCGAAGCACAGCCGCGAGAGGGCGGCCCCGAACAGCGCGTCCGCTTCGTCGAACAAGGCGCGGGCGATCGGCTCGCGATCGTAGAGGTCGCGCCCCATCCCGACGAACTGCGAACCCTGGCCGGGGAAGAGGAAGGCGGTGGACATTGATTTGGGCAGGGGCGAGTGCGACAGGCCGGCTGTCGTCCAGACGCACCCCTGCAGTAATTATTCCTCGTTGGCGGCGGGGATAATCTGCCGACCGTTGTACTTGCCGCAATTCGGGCAAACCCGATGCGAGCGCTTCATCTCGCCGCAATCGGGGCAGGGGACAAGATGATAGAGGCTGAGCGCGTCGTGCGTGCGGCGCTTGTCGCGCCGAGACTTGGAAACTTTTCGCTTGGGAACTGCACCCATGATGTATCTTCCTTACAATATATAGTGTTTCACGCCGCGAGTGTCGGCGCGTCTCCCGGCTCTCGTGGAACCCGGTTTCGCTGCCTTACCCATGCTGGCGACAGACGACAAAAAACACGCGGCGATGAGGCCGCGAAGGGGAATTATAGCCGCATGGGCGCGTTCTCGTCAAGGCGAGTTCGGTTGTGCCGGTGACGTTTTCTCTAATGTCCTGCTCTCGATGGTGATACAATTTCGTTGCATGAATCAGAGTGAAACCTTCGGCACCTGGCTCAAGAAACGGCGGCGGTCGCTCGATCTGACGCAGCAAGCGCTGGCTGACTGTGCAGGCTGCTCACTGGTCACCATTCGCAAGTTCGAGGCCGACGAGCGGCGACCGTCGCGGCAACTGGCTGAGTTGCTGGCCGATTGCCTGCAAATCGCCGCCGGCGAGCGCGCCGCGTTTATCGTCTTTGCTCGTTTGCCGGAGACGGCCACGACTCCCGCCCCGCCGCCTGCTCCGCTGCCGGCCGCTCCGTTGCCGGCGCGCTCTTCCGCGCCGCCCCTCATCGTCTTGCCCGCGCCGTTGACCGGACTGATCGGCCGCGAGACAGATGTTACCGCTGTCGGCGAGCTGCTTGACCGGCCGGGCGTGCGCGTGGTGACGTTGACCGGCCCGGGCGGAACGGGCAAGACGCGGCTGGCGATGGAGGTCGGCCGACGCCTCATCGAGGGCGGGCTGAGGCGGTTTCCTGACGGGATCGTTTTCGTCGATCTGGCCTCGATTGACGAACCGGATCTGGTCGCGCAGGCCATCGCCGGCGAACTGGGCGTGAAGGACGCGCCCAACCGGTCGTTCCCAGCGGCCGTCGGCGATTTTCTGGCCGCACGCCGGTTGCTGCTCATTCTCGATAACTTCGAGCAAGTGCTGGACGCGGCCGACGACTTGTTCCACTTGCTGCGCCGGGCCGCCGGGCTTTCGCTCCTGGTGACAAGTCGCACGGCGCTGAACTTCTATGGCGAGTACGAATATCCGGTTGCCCCGCTGTCGCTGCCCCATTCACCGGCGCTGGCCCCGGAGGAGCTGTTACGCTCCCCGGCCGTGGCCCTGTTTGTTGAGCGGGGGCGCGCCGTCCGGCCCGGTTTCACGCTGACGGTTGAGAACGCCGCCGCCGTCGTCGCCATCTGTGCCCGGCTCGATGGTTTGCCCCTGGCGATTGAACTGGCGGCAGCGCGCGTCAGATCGCTTGCCCCACCGGCATTGCTTGTCGAGTTGACCAGTTCTCTTGACCTGGCAACCGGGTTCCGCTCTCTCAGCGAACGGCAACGGACGCTGCGCGGGGCGATCGACTGGAGTTATCGCTTGCTGGAGCCGACAGAGCAGCGTCTTTTCGCCCAACTGGGGGTTTTCAGCGGCAGTTTCGACGCCGAAGCGGCGGCCGGGGTGTGCGGCAGAGGGCCGACGTCGCCGGTCGGAGAGGACGCGTCGCCGGTTGGCTACTTTGTCGAGCGGTTGGCGTCTCTGGCCGGCAAGAGCATGATCCAGATGGCCGACGCGCCGGAAGGGAGCGCGCCGCGCTTCCGGCTGCTCATCACGCTGCGCGAGTTTGCCGTGGAGCAGTTGGCTCGACTGGACGAGCAGGAAGAGATCGCCGGGCATCATCTGGCGTATTACCGCCGACTGGCCGAGGAGACGGCCCCGCTGTTGGAGCAAACAGAGCAGGCGGCATGGCTGCAACGACTGGCGGCCGAGCACGACAACGCGCGTGCGGCGCTGGCCTTCGGCCTGGAGCGACCGGAGTACCGCGTCGAGGCGTTGCGGTTGGCCACGGCGCTGCGCGGTTTCTGGCGCTTCCGCGGCCTGTTCACCGAGGGTCGCCACTGGCTGCATCAACTGCTGGCCGCGGCCCCGCCGGACGCGCCACTCGACGTGCTGGCAAACGCTTATAGCGTCATCGGGATGATCGCCCGCTATCAGGACGACCACGACGAAGCACTGTCCCTGTTGCATACAAGTCTCGACCTCTACCGGGCGCAAGGGGAGGCCGCCGACCGCCGCCAGATGGCCGTTACCCTGCGTAACATCGCCGCGATCTACTACTGGCGGGAAGAACTGGAACAGGTGGAGCAATACACCCTCGACATCCTGGCGATCGAGCGTGAGATGAACAACCTCCCGGCCGTGGCGACGATGCTGGGCAACCTGGCTTCGGTCAACAAGCTGCTCGGCCGCTTCGATCTGACCCGCGCCTATCAGACCGAGGCCCTCGACTTGCACAGGCGCGTTTCGGGGGCCGGGTCGATCATTAGCAGCCTGAACGGCCTGGGTCTGCTTGAATTTCACGAGGGGAATTTGGAAGAATCGCAGCGCCTCTTTGAGGAGGGGCTGGCGATGGCGCGGGCCATCGAAGACCCGTATCACCAGTCCATGCTGCTGGCGAACCTGGCGGAGGGCAAGATGGTCATGAGCCGCCCCGGCGAGGCGCGAGCCGAACTGGAAGAGTCGCTGGCCCTGGCCCGGGCGGGCGGCTTCCAGCGTCTGGAGATGACCGGCGTCTTCAACATGGGTCTGCTGCACCTGCTGGAGGGCGGCGACCCGCGCGAAGCGTGGCGGCCGATGCGCGACGCGCTGGTTTACTGGCGGGAATCGGGCATCCGGGTCATGGTGGACGTCAGTCTCTATCCGATTGCCCTGCTATTTAGTCGCATGGGATGGGACGAGGCCGCCATCTACCTCGTCAGCTATGTCGATTCCCGCACGCGCAACCCGGTACGGGCGCCCGACTTCAATATGATGCTCCAGGAGATTGAGCCGGCGGCGCTGGCGCGGCTGGGGGCGACGCGGCTGGCCGCGGCCGAGGCCACCGGCCGGGAGCTGATCCCTGATGAGGCGGTCGATCTGGCCTTGCGCATGGGGGACGAATTGCTGTTGCCGACCCGCTGAACGATCCGCCCTCGACCCGCGGGCATCGTTCCGGGAGGTGGCCGGGTAACTTGTTACCGATCATGAGGCTTGCTACAATCTCGCCCGTTGCCATTGGGGCAACCGGATGCGGGGGTGGTCGGATGGAGACGGTATGTCAATATCGAAGGTGACAGATTCTTTTGACGGTCCGCCGGCAGGTGGAGCGATTGCGGCCGGGGGCCGGCGCAGCGTCATACAAACGGCGGTCGTGCTGTTCAAGCTGCGAATTGTCTTCCTGCTGCTGGTTGCGGCCACGGGCGGCGCGTTTCTGGCTGCCGGCGGGTGGCCGGGGTGGGGAGTGCTGTTGCTGACGTGGGTGACCGGCGGCATGGCTGCGGCCGGCGCGTCGGCGCTCAATCAGTATTGGGAGCGTCATCGGGACGGCCGTATGGGTCGCACGCGCAAGCGACCGCTCGTGAACGGTGACATCGCCGACCCGCGCTGGGTTCCCTATGTGGGTGTCGCCTTGATCCTCATCCCGGTGCTGGCGGTTCTGCCTTTCAACCGGCCGCTGGCCTTCTTTCTGGCTGCGGGGGCGTTTATCTACGTGGGCGTCTATACGATCTGGCTGAAGCCACGGACGCTGCTCAATATCGTCATCGGCGGGGCGGCGGGCAGCGCCGCCGTGCTCAGCGGCAGCGCTGCCGCGGGAGCGTGGAATGCCACCGGCGCGCTCGTCCTGGCCGCCATCCTCTTCCTCTGGACGCCGTTCCATTTCTGGAGTCTGGCTATCCTCTATCGCGATGAGTACAAGCGCGCCGACGTGCCCATGCTGCCGACGCAGACCACGCCGCGCAAGGCCGCCTGGTGGGTCATGTCCCACACGTTGCCCACGGTGATTCTGGGCTTGCTCATGGTCGTGCTGCCGGGACTGGGCTGGATTTTCTTCTTGCCGGTGCTGGTGATCTCGCTGGATTTGTTCTACCGGAACGTCCGGTTGATCCGCGATCCTTCGCCGATCAATGCCCGACGGCTATTCATGTCGTCGAACTACTATCTCCTGATTCTACTGCTGGCGATCTGCGTCGACATGGCGCTGCCCTGGTAGATCGCGCGCTGTTTTTATCGATACCCTCAGCTTTTGGGGATCGATCGGCCCGGGCGAGTTATCGCACGGTTTTTTGCCTAATTGACGTTCATGCCTTAAGATTGCCGCCCAACCGATGCGGTGGTGGGCCATCAGGGCCTCCCGAAGGGGTGTGGCCCGGATTTGGAAGTCGGTTCGGCCGGCAGGAGAGCGGCCGGGTCTCGCTTTGTGAGGCATGAAAGCAACCGCGTGTCGTCCGGTGAAGGAGCATTGACAGCGCGTCTCATCATCGATTGTCGGCAAATCGCATATCTATGGGGAAACGAAGTGGCGAATGTGTCGGCATTTCCCCGTGGAAAGGAGGAAGGCCCGGGGTAAGTCTGATCAAAGTTAACAGCCGAATACGAGTAAGTATCGAAAACGACGGCCCCGCGGGGCACATAGACCATTATATGGAGGAGAAGATGAAAGCGAGACTGATTACGATTCTGGCTTTGTTGGCGGTGTTGGCGCTGGCGGCGTGTGGCGGCCAGACGCAGGAAGCCACCCCCACGGAAGCGGCGGCCCAGGCCGCGCCCACCGAAGCGCCGGCCGAGGCGCCGGCCGAAGCCACCGAAGTTCCCGCCGCCCCCACCGGCAATACATTGGAAACCATCCGTTCCCGCGGCACGTTGCGCTGCGCGGGCAACCAGTCGGTTCCCGGCTTTGGCTATATCAACCCCGACACCAACGAGTTTGAGGGCTTCGACATTGACTTCTGCAAGGTCTTTGCCGTCGCCGCGTTGGCGGATGCCAATGCTGTGGAAGTCCGGCCGACAACGGCCAACGAGCGCTTCCCCGTCCTGCAGTCGGGCGAGGTGGACGTCCTCAGCCGTAACACGACCGCGACCATCAGCCGCGACACGTCGCTGGGCCTCAATTTCGCCCCCGTCACCTTCTACGACGGCCAGGGCATGATGGTTCGCGCCGACAGCGACATCGACTCGCTGGAAGGGCTGGAGGGCGGCACGATTTGTGTCCAGTCCGGCACGACGACCGAGAAGAACCTGGCCGACGTTTTCCGCGCGCGCGGCATTGAGTTCACGCCGGTCGTGTTTGACGACGCCGACGCCACCCGCGAAGCATACGATCAAGGCCAATGCGACGGCTTCACGACCGACAAATCCGGCCTCGTGTCGCAGCAGATTCTCCTGGCCGATCCGTCCGCCCACATCATCCTGGACGAGACCATGTCGAAGGAGCCGCTCGCTCCGGCCGTGCGCCACGGCGACGACAACTGGTTCGACATCGTCAAGTGGTCGGTCTACTGCACCATTGCCGCCGAAGAGATGGGCATCGACTCCACCAACGTCGACAGCTTCCTGGGCGGCGAGGACCCGGTCATCCAGAACTTGCTGGGCGAAACGGGCGACCTGGGCGTGGCCATGGGCATCAACAACGACTTCTGCTATCAGATCGTCAAGCAGGTCGGCAACTACGGCGAGATCTACGACCGCAACCTCGGTCCCGACACGCCGTTCAACCTGCCGCGCGGCCTGAACGCGCTCTATACTACCGACGGCGGCATCCAGTACGCGCCTCCGTTCCGCTAGTCGTTCTTACAGGGGCGGGTTTCAAACCCGCCCCTGCAACACACGGTAGAGGCGGGGTTAAAACCCGCCTCTACCGCAGGAGGCGCGCCCATGACTGAGCTTACGCCGCAGACGCCCAAGCGCGCGGAGTCGGTGCCATTCTGGCGGGATATCCGCGTGTTGGGGGTGCTGGCCCAAATCGCCATCCTCGTCGTCGTTGTGTCGGGCTTCGCCTGGGTGGTGCGCAACGTCACGCAGAACATGTCCACCCTGGGTGGCAGCCAGTTTCTCTGCGCCGACGGCACCAGCAGTATTCGTTGCGCGTTCGATTTTCTGCGGCTGGACGCATCTTTCGCAATTTCCGAGTCGCTCATTCCTTATGATCCGAGCGACTCCTATGCCCGCGCGCTGCTGGTCGGCGCGCTGAATACGATCAAGGTTTCATTTCTGGGCATCATTCTGGCGACGCTGCTGGGCACGGTGACGGGCATCGCCCGGCTTTCATCCAACTGGCTTGTCAGTTCCGTGGCCCGCTGGTACGTCGATCTCATCCGCAACACACCGCTGTTGCTCCAGCTCTTCTTCCTGTTCTTCGCTGTCATCCTCGCCTTTCCGCCCATCCACGAGGCGATCCAGCCGTTTGGGCTGCCCGTCTATCTGAGCCAGCGTGGCATTGACCTGCCCTGGCCGGTGCCGATGCCATCGTTCACGACCTGGTTGATGTTCATCGGCGTGGGCGTGTTGTTGGCCGTGATGGTGTGGCGGTGGCTCGGCCGCCGCGAGAGGGAAACCGAACGCACCGCCAACCGCAGCATGTGGACGGCGGCGACGATTCTGGCTGCCGCCATCATCGGCTGGTTTGCCGCCTCGGCGATGGCGGCCGACAATCAGGGGTTTCTCGCGCCGGAAGCGTCCGGTATCACCGACATCGACACGCTGGCGCAATCCGTGCGCGCCGAACTGGGGCTGGAGGACCTGAGCGAGCTTGACGCCGCCGTGGCTTCCGGCGAGCTGACGCAGGAACAGGTGGATGCGGCGACGGTCATTTTCTGCTCGGTGGAGGACGATTCGAGCGAGACCAACATGGCCGCGGAGTTGCGCCGGGCCAATATTCCCTACCTGGTGGAGCGATCGCGCGATCAGGCGAAGGCCACCGCGGCCTATGCGGCGGGCGAGTGTGGCCTGCTCGTAGCCCTCCGCCAGACGCTGGAAGCCGAGATGGGCGGCCTGGCCGGGACCATGCCGAGCACGCTCGCGCCGCTGCGCGAGGTGCCCGTGCGCATATCGATCCCGCGCATCGAAGGGCTCAACTTTGTCGGCGGCATCAAACTGTCGCCCAACTTCGCCGCCATTCTCATCGGCCTGACCATCTATACCGGAGCGTTCATCGCCGAGATCGTGCGCGCCGGCATCCAGTCCGTGGCCAAGGGGCAGAGCGAGGCGGCGCGGGCGCTGGGATTGTCGGAATCGCAGCGCTTGCGACTGGTGGTGCTGCCCCAGGCCTTGCGGGTCATTATCCCGCCGCTGACCAGCCAATATCTGAACCTGACCAAGAACTCCAGTCTGGCCATCGCCGTCGGCTATCCCGACCTGTGGTCGACCGCGTTCACCACGCTCAACCAGTCGGGCCGGGCCATCCAGGTGTTCCTGATCGCCATGGGCACCTATCTTCTGTTCAGCCTGACGATTTCGGCCTTTTTGAATTGGTATAACCATCGCGTGGCCCTGGTGGAGAGATAACGATGGCGACGTACTATCAAAACCTGCAAACGTTTCTGCGCGGCGACACGGGTCATTTCAGTTGGCGGCAGTTCATCCGCGAGCACGTGTTCAGCAGTTGGTGGAATGTGCTCTGGTTGCTGTTTCTGACCTACGTTACTGTCCGCGTGGTGATCGGCCAGTTTGCCGCAACACCCGTGACAACGGGCGCGATCCTGCTGGCCTGGCTGGTGCTGGTCGGGATAACGGCAATCGGCGGTGTGTTGCACCGCCATACGCCGCTCACCTTCTGGCTGAGCAAGAACCTGTTCAACTCCGTGACCGGCGCGCTCGTCTCGCTGGTGCTCATCCTGCTGCTGCTGGCGGCCGTGCGCGGGTTCATCGGCTGGGCGTTTGTGCGGGCCAGTTTCTCCACAAACCCGGAAGTGGCGGCGCAGCAGCTATCGCAATGGGAGAACCCCGGCGCGAACTGGGGCGCGGTCATCGACAACTTGCGCAACCTGTTTGTCTTTCGCTTCCCGCGGGAGCAGGATTGGCGGTTGTGGCTGCTGGTGTTGTGGAATGTGCTGCTCTTCGTCCCCAGCACGTTTGTTTACACCCGCGAGGTGTATCGCCGGTCGCGCCTTCGCCGGACGCTGACGATCCTGTGGGCCATCACGCCCTTTATCGCCTACCTGTTGCTGGTGGGTGTTGGCGACAGCGGCCCGCTGGTGCGTCTCAACCCCGACATCGCCTGGGGCGGGTTCCTGCTGACGGTCATCACCGCCGCGTTCGGCATCATTGCTTCGTTCCCGTTGGGGGTGACGCTGGCGATGGGACGCCGCAGCCAGATCCGCGGCGTGCCCGCCCGGCTCGTCTGGCTGATCATCGCGCCGTTGACTATCTACCTGCTGGCGACGCAGACGATCCCCGGTCTGCGCAGCGCGGCCGGGCTGGGGCAGCAGCTTCTTTCCCTGTGGCCGCTGCTGTTGCCCATCGCCGCGTATCTCTTCCTGCGCTATTTCCGGGGCAACGTCGTGGCGCTGTTGAGCACACTCTACATCGAGGTCGTTCGCGGCGTGCCGCTGATCACCGTGCTGTTCATGTCGATCATCCTCTTCCCGATCTTCCTGCCGCCGGGGATGGAGGTGCTGAGCACGTGGCGCGTGCTGGCGGCCGTGGCGCTCTTTGCCGCGGCCTATCTGGCCGAGAACATCCGCGGCGGATTGCAGTCGATCCCCAAGGGGCAATATGAGGCGGCCGACGCGCTGGGGCTGGGCACGGCGCGCAAGTACCGGCTTGTCGTCATGCCCCAGGCGTTGCGCGCCGTCATCCCGGCCATCGTCGGCCAGTTCATCGGCCTCTTCAAGGATACGACGTTGATTGAAACGGTGGGCCTCATCGAGTTTCTGGGCGTCGCCAACCTCATTTCGGCCCAGCCCGACTGGCTGGGCGTGCGCCGCGAGCCTTACGTTTTTATCGCGATTATCTATTTCATCATCAATTTCATGATGGCATCGTATAGCCGCCGCCTGGAGCGACGTCTCGGAGTGGGCGAGCGGTAATCCCGCACCCAACCGACAAGGGGAATCATGACGGAACACACGCAGACCGATTCGCTGGGTCACACCCATCACCATTCTCACGCAGGCCACACGGATGCGATCATCGTCTGCCGCGACGTGCATAAGTGGTACGGTGAGTTCGAGGCGCTAAAAGGCGTCAGCATGACCGTGAAGCGCGGCGAGGTCGTCGTCATCATCGGCCCGTCCGGCTCCGGCAAATCGACTTTTATCCGCACCATCAACCGCCTGGAGGAGCATCAGGAGGGGGAGATCGTCGTCGACGGCATCACCCTGAGCCACGACATCCGCAACATCGCCGAGATTCGTCGCGAGGTGGGCATGGTCTTCCAGCAGTTCAACCTGTTTCCGCATCTGACCGTGCTGGAGAACATCACGCTGGCTCCCATTCACGTGCGCAAGTGGACGCGCGAGCACGCCGAGGAGCGGGCCATGCACTGGCTGAGCCGTGTCGGCATCCCCGAACAGGCGAACAAATATCCCGGCCAGCTATCCGGCGGCCAGCAGCAGCGCGTCGCCATCGCCCGCACGTTGTGCATGGAGCCGCACGTCCTGATGTTCGACGAGCCGACATCGGCCCTGGACCCGGAGATGATCAAGGAGGTGCTGGATGTGATGCGCGATCTGGCCGTGTCGGGCTATACGATCCTGGCTGTGACGCATGAGATGGGTTTCGCCCGCACCGTGGCCGACCGCGTCATTTTCATGGACGGCGGCCTGATCGTTGAGGAGAACACGCCCGACGACTTCTTCGCCAACCCGAAGAACGAGCGCACGAAGCTGTTCCTGTCGCAAATCCTGAGTCATTGACAGTTCATCGGCCGAACCAGTCCAGCTCCACTCCCTGCTGCGCCGCTTCCACCGGCGAGCCGCCCAGCGCGGCTTCCAGCTGCTCTCGCGAAAACAGATCGCGTTGCTCCAACGGAATGGCTCGGGCCGAGGCAAAGCTCGTCCGCAGGGCGGCTCGCAGCGGGCCGGGCAGCGTCTCCCAATAGCGCGTTTGCTCGGCGACTTCCGGCCGAGCGGGCACGTAGCGCAGCGGGCCGTTGAGCGGTTGGCGGGAGAGAAAGACCAGCCAGCGCCAGACGTCGAGTGGCCGGGCGCTGTGACTGCTGATGAAGCTGCCATGAACCCACAAGGGCGCGCCCGCGGTCACGTCGGGGAAGGGAACCACGCCGACGGGCCACATCTGGAGATAATGCTCATAGCTGACGGCGTCATCGACCCAGAGGGCGGCCCGGCGCGGCACGCCTTGCCAGTTGGCCATCAGACGCGCCCGGTCGGCGGGCGGCGAGGCGACCAAATCAGGCATATCCTGTTCACCCACTCTCTGTCTATACCAGCCGAGCGCGGCGGCAATGTCGTCCGGTTCGAGCAATTCGGTGCATTGGGCGGGCGGCGCGGAGCAGTCGGAGCGACTGAACGCATAGGCGAAGAGGCTGTCGCGCGTCATGTCCAGCAAGGCCGATTCGCCGCTCCAGCTTTCGATCCCGGTCGGGGAGACGACCCGCAGGGCGGCCAAATCGCGCTCCACCGCTGCCCAGTCCCAATCGGACGTGGGTTCGACCAGCCCAAGCGATTCGTAGGCGTTCCTGTCACGAAAGAGCAGGCGCATCTGACCGGCCTGCGGCACGAACCAGAGGCGGCCTCGCCATTGCGCCCCGCGCCATATTTGCCCATGAAAGCCCGCCGGATCGAAATCGGGATCGGTTGCCATGTAGTCGGTCACGTCCCGGACAAGTCCGGCGGCAATCATCCCCGCTGTGGGCGCGTAGGCTGCGCCGTCGTATTGGGCCAGGGTTGCGTCGGCCTCTTCCGGCAGCGCGTCCAGCGTGACGATTTCGACGGTGATGTCGGGGTTGCGACGCATGAATTCGGCCGCGGCGTTGTCAAAGATGATGGCTTGTTGCAGCAGCGGTGGCACGGCGAAACGAATGACGCCGGGGGTGAGATGGGCGGTCAGTT
>JACDJB010003095.1_pt1 | contig 11243 bp, 10 predicted proteins | sample 7454121 | NCBI WGS metagenome assembly JACDJB01 (sample SAMN14253290, study PRJNA609438) | sludge metagenome | isolation source: sludge after 25d culture with pyrite | collected 2018-12-20 | reverse complement strand
GAACTGGATGTGCTGAATCGTCTGGCGGCCGGGGAGTCGAATAAGGCAATTGCCGACGGACTTTCGATCAGTCCGCTGACCGTGAAGACCCATTTGCGCAACATCTACACCAAGCTGGGTGTCTCCACGCGCACCGAGGCCATGACGGTGGCGCTCCAGCAGGGTGTATTGGTGATGACGCCGGCCGGCGGGCCGGAGGCGGAGGAGATAGAGGAGCCGGCGGAGACGGACGCGGCAGAGAACCGGCCGGCAACGCCCGAAGCAGACGTTTCTGCGGCGACGGGCGATGCTCAACCGGCCGTGGTCAAACCCCACCATTGGCGAAACCTGGCTGTGGTGCTCCTGGTGTTGCTGGTTGTGGCCGTGGCGGCATTGCTGCTGTTGCAGCAACGGAGTAACACGCCGGTCGCGGCCGAACCGTACGTGGAGCAGCCGCTGGGAGAAACACGCTGGCTCAGCAGCCGGCCGCTGCCCGAGGCGCGGGCCGGACGGGCGGCTGCGGCCATCGGCCTTGATATTTATCTGATCGGTGGCGAGACGGCAGAGGGTGTCAGTGATGCTGTAAACATCCTGGACACGCGGATGCGCCAGTGGCGAGAGGCCGCCGCCAAGCCGACAGCCGTGGCCGCAACCACGGCAGCGGAACTGTTCGGCGAGATCTACGTACCCGGTGGAACGGCCGCCGACGGACAGCCGACGGCCGTAGCGGAGGCGTATAGCCCATCGCAGGACGCCTGGCGACGCGTCGCGCCCTTGCCTCGGGCGATAACCGGCGGTCTGGCCGTGACCGAGGGCGGCTTCCTCTACTTTTTCGGCGGCCGGGATGAAACCGGGGTGCTGGATACAGCCTTCGTTTATGATCCCGGCGCGGACAGTTGGCGGCCGATTGCCCCCATGCCCAAAGCGCGGGTCGGCGCGGCCGGAGGCCCGCTATTGGGCAAACTTTACGTCGTGGGGGGGAGTGACGGGACAACCGCGCGTGACAGTTGCTATGTTTATGATCCGGCTGTGGACTCGTGGGGTGATTGCCCCGCCATGCTACAGCCTCGCGTCGGGGCAGGGGCGACAGTGCTGCTGAACAAGTTATACGTGATCGGCGGCGCGGATGATCCGACCCTGACGGCCCACGGGGAGGCTTATGATCCCAACAGCGGAACGTGGACGGTCCTTGATGCGCCTCCGGGCGTTAGCGGCTGGATCGAGCCGGGCGTGGCCCACGTGGAAACGCGCATCTATGCCCTGGGCGGGCGCACCGCGGAGACATTGAGCGACGCGGCGCTGGTATTTTCGCCCCTTGCCTATCAGACCTTCATCCCCGCCGCGCCCTCGGATGCGGAGAAATAACGGGCGGCGCGTGGCGGAGGATGTCGTGCGTGTGACAGCGTATTGTATTTGCCGGGCCGGATCGTGTAGAATATAGACATAATGCGATCGGCATACGAGGATACCGACCGGCCGGATCGGCCCGTGATGCGATTCATTCGCCGCAACCTGTCGTTGCTCGCCTTCCTGGCGATCTCGGCCGCCGCCATGCTGGGCGCGTACTTCTACTTCAGCCCGGCCAGCGGCGTGGCTGAGGTTGTGGCGGCGGGTAGCACGGCCGGGGCGCTTTCCGCTCCCTTCGCCAAACCCGTTCCGCCGCGCCCCGTGTTGCAGCGATTGGCCCAAAGCCCCGGCCCGATCCGCATCGGCATTATCTCCGGCCACAAGGGCAACGATTCGGGCGCGGTGTGCGCCGACGGTCTGACCGAAGCGGAGGTGACCGAGAACATCGCCGTGCGCGTCGTCTCGGCTTTGCAGACGCAAGGTATTGCCGTCGATCTACTGGCCGAGTTTGACTCGCGGCTGGATGGCTACGTCGGCACCGGCCTGGTTTCTATCCATGCCGATTCGTGCGATTACATCAATGATCTGGCGACAGGTTTCAAGGTCGCCGGGTCGGGTCGCACGGATTCATCACACCTGTCGATCTGCGTGGAAGACGCCTACCGGCAGGCGACCCAAATGAGTTACCACGCCAACACCATCACGCCGCACATGACCGACTACCACGCCTTCCGGCAGATCGCATCCGGCGTGCCGGGGATCATCATCGAGGTCGGCTTCATGAATCTGGATCGCCCGCTGCTGGAGGGACAACCCGACCTGTTGGCCGGAGCGATCACCGACGGCATCTGGTGTTATATCGATCAAGTCCGCAGCGGCGTTTCCGTCTCGCAAACGGCCGCGCCGCCCGCTGCCGCTCCACCGGAGGGCAGCCCCTAGAACCGGCGCCGGACGCGCCGACGGCCACCGCCAGGCTGGAAGACGCATGACCCAACCCACCCACTCTATTGATAAACTCATCGCCGACGCAAGACGGGCCATTGAGGACGGGCGGCCCGATGCCGCGCAGCCCATACTTCGCGAAGCGGCCCATCGCGCCCCCGAGGATCCGCGGCCGTGGTTGTTGCTGGCCGGGGTAGCCGAGACGCCGCGTGAGCGCCGGACGTATCTGGCGCAGGCGCGCCGCCTGGACGCGAAAACGCCTCTCGCGCCGGTCGTTTCGCCGCGCCCCAGGCGTCGCGCCGCGCCGGCTGCCGGTTCGCGCCGGAGGTTGTGGGGCGGGGTGGCGTTGCTGTTGTTGTTTCTGGTTGCGGCCGGCGCGGCCCTCACATTTCATCCCGACGGGCGGGCGCTGTGGGGGAATGTAGTCGGTCAGGTGGCGGCGCTGCCGGAGCCGGCTGCATCGCCGATTTCGCCTGTGGCAACAGGCGATACGGGCGGCGAAAGCGCGTCGGCAACTGTTGCGCCCGCGGCCACTGTCCCGGTCGTGGCCCCGCCGCCTACCCAGCCGCCTGTTTTTCCGACAAAGGGTGTGATGCCCGGCGGGCAGCCGTTGCCGACCTGGACGCCCACTTCGGAGCCAACGCCGACGCTGGCCCCCACGATGACTCCCAGTCCGACGCCGGAACCGACCGCTACATCGGAGCCTGTTCCGCTTTCAATCGGCGCGCCCGCGGTGCGTCCGGCGGGCGTGGGCGACGGTGAACGATGGATCAACGTGAACCTGAGTACGCAGACGCTCGTTGCCTTTGAGGGCGATGTACCTGTGTTCGAGACGTTCGTTTCCAGCGGGCTGCCCCAATGGCCGACGGTGACCGGGCAATACCGCACCTACATGAAGTACGAGAGCCAGACGATGAACGGCTATCTGCTCGGGTATGATTATTACCTGCCCGACGTGCCTTACGTGATGTATTTCTTTGAGGATTACGCCATCCACGGGACGTATTGGCACAGCAACTTCGGCACGCCGATGAGCCACGGCTGTGTCAACGTGAGCACGCCGGATGCAGGCTGGCTGTTCAATTGGGCGCCTGTCGGCACTGTGGTCAATGTGACGTATTAGCCGCAGTTAGCTCTCTCTTATCAATCGGCGGCCGCGGCCTGTCATTCGCGGCCCGCGTTCGGATTTGAGGGTTTCCGGGGGAATCGTATGCCGCTGGACATCATCATCGGTGCTCAATGGGGTGACGAAGGCAAAGGTCATATCACCGACCGGCTGGCCCACGACGCGGCCGTGGTGGCTCGCTACAGCGGCGGCGATAACGCCGGCCACACGGTCGCCATCGGCGACGAGATATTCAAGCTCCATCTCATCCCATCCGGCATTATCCATCCCGGCGTCGTCTGCCTGATCGGCAACGGCACGGTAGTGAACCCGGCCGTGTTGCTGCGCGAGATGGACGCGCTGGCGGCGCGGGGCGTGGACGTTGGTCCGGCGCGGCTCAAGCTGAGCGGCGGGGCGCATCTCATCACTCCGGCTCATATCGCCCTGGATCGGGCGCACGAACGGACGCGCGGCCGGGAGGCTATCGGCACGACGATGCGCGGCATCGGCCCGACCTATACCGACAAGGCGCGACGCGAAGGGCTGCGAGCGGAATTGCTGGCCCACCCCGGCGAACTGGCTGAGGCGATTCGCTCGCACGTGACCGTCAAGAACGAAGCGTTGACCGGCGGTTACGGTGAGGAGCCGCTGGATGCCGCGGCCGTGGCCGCCGAGTTCGCGGCATATGCCGGTCGGCTGGCTCCCTATCTCGTCGACGGCCCGCTGCTGATCGATGAGGCGCTGAGGCGGGGCGAGAGGGTGCTGGCCGAGGGAGCGCAGGGGACGCTGCTCGACATTGACCACGGCACGTACCCATTTGTCACCAGCTCATCGCCCACGGCCGGGGGCGCGCTGACTGGGTTGGGCGTGGGGCCGCGTGTGGTCGGCCGGGTCATCGGCGTGGCCAAGGCGTTCACCACGCGGGTGGGCGGCGGGCCGTTCCCCACGGAGCTGGACGGCGCGGCGGCTGCGCGGCTGCGCGGCACGGGAGAGAAGCCATGGGATGAGTTCGGCACGACGACAGGCCGGCCGCGGCGGGTGGGCCGGCTCGACCTGCCGATTCTGCGCCATGCCCGGCGGGTCAACAGCCTGTCGGAACTGGTGTTGACGAAGCTCGACATCCTGAGTGGGCTGCCGGAGATACCGGTCTGTGTGGCCTATGAAGTGGACGGTCGCCGGGTGGAATCATTTCCTACCGATTTGCGGCTGCTGGCCCGCTGCCGGCCGATTTACGAGATGCTGCCGGGCTGGTCGGAGGACGTGACAACAGCGCGACGACCGGCAGATCTGCCGGTCGCCGCGCGGCAATACGTGGATTTTGTGGCTGCCGAAACCGGCGCGCCCGTGAGCTACGTCTCGGTCGGACCGGGGCGTGAGCAGTTCATTGTCATGGGAAAATGACCGCTGACGGACGACCGCCGACCGCCGGAAGAGGGTAACGCAAGGCCGCGGAGCGACTTGTCACTCGTTTCCGGCCTGCTGACCTACTATCCCACTGACCTCTTATCCCTCGCTTACGCTCCTTCTTCGACGGGCGGATCGTCCGTGATCACGGAGATGTCGGCCGGCGCGTCCTTGGCCACAGGGATGTCGGCCGGCGTTTCGACGGCCAGCGGGACGGCTTCGGCATCCAGCAAGGACGCCTCCAGCTTGGCGAGATCGACGGTCATGCGGCCGTCTTCCTGGCCGGTGTCGATGATCACGCTGCGGCTGATGACGCGCTTTTCGGCCAGCGGTCCTTCGACGTAGGCTTTGGACAGGGCAAACCCGGTGATCCCCCCGGCCGTGTCGACGATGACGTCGCCGACCACGCCGAGGCGCGTGCCGCCGGGCGTGTCGGCCTCGCGGCCGGTCAGCTTGTCGCGGCGAAGCCACGCCTTTGCGGCCGGCAGCGCGCCGTCGTCGGTGATCACGTCGCTACCGCGCACCAGAACGGCATCGACGCCAAAGACAACCACATCCCCGGCGCGAATCAGTTCCGACTTGCGCCGGACGAGGCCCTGCGTGCCGAGAAAGAGGCCCAACACGACCTCGTAGTTGGCATCGAGGTACAGGTCTTGCACCTTGCCGATTAGTTTGCCTTCGTCGATCGTGTAGATAGGTTTATTTATTAGATCTTTTCCAAGTCGCATCAGATTTTGTTCCCTTCCTTATGGTGTGATGGTGATTCTATCCGACTTTCTGTAACGATGTAACTGGACGCGATGCTCACGGCCGCCCCAGGATGATGGTGGCGTTGTGGCCGCCCAGGCCGAAGGCGTTGGACATTGCCACCCGCAGATCGGCCGCGCGCGGTTCGTTGGGTACGTAGTCAAGATCGCAATCCGGGTCCGGCTGTTCGTAGTTGATGGTGGCCGGGATGAACCCGTCGCGCAGCGCCAACAAACAGATAACGGCTTCCAGCGCTCCGGCCGCGCCGAGCAGATGGCCGGTCATCGACTTGGTGGAGCTGACGGGCAGATCATAGGCTCGCTCGCCGAAGACGCGCTTGATGGCCGCCGTTTCGGCGCGGTCGTTGAGCGGCGTCGAGGTACCGTGGGCGTTGATATAGTCCACCGCCGACGGGACAAGACCGGCGTCGTGCAGGGCGGCTTGCATCGATCCGGCCGCGCCTCGTCCGTCTTCAATCGGCGACGTGATGTGATAGGCGTCGGCGTTCGTGCCGTAGCCGAGGACCTCGCCATGGATTGTCGCCCCACGGGCCATTGCGTGGTCGCGTTCCTCCAGCACCAGCAGCGCCGCCCCTTCGGCCACAACGAAGCCGTCGCGTGTGACGTCGAACGGGCGCGAAGCGCGCGTCGGGTCGTCGTTGCGCGTGCTCATGGCTCCCATGACGCCGAACCCACCCAGCGCCAGGGGCAGGATGCAGGCCTCCGCGCCGCCGGCGATCATGAGGTCGGCCGCGCCGCGGCGGATCATGGCCGTGGCTTCGCCGAGCGCGTTGTTTCCCCCGGCGCAGGCGGTATAGATGGCCAGATTGGGGCCGGTCAGCCCGTGGGCGATGGAAACAGTTGCGGCGGGTGTATCGGCCAGCATCATGGGCACGAAGAAGGGGCTGAGACGACCGGGGCCGCGGTCCCGCAACGTGTCGGCCGCTTCGTGGATTGGATCGAGCGCGCCCATGCCGCTGGCGACAACGACGCCGGCGCGCACGCGGTCGGCGCTGTTCTCCGCCAGGCCGGCGTCGGCCAGCGCTTCTTCGGCCGCGGCCAGCGCCAACTGCGTCAGGCGGGCCATGCGCCGCGCCTCCTTGCGGCCGAAGCGGGCCGTGGGGTCGAATCCCTTGACCTCACCGGCAATGCGTGTCCCGTAGTCGGCGGCATCGAAGAGTGTGATGGGGCCGATGCCGGAGCGCCCGGCCCGGATGGCCTCCCAAGTCTCGCCGACGTCGTTGCCGAGCGGGTTGAGCGTGCCGAGGCCGGTGATGACGACCCGGCGGGGATGTGTGTTGTTCATTGCGGGTAGTATATCATTTTGTGAGGAGAGATTGATCTGTGTTACCTTCACAGCCTGCCGGGGCGAGGTGGGCGTCGATTTGGATCAACAACGCTGCGAGGGTGTGGGGCGCGCAATAGTCGTCGGCCATGGCGTCGATGGGCAGAACGGGCACGTCCGTCACGGAGCGCATCCAATCGGCTACGTACCGGTCCATGTGAGCCAGATCGTCCAGTTGAGCGATCTCCAGCGCGCGGCCGCGGCGGGCATAGCGGGCCTGCACCACGGCCGGCGACGCGGTCAGATAGAGGATGAGATCGGGCGGGCCGAGGAGCGCGCGCAGGTTGCGATAGAGCCTCTCGCACAGGTCGAACTCGGCCGTAGTTAGATAGCTCCGGTGGTGAAACAGGCGGGTGAAGCCGTGGAAATCGAGATCAAGCCCGCCGTCGATAAGGCCGTCGGTCGGAACGCGGCGCAGCGAGCGTTCTTGCTCGGCCCGCAACAGCAGGTAATCGACCTGATTGGCGAGAGCGTAGCGGGGTGGGTCGGCGGCCATAAGCGCCTGAAAGGGGCGTTCGGCGTGTTGTTCCAGCCCGATGGCAAATGGTCGCAGACGGCACAGCGCCGCGACCAGCGTGCTCTTTCCCACGCCCGAATTACCCACGATGGCGATGATCTTGCCCATATTTTGAAGCGGTTAGTGGCCGGTGGTCATGGTTGGCAGGCTGTTGGTAAGCGCGTCGTCATCCGTGGTCTGCCGTCTGTCGTCTTCTTCAGTAAGCCGCCGGCGCGGGCGTGGTGAAGAGGAACGCACCGTAGCCGACAACGCGGTCGCTCGGGCCGCCGGTGTCGCCGGAGTTGCGCAGATCAATGGCTTGCGCCGTTAACCCATGCCCCCGCGCGACAGTCAACAGCCCGGCGATGACTACCCGGCCGCAGGCGCTATCCTCGCGCAGCGCGTCGGGTCGCAGGCCCACGATGGCCGCGGCCGTCTCCCCGTCCAATTGCCGCGCTGTGGCCTGGTCGCGATAATGACTCAGGTCGGAACTGACGACAATGCGCGTTTCCGGCCCGTCCCACAGCGCTTCGAGCACGGCGGCGACCTCCTCGGCCGTCGTCTCGCCCACCAGCAGGGGGATGATGCTGAAGTCGAGGAATAATTCCTGCAAAAACGGCAACTGCACCTCCAGGCAATGTTCCGGCGCGTGGGCGTCGTCGTCGATGCTCACACCCGGCAGCGAGAGAGCCTTGGCGCGGCCGTCGTCATCGATCGGAACCCGTCCCAGGGGCGTATCGAAAGCGGCGGCGCTGCTGATGGCCATCCCTCGCACCGGCGCGAGATGGGCCGGACCGAGCAGCACGAATCGTTTCACCGGAATGTCGGTGCACGCCAGATGGACGTAAGCCGAGGCGGCGACGGGGCCGGAGTAGGGGTAGCCGGCGTGCGGGGCGACAATGGCCTTGACCAGCGGGTAATCCTCGCAATCTTCCGGCGCGTCGGCATCGATCAGATAGCGCCGGATGTCGGCTTCCAGCCGGTCGGCATCGGCCGGGTAGAAGCGCCCGGCGACGGCAGGAGGGCGGATGGTATGGCTTGGCATGGCGAACTCCGTGGATCCGTATTCAGCAGGTCAATGGTCAGTATACCGCATTTCGGGCGTCACCGGATATTGATCTACGGCCTATTGACCTACTGACCCGCTGAATACGGTATAATAGAAGCAAACGCGGAGATGACATCATGGAACCGGTGATGGGACATCCGACAACGTATTGGCATCGACTGCCGGACGGCCGCGTGCAGTGCGACGTCTGCCCGCGAGCCTGCCGCCTCCACGACGGCCAGCGCGGGATGTGCTTCGTGCGCGGCGCAGTCGGCGGCGAGATCGTGTTGACCACCTACGGCCGTTCCAGCGGCTTTTGCGTTGACCCGATTGAGAAGAAACCGCTCAACCATTTCCTGCCGGGCACGCCTGTGCTCTCGTTCGGCACGGCTGGCTGCAATCTGGCCTGCAAGTTCTGCCAGAACTGGGACATCAGCAAGTCGCGCGAATGGGACACGCTGGCCGACGCCGTTTCACCGGAGGCGATCGCCGCGGCGGCCCAACGGTTGGGCTGCCGCAGCGTGGCCTTCACCTATAACGATCCCGTCATCTTCATGGAATACGCCGTTGATGTGGCCACCGCCTGCCACGAACTGGGCATCAAGGCCGTGGCCGTCACCGCCGGCTACGTCACCGACGCCGCCCGGCCGGCGTTTTTCAGCCACATGGACGCGGCCAATGTCGATCTGAAGGGATTCACCGAAGCGTTCTACCACGACGTGTGCGCCGCCGAACTGGGGCCGGTGCTTGATACACTGCGCTATCTGAAGCACCAGACGAGTGTCTGGTTCGAAATCACCACGCTGCTCATCCCCGGCCTGAACGACAGCGACGCCGAACTGGACGCCATGACGCGCTGGGTCGTGGACGAACTGGGGCCGGACGTGCCCATGCACTTCACGGCCTTCCACCCCGACTACAAGATGCTCGATCGGCCGCACACGCCCCCGGCGACGCTGAGCCGGGCGCGGCAAATCGCCCTGTCCAATGGCGTGCGCTATGCCTACACGGGCAACGTCCACGACGAGGCAGGCGGCAGCACGCTTTGCCACAATTGCGGCGAGCGGCTCATCGGCCGCGACTGGTACACGCTGACGGCCTGGAACCTGTCCGACGACGGCTGTTGCCGCCGTTGCGGCGCGGCCTGCGCGGGTGTGTTCGACGGCCCGCCGGGGCAGTGGGGCGCGCGGCGGCGACCGGTGCGGCTGGCGGAGGCGGCGTATCACTAGGGGGCGGACAACGGGCGCCGGCGGCATATGGCAGAACGTGCGCGCCGCGTGGCGCGACACCTTGTTGCTCCTGCGCCAGTTTGCCTGGCCGCTGCTGATATTTACCCTGCTCATCGTTGGCGGGGGGCTGCTCTATTATCTGCTGGCCCAACGCGCCGGCGAGCCGGTCGATTCGCCGTCGGAGGCGATCTACCTCGCGCTGGGGCTGGCCTTTTTCCAGCCGAGCGGGGATTTCCCGCATGTGTGGTATCTGCAACTTTTCTATTTTGTTCTGCCGGTCGTGGGGTTGGGCATTCTGGCCACGGGGTTGGCGGAGTTCGGCCGATTGTTCTTTAATCGCCGCGCGCGGCGCAAGGAGTGGGAAATGGCCGTCGCTTCGACGTTTAGCCGCCATTTGGTGTTGATCGGTCTGGGCCATCTGGGCTTCCGCGTGATGCAGACGCTGGTGGACACCGGGCAGGAAGTGGTCGTCATCGAGCAGGACCCCAAGCCTAATCTCGTGGATCAGGCGCGGCGGATGGGCGTGCCGGTTATCCAGGACGACGGCAGCCGGATGGAGGCGCTGGAAAGCGCGGGCACGGCGCGGGCGCGTGGTATTCTGCTCTGCACGCAGAACGACGTGCTGAACTTGCAGATCGCCTTCATGGCCCAACGGTTGAACCCAGCCATCGAGGTTGTGGTACGCATCTTCGACGACCAGTTCGCCGCTGATGTGGCCCGCAAGTTCGGCTTCCGGGCGCTCAGCGCGACGGGTCTGGCCGCGCCGGCGTTTGCCTCTTCCGCGTCAGGCGTGGATATGACGCGCCCCATCACTGTCGATGGACGGTCATTCAGCCTCGCCAGCCTGACGCTGGAGGCAGGATCGCAGCTGGTCGGCCGGTCGGTGGCCGACATCGAGCGAGAATTCGACCTCAGCGTCGTGCTGCTGCGACACAACGGCGCGTCGGACCCACACCCGGCGGCGGACCGAACCGTGGCCGAGCGCGATGTGCTGGCCGTGCTGGGCGAGCCGGAGCGGATTGCGCGGTTGACGGCGGCGAATAAATAACGGATATCGGGCCACGAACTGACTATTGGCTTATTGGATCACGGAACACCGATGAACGCTCCGAACCCCGTCGTCATGCTGAACGCAGACGTCTGGCACATCGTCGAGAGCGGCCGCGACTCTACCGTGGCCCTGTGCGGCCGGGAGCTGCGCGAGCGCCGCGCCCATAGCCGCCTGGGAACCGTCGGCCGCGAGCACGTCTGCCGCGACTGCCTGCGGGTGCTGGACGGCCGGCGACCGACCACTGACCACTGACCCACCCTCCACTTCCCCACCCCCTTGCTATTCCCCGCGCTTTGTTGTATTATTTCAACAATTCGCCATGATCGTGGCGCGTATTACCGCCATATCCGGGCATGGAGAGAGCGAAACAGTCATAAGTGGCACGGCAGATCGACATCAAGGGCATTCGCGACGGGTTGCTGATTCGCGTCAGCGATCAGTCGGAGTTCGCTGTCTACGAGCGGTTGCGGCGCGAGCTGGAGCAGAAACGGGAGTTTTTGCAGGGCGGCCGCGTTGCCGTCCAGATTGGTCGCCGCGCCATGAACGGCGAG
>JACDJB010003094.1_pt1 | contig 11247 bp, 9 predicted proteins | sample 7454121 | NCBI WGS metagenome assembly JACDJB01 (sample SAMN14253290, study PRJNA609438) | sludge metagenome | isolation source: sludge after 25d culture with pyrite | collected 2018-12-20 | reverse complement strand
TTGGCTATGTTGCCGCCGATTCGCCCTCCGCAGCCGAGCGCCTGCTCGACCGTCTCCTTGCCGCCGCCGCAAGCCTCAGCGACCTGACCGAACGCGGTAGAGTGGTGCCTGAGTTCGCCGATCCCAGGATTCGCGAACTGATTGTGCCACCTTACCGCATCCTCTACGAGCACGAAAAGCAACGCGTGCTTATCCTCGCGCTGGTACACGGCAGGCAAGCTTTCCGCCTTCGTCGTTCGGATTTGCAAGAGCCTTGAGGGATGACTTCGCTCGCCTGGCCAACAGTAATGCGCAGCCTCCGTGGCGATGGCTCTGTCTACACCACCGGTCGCGGCGTCGCCGTATAACGGTGCGTTGCAGCCGACAAAGCGCGCCGATATTCGTCGTGAGACAAACTCCCAGCCGCGCGCTTTGCACGCTTAACTTGAGGGCGTTAGATGGCCAGTGATTTCGCCGTGCGGTCGCCTCGCTAAGGAATTGGGCAGCGGCGGGAGGCCGGCGGATGTAAAAGAGTCAGCGGCGTGCTCGGGCACGAGTGCCCCCCGGTCAGCAGTCCTGCTCACATGGTCACCCCTGACGGCTCGGCCATTGAGGTTACCCGGCGAGGAATACATAGCTACTCGGCAGGTGATGGGCCGCCTTGCCCACTGTCCGCCTCAAGCAGCATGGTCTTCAACCGGTTCGATGGTGATCGCAACATTTCTTCCAGCGGCGGCGAGCATGTTTACCAAGCCATCGATGCTGAACAACTCGATCTTGCCGCGGACAAGGTCACTGATGCGTAGCTGGGTGACACCAAAGAGCTTCGCTGCCTGAGTTTGCGTGATGCCTTCGCGTTCGATGATGCTCCGAATGCTACCCATCAGAATCGATCGAATCCTCAGGTTCTCCGCTTCCTCCTTTGGAAAACCCAAGTCATCGAAGACATTACCGGTGGATGCGGTGATCCTCTCGGTCATGACCCCTCCTTCTCAAGACTTGCAACCACCTTCCGCTGAGCGAGCACCGCTGCTAATCGAGCACGCGCGAGATCGATCTCCCGTTTGGGTGGCTGTGGCGTCGAGTCTCCACACCGGCTACGATCTCAGGGAGTCGGACTTCCACGCTGTCACGGCGCTCTGCGAACGCTTCGGTATCAAGCTGCCGGAGGAGTACAGTCATGGTCCTCCAGCAGCTAGCAGTTGATTCAGGTCTGGACCCGCGGTATCGTACTCCGTATTGTCAGCCCGAAGAATGCGTGGACCGGTGCCATTGCGAAACAGGCCGTTGAAGCTGACGGTCGCCCACGGCGCCTGTAGCTTGACGGCGGAGCGTCAGGCGCACCTGGAGTCACGCGGCGCGACCATGACCGAGGTGGAGACGATTAAAATGAAACTGGTGCGTCGTCAATCCGTGGCTATTCTCGCGCTCGGGGTCCTGCACGGACTCTTTGCGTGGCCAGCCGCCGCGCAGACGCCTTCGAGTGGCTTCGTCGCAAGGCACGAAGTGGTCATCGATGCCCCGAGCGCGGGAGTCTATCGTTCATTGGTCCAGCAGGTTGGCGAGTGGTGGAACCCGCAGCACACGTACTCCGGCGACTCGAAAAACCTGTCCATCGATGCACGCCCGGGAGGTTGTTTCTGCGAGACACTTCCCACCGGCGGCGGCGTGGAACACCTGCGCGTCGTCTATCTGGTGCCCGACGAAATGCTCCGCCTCTCCGGCGGGTTGGGTCCACTGCAGGCATCGGGGGTCACCGGGAGTCTCTCGTGGAAGCTGACCAACGCCGGCAGCTCGACGACCGTGGAGGTGACATATGTTGTGGGTGGGTTCATGGAGGGCGGATTTGAACGCATCGCCCCGGCAGTGAGCGCGGTGATCGGCGAGCAATTGCGCCGACTCAAGCTTTTCGTCGAGACTGGAAAACCGACGCCGGAGGCCGGGCAGCTATAGGGCGCCTACCGGTGGTCGACGGTCACGGATGACGCGGAAGCCGTGGACCGGCGTGGGGATTGGTCGTTGCAGACGCAACCTGGTTCGCGAGGCATGCTTGGTTGTCGTAGGCACCAGTTGCGAGCTTCATTCTACGAGGGGGACAACCTGTTGTGATCGACTGTGGCATCTGCACGCTCCGCCCCTGGCGAGCGGGCGACGAGCTTTCCCTGGCGCAGCACGCCAACGATCGGGAGATCTGGCGGAATCTCCGGGACCGCTTCCCACACCCCTACACTGTGGCGGATGCAGAGGCATGGATCCGGTTCATCGGCGAAGAGAACCCGCCAGCCAATTTCGCGATCGAAGTCGGCGGGGTGACCGTCGGCGGGATCGGCCTCGAGCGGGGCGAGGACATCGAACGGATCACAGCGGAGCTCGGCTACTGGCTCGGCAGAGCCTTCTGGGGCCGCGGCATTGTATCAGCCGCGGTGCGCGGGGTCACGGCCTATGCGTTCGCCACGCTCGACCTCACACGAGTCTACGCGCTCCCGTTCGCCCAAAACCGCGCCTCGCTTCGCGTGCTCGAGAAGGCGGGTTATACTCGAGAGGCACGGCTGCGGCGGAGTGTCCTCAAGGATGGTGAGGTGCTCGACCAGTGGCTCTTCGCGATCACCGACCAGGATCTCGCGGCGGCCGGCTACGCTTAGAGCCCAGCGCGACCGGGCCCGCCCCACGCCACACGAGGCGGCGAAGCTGACGACCGGGCTGAATGTCGATTCCACGACCCTCATCCGACGTAATGGTTGAAACCGATCACCATCACCCTCAAGATGGAGGCGCCCTTCATGAATATCACGCTCTGGATCCTGCAACTACTCCTCGCCGCGGCCTTCGCCGCACACGGGTGGATGCTGGTCTCCCCGCCGCCGGAGCTTCTTCCCATCATCAACGAGCAGCTCGGAGTCGGGTTCCGAATCTTTCTCGGCGTTGCGGAGATCGCCGGCGCCATCGGCATGATCCTGCCCGCGCTGACCCGGATAACGCCGTGGCTGACGCCGTTGGCCGCCGGCTCCCTCGCCTTCGTGGTCCTCAGCGCAACCGTGCTGCACGGCGCCAGGGCAGAGGTCGGGTCGGCGGTGATCACGGCGATCCTCTGCCTCCTGGCTGCGTTCGTCGCCTACGCGCGGTGGCGCGTGCGCCCGATCGCGGCGCGAGGCGCGAGCCGCTGAACTCGGACATTATGCGGACGAAGCTCGTGACTTGACCATCTTAGAAAGCAGGAAAGCAGTGCGGCGAGCCCTATCGGTGATCCTGGCAACTTCCCTCGGCGCCACCGGCTGCATGCCGAGTACGACGGTCCAGCTGCCGGTCTCCGGGCGCGTCTACTTCGAAGATGTCCATGAGGAGACAGAGGTGTTCTCCCCGCGTCCGAACGCTCTCGTGATCGTCCGGCGCAATATTAGCTGCCCAAGAAACATCTGGCTGCTGGCCGAAGGGGCGGTGAATACCATTGATAGCTACGTCGTGCGGGCAGACTCCGAGGGCTACTTCAGCGTGCCCCCCAGGAAGGTCGAAGTCATGCGCTCTTGCAACGCGGTCATGTCGGCCAGTGTTGCTGTTCCTTTCATGCGTTCATCGGGTGCTTTTGTTTTAGCCCATCCGTTAGCCGAAAATCCCGGGCGCTATTCCGTTCTTTCTCGGCAAGACGTCGTCGTCCGCCCTAAGGAGCATGATTGGCACAAGTACCAAGATGGCCAGGTCGAGCTGCGGCGCTGGCTGCGCGGTCTGGCAGGGAGCGCTGGTGCAGCGGAAGTCTATCGCGAGATGTTGCCTGAAATCTGCCAGGTGTTGAAGGAGGACCCGGAGGATCGGTATCCTAATTTCACCTTCCGGGACGAACTGCTGGTCTACCTCGATGAAGAGGAACTAGAGTGTCTGCCGGGCGCTCAAGCGTAAGCAGTGGATGCCGTAGTGGCGGTGTAGCCAGGCCCGGTGCTGCTGACAAGTTCGGCCGCCGGGCAATCACACGCGTGTAGTGGGCTCATGGTAGATCCGACTGATTCGCGGCGACAGGGGGAGGTTCATGGAGCAGGGTGCGCCCGCGACCTGACCCAGGGACATCAACGATCGGGTGCAATCATGAGGCGACTCGTGGCCTGACCGCATTCAGGAGCAATTCCAAGTATTATTTTCAAGGCGGCCGGCTATCGCCTGAATACACCGACGACGACCTGGATAGCTCGAGATCCACGACGGCTGGAGAGCCGGTACAACGAGGGCGTGATGCCGATGCGGATCAGTTAGCGCGCCAGCAACATTGCCCCCACTCCGCACAAAGGCTACCTTCACCACCATAATCCAACTTTCCATGGGCAGGGGTGCTCCGGCGCGAGACGCCGGGGCTGAGATCACACCCTCGGAACCTGATCCGGGTAATGCCGGCGCAGGGAGCGCATGCGATCGATCGCCTTCCGGAGATCTCGTCCTGCCCGTGACTCATAGCTACGGGAGGCCCGAGAGATGTTGCTCAAGAACAAGGTCGCACTAGTCACCGGCGCATCGCGCGGGATCGGCGCCGCCACCGCACTCGAGCTGGCGGCGCAGGGCGCGGCGGTGGGCGTCAACTACTACAAGAGCGAGGAAGCGGCACAAAACGTCGTCCGCGAGATCGAGGAAGCGGGCGGCCGCGCCCTCGCCCTCCATGCAGATGTCCGCGATGGCGATGCCATCCGCCGCATCACCGACCAGCTCGCCACCGAGTTCGGCGGCCTCGATGTCCTGGTCAACAACGCGCTCCACAACTACCGCTTCGACCCCGTCACCAACCCCCGCTTCGAGGGGATGGAGTGGGACGACTTCCAGGACCAGATCGACGGCACCCTCCGCGCCGCCTACCACACCTGCCAGGCGGCGCTCCCGCACTTCCGCGCGCGAGGCGGCGGCCGCGTGATCAATATCCTGACCAACCTGATCACCTTCCCGGTGGTCCAGTACCACTCGTATACGACAGCGAAGAGCGCCATGCTCGGCTTCTCCCGCAACCTCGCCGCCGAACTCGGCCCCGAGAATGTGGCGGTCAATATGATCGCGGGCGGGCTCGTCATGACCACCGGCGCGAGCGAGCCGACGACCCCCGAGGTCCAGGAGATCGTCCGCGGCTCGACCCCGCTCCGTCGTCTGGCCGAGCCGGCCGATGTGGCGCGCGCGGTGGCCGCATTTGCCTCCGACCTCCTCGGCTTCGCGACCGGCCAGTACATCGCGCTCGATGGTGGGTTGACGATGCCCTGACGTGCATGAGCCGGTGCTCGGCTGCTACTCTGGATCGCCGGGCACCGGCGCCTGAAAGATGACCCGCCCCCGCCTCATCGTGAGCCGGGCCCGGGCAAGGTCCTCTATCTCCCGAGCGGGATCACCCTCGACGACGACGACATCCGCGTCGAAGCCGGACGCGATGCGCCCCGTGCGGTCGTCGCGACCGAACTGCGCCGCGGGTGACGTGGTCAGGCTCCTCAGGATCGCGGGGAAGTCCAGCCCGGCTCCGGCCATGAGCTGGTATTCCCGCGTGGGGTCGTAGCGGGCGATGAAGCCGACATCGGTGCCGAAGAGGATACGCCCGCCCCGTTCCAGATACGTCCGCACCTGCTCCTGCGCCGTCCGCACGAACTGCCCCATCCCCACCGTATCCGGACCGAACTCATCCTCCCAGAGGGTGAGCGTCGGGATCAGCGCCAGGCGCCGCTCACTCATCTCGGTGAAGATGGAATCGGGGAGTCTCCCCGCGCCGGGCGCGCTGTGCACCAGGATATCGACGCCGGCGGCCAGGGAGACCTCGATCCCGGTCAGGTCCGTCGGGTGGGCCAGGACCTGGCGACCCGCTCGATGCGCGGCGTCCGTTACGGCCCTGATCACCGGCGAATCCATGACCGGGAACGGTCTGGTGCGCGTGATCGGGACGGGGAAGAGCTTGATCGCGTCGGCCCCCTGCGCGATCCGTGAGGCCGTCGAGTCCCGCGCGCTCGCCGCATCCCGGAGCTCCGGGAGTCGCAGCGGCTCCACGTACCACGGCGTGCCGTCCGGCGGGACGAAGGGGGTGAGCGTCGTCAGGATATCGGGGCCGAGCACGGCGCCGCCCTCGATGCGCCGGCGCAGGGTCAGGGTCTGGTTGTCGAATGACCCGATATCGACCACGTGGGCGAAGCCGTAGCGCGTGAACATCTCCTCCAGCAACGCGCTCAGGCGCTCGGCCGCTATCGTATCGACCCCCGCCCACTTCGGCTCCATGAGATGCACATGGCTGTTCCAGAAGGCCGGGAGCACGGTCATGCCGGTCAGGTCGATCACCCGCGCGCCCGCGGGCACCTGCACGCGCCCTCGCTCGCCGACCTGCCGGATGCGTTGCCCATCGATCAAGACCACGGCGTCGTGGATCGGCGCCTCGTCGGCGGAGATATACACCGTCCCACCGACGAGCGCGGTCTGGCCGGTGTCGTCACAACCGAAGCTGAGGACCTCGTCGACGGTGGTCTCCGCCGGCAGCGTCCGGAGCGCCGCCAGATCCCACGCCCCCCGGTGCTCGCCGCCCCGCGGGATATGCGAGAGGCGGAAGCTCACCCCGCAGCGCTCGGGGCTCATGGCGAAGAGTCGCCCCTCCCCCTCCGCGCCCCGAAGCCCCGGGACCCGCAGGAGCCGCGCGAGCGGCGTCCCCACCCCGAGCGAGTCGGCGGTGCGGAAGGCATCGCTCGTGACGTGGACCCGCCAGACCCTGTCGTCCACCACGATCGCGCGGACCTGCGCGGTGTCGAAGTCGACGACGAGGTAGCGCTCCGTGCTCCCCTCGGCCCCCGGGCCGATAAAGTCGTCCACCACCTTGCAGGGGCGTTTCACCTCGGCGACGGTCGCGCCGATGCGAAGTCCGCCCAGCCCGGCGCCGGTGATGACGGAGTGGGGGCCGCAGGAGGTGGTGTCGCGGGCGGCAGCGCTGGCGCTGCCGGCTCCGGGCATGACGGCTTCCGGGGGGTGGGTGGCGGACTCGGGTTGCCCCTCCGCCACGCCGCCGCCTGGTGAGCAGGCAGTGAACGCGACGAGTACGGCGCTGTAGATAGGCCTCACTGGCGAATACTCCGGTTATGCGCTTACTGGTTCTCTCGGGGGATTCAGCTTCTCGGGGGGAATCTACGTCAGTGAACCAGGCGCATGCGCCGGCACCTCGCGCGCCGCCGCATCTTTCTGGCGACGGTGATCCAGATTGGCGCCGGCAACCTCCAGGCAGCCCCCCGATTGCCGATATTCTCCCAAAGCTCAGCCGGTCAGGGGAATATTGGGTGATAAACGCCGCTTTGGGCCCAAAGTTAGCTTTCGGGATAGAGCTTTGGGGAAATATCGGTAATACCGCCTCCCGCCTCCCGCCTCCCGCCTGCCTGCCACCTCGCCTGGAGGGGCCGCCCGGTTTCCAAGGAGATGGCTCCTGGCAACGCCGTGCGGCATTGCTTCCGCGAGGAAGCCACTGACTGACCCTCCCCCGGATTGGCTCTACTGGTATACCGGGACACGTGAGGCAGTCGTACAGTTGGTACACAACCTACATACCGTGCACATACCGCACAACTTCCAGCTCCTGCACCGGAGGACTGCTCAATGCCGCCCTAGGCGCCCCCTGGGGTCATCCTGGGGGACTGCTCAATGCCGCCCCCTCAGGCGCCCCCTGGGGTGTCATCCTATCCCAGCCTAACCACCCTCTCCACCCCGATCGCTTCGAGGAAATCCGCATCGTGACTGACCACCAGCAGCGCGCCGTCGTACTCCCGCAAAGCGCCCTCCAATGCCTCGAGCGCATCGAAGTCGAGGTGGTTGGTGGGCTCATCCAGCACCAGTAGCGACGGGGTCCGCTCGCCGCCGAGCACGCAGGCGAGCGACGCGCGGAGCCGCTGCCCACCGCTCAGCGTCCCCACGCTCTGCAGCGCCGCCTCGTGCGAGAAGAGGAAACGCGCCAGCGCATACCGCGCGCTCGTAGGCTCCATGGCCGGGTGGAAAGCGCGGAAGTTCTCGAGGACCGAGCGCGCCGGGTCGAGCACCGCGCCGTGCTGGTCCAGGTGCGCGACCTCCACCTCCGGCAGCCGGCGCACCACCCCGGCGTTGGGCGGTAGACGACCGAGGGCGACGGCGAGTAACGTCGTCTTCCCGCCCCCATTCGGGCCCACAATGGCGACCCGCTCCGGCCCGGCGATCCGGAGCGACACCCCGTCCAGCACCGGCCGTGCGGCCCCGGGGAAGCGCAGGGTCACCCGCTCCAGCTCCAAGACCGTGCGCCCCGCGGGGAGTCCGGCGGAGGCGAGGTCGAAACGAGGCCGCTCCCGTTCTTCCACCCGCCGGCGCGCGGCCGCCGCCCGCTCGCGCCGCTCCTCTACCTCCCGCTCGGTCACCGCTCGGATACGGGCGCCGGTCCCCTCCGCCCGCGCCTTGCGCGCGTCCAGCAGGATCTTCGGCATATTCGCATTCGCCCGGTCGCGCCGCCCCTGCGCCTCGCGCCGGGCCTGCCGCTCCCGGACCTCGCGGGCCTTGCGTTCGGCCGCCCGGAGCGCGGCGCGGGCGCCCTCGAACTCCCGCTCCGCCGCGATATCGTCCGCTTCGCGGCGGGCGCGGAAGGCATCGTAGTTCCCGCCGTAGACCCGCACCCCGAGCGCCGATAGTTCTACGATCCGGTCCATCCTCCTGAGGAGCGCGCGGTCGTGGCTCACACAGAGGAGCCCGCCGGCCCACCCCTCCACGAAGTCGTAGAGCGCCGCGCGGCTGGCGGTATCGAGGTGGTTCGTGGGCTCGTCGAGGAGCAGGAACTCCGGCCGCCCGAGCGCCAACCCGGCCAGTGCCACCCGCGTCGCCTCGCCGCCGCTCACCGCGCCGACCGGGCGGTCCAGCGGGAGGTGCGCGAGGCCGAAACGGGCGAGGACCGCGACGGCGCGGGCGGGAAGATCCCAGTCATCGCCCACGATTTCGAGGTCGCGCAGCGTCGACGCTTCCGTCGCAGCGGCAGCTCCTGCAGCACCCGCAACACTCGTGGCACTCAGAGCGGCCTCGGCCCCCGTGATATCCGCGGCCCCCGAGGTCCCCAACTCCAGACGACGGAGCGCGGCGAGCCGCTCGTCGATCCCGAGGACGACGGCGAGGCGGGACTCCGGGGGCGGCCGAAACTCCTGCGGCAACGCCGCCACCGCGCAGGTGCGGTGCACCGCGCCGGAGGTGGGCTCGAGCTCCCCCGCCAGGAGGCGGACGAGCGTGGTCTTGCCGGACCCATTCGGGCCGACCAGGCCGGTACGTTCCCGGCCGAAAGAGATGGTGAGGTCGTGGAAGAGCGCACGGCCATCGGCCAGCGCGTACGCCAGACGCTCGGCGACGATGCGCGCATCGCCCGCTGAAGCTGTGCTTGACATGCGGATACACTCCGTTCCTGTCGGTTCCAGTAGGGTGAACACCGATCAGGAGATCCGCATGTATTCCTCGACCAGGCGGGTGAGGGAGGCCCGTGCCGGTCCGGCGCCCCATGCTCGGGGCGCCGCCGGTGGGTACTGCTACGGTAACCGGCTGGGCACCGGATGGTCAAGGCGTGCCGGCTGCCCCAACGCCCCGGTCATGTTAGATTCCCTCGGATTGCCACCAGCCCTACACTACCACGCAGACGCGACTCAGCATCGGATCATGTCACCCGCAGCGCACGACACGAGCAGTTCCCGCGCCCCCCGCCTCCCCCTCTTCGCCGTCGCGGCGCCGGGTCTCGAGTCACTCGTGGCGGAGGAGTTGGCCGCCCTCGGGATCACCGCCACCGCCGAGCGTGGCGGCGTCGCCTGGGACGGCACCCTCGCGGAGCTCTACACGGCGAACCTCTGGCTGCGCACGGCGAGCCGGATCATCGCGCGCGTCGGCCAGTTCCGCGCCCGTACCTTCCCCGAGTTGGAGCGGTACGCGGGTCGTCTCCCGTGGGGCGAGTTCATCGCGCCGGGGCGCGCGGTACAACTCCGCGTGAGCTGCCACAAGTCACGCCTATATCACGAGAAGGCGATCGCCGAGCGGGTGCGGGGGGCGATCGAGCGGGCGGTGGGACCGCTCGGAAGTACGGGGGACACGGGTGGGGGAGCTGGCCCGCATGGAACTTCGACCGTGGGCACCGCCACTGGCGCACCGCGCACGGATCGTCACGGAGCGGTGGCCGGGGCACCGGAGGAACGCGACGACGACGGCGCCGATACCCAGCTCGTCGTCGTCCGCTTCCACTACGACCGCTGCACGATCAGCGTGGACAGTTCCGGCGCGCTCCTGCACCGGCGTGGCTACCGGCAGGAGCTGGCGCGGGCCCCGCTCCGGGAGACGCTGGCGGCGGCGCTCATCGTGGCAAGCGGGTGGCGGGGAGACGCGCCCCTGATCGATCCCTTCTGCGGGTCGGGGACGATCCCGATCGAAGCGGCGCTGATCGCGCGCGGGATCGCGCCGGGGCTCGCGCACCCGCCCGGCGAGCCGCGCCGCTACGCCTTCCAGGAGTGGCATGGGTACGACGCGGGGCTCTGGGCCGACCTCATCGCCCGCGCGCGCGCGGCGGCGCGCCCGGAGGCCGGTATCACGATCCTGGGCTCGGACCGGGACGCGGGCGCGATCGCGGCGACGACCGCGAATGCGGAGCGGGCCGGCGTCCTGACCGATCTCCAGCTCGAGGTCCGCCCCCTCTCCGCCCTCGAGCCCCCGGCCGGAGCCGGGTGGCTGGTCACCAACCCGCCCTACGGAGTGCGGGTCGGCGAGCGCGCCCCACTCCGCGACCTCTACGCGGCACTCGGGAAGCTCGCCCGGCAGCGGCTGCGAGGGTGGCACCTCACGCTCCTCTCGGCGGACCGGCAGCTCGAGAAACAGGTCGGGGTGCCGTTCGAGACGGTGCTCGAGACCCGTAACGGCGGGATCGCGGTGCGCGTGGTGACCGGCAGGGTGGACGAAAGCGCTTGATCCTGACGCGTGCTCCGGGGTATCGTTCCTGTCATGTACCGTACCCGCACGCTCCTCTGACCAGTGCCGAGGCACGGAGAATTTAGGCGGACCCATACCGAACCTCCGCCATGACTCAGACCCCGAACCTGGAGCTCAGATAGCAATATGGGACCCCTCTCATTCACCCTCCTCGCCATCGCCGTGGTCGCGGCGGTGATGCGAGCCAAGTTCGAGCAGCAGGCCCGCCAGCACCGCACCAGCGCGAAGCAGGAGGGGGACCGGCAGATCCTGCCCCGCTCCGTCGGCGAGCTCTACACCCCGGAGGGTGAGCGTTACCTGCGGCTCGCCCGCACCTGCCGGCTGCTTCTCTTC
>JACDJB010003091.1_pt1 | contig 11254 bp, 4 predicted proteins | sample 7454121 | NCBI WGS metagenome assembly JACDJB01 (sample SAMN14253290, study PRJNA609438) | sludge metagenome | isolation source: sludge after 25d culture with pyrite | collected 2018-12-20 | reverse complement strand
CGCCCACGGCCCCGTCACCTCCGCCCGCCCTGCCGTGGGGCGCCACCTCTCGTCGCTCGCAGATCAGCGACACGGTGACCGGCTCGAGCACCTCCAACTCCCGCTCGATGCCCTCGCCGCCCGCAGCGAGCCCGGTTCCCCCACTCCCCCGGCGCAGGCGGTAGCGCCGCACCCGCACGCCCAACGCCCGCTCGGTGGCCTCCACCGGCGTGTTCAACGTGTTGGTCATCGCCGTGTGCACGCCCGACATGCCGGGCAGCGGTTCGGCACCACCGACCACCGGCCTGCCGCCCTGTCCGCCCCCGACCGTCTCGTAGCTCACCCAGCCGTCGCCGCCCAACAGGATGCTGTTCATCGTCCCCTGGGAGTCGGCGGGAACCCGATCGGGGAATGCACCGGCCAGCGCACCCAGCGCCACGTCGGCCACCCGCTGGCTCACCTCGACGTTGCCCGCCCCGACCGCAGTTGGCGCCAGCGCATCGGTCACCGTGCCGGGACGGGTGATCACCTGCAGCCGGCGGAGCGTGCCGCCGTTGGCGGGGAGGGTCGGATCGAGAATCGACCGCAAGGCCCAGAACGTCGCCGAGACCGTGACCGCCTTCGGCGCCCAGACGTTGCCCGGCGCCGAGGCACCGCATTGCGAATAGTCGAACGTGGCGCTGGAGCCATCCAAACGGAGCCGCACCCTCACCGGCACCGGTCTGCGCTGCGACGGCGCCGGCCCGGACGAGTCCATCACGTCGTCGTAGCTCCACTCCCCCAGGGGCGCCGCCGCCAAAGCGGCGGCCACCGTGCGCTCACCGTGGTCGAGCACCTCCTCGAAGGCACGAGCCGCCACGGCCGCGCCGCCCAGCTCCTCGACGATGACCGCCAGGCGCCTGGCCGCCACGCGGTTGGCGCCGACCTGGGCGTCGAGGTCACCCCGGCGCTCCTCCGGGGTACGGCTGTTGGCCGAGATGAGGCGGGCCACCTCGGCGGTGAACACCATCGGCGGGATGCGCAGCCCCTCCTGGGCGATGTGAGTGGCCTCGGCGGGCAACGAGCCCGGTGCCGCACCACCGACATCGGCGTGATGGGCCCGCGTCGCCACCCAGCCGACCAGCGTTGCGTCGGCATCGTCGGTCATCGAGGTGTCACCGACCACCCCCGCCCGAACCCCCTCGGAGGTGGTGGCCCCGGCGGGCCCTGCAACGTAGACGGGAGCAACCAGCGTCAGGTCGTTCAGGTGGGTGCCACCGGCGAACGGGTCGTTGACCACCGCCTGGGTGCCCGGGGGCAGCGGGCCCAGAGCGTCGATCACCGCCGCCACCGCCGCCGGCATCGACCCGAGGTGAACCGGGATGTGCTCGGCCTGCACCAGCAGCTCACCGGGTGCGGTGAACAGCGCCACCGAACAGTCGGCGCGCTCCTTGATGTTGGGGCTGAACGCGGCCCGCCGCAGCACGGCACCGGCCTCGTCGGCCACCCCGGCGAGCCGTGCCAACAGCACCGCCAACGCCGCACTGTCGAGGCTGCCGTGCCATCGATTGCCGGCCTCCGGAGCCGAGCCGCTAGGGCTGGCATCAGTGTCGGCAGCCACGCCAGCGACGACATCAGCTGTCACCGCAGCATCCGCTGTCACCGCAGCATCCGCTGTCACCGCAGCATCCGCCGTCACCGCAGCATCCGCCGTCACCGCAGCATCCGCTGTGTCCTCGGTGATGACCAGCGCGCCCAGGGGGCCGGGCCGACCGGTCCAGCCTTCAGGGATCCAGACGGTGTGATCAGCGGCCGGCACCGACACCGGGCCGGACACCGCCTGATCGCTGACCGCATCGGCGCGCTCCAGCAGCTCGATCGGGCTGACCGGCGATCGCCGCTCGCCGAAGGCCCGGAGGGCGATGACCTCCACCGGGGTCTGCGGCAGCGAAAAGCCGTTGCGCTCCTCGTGGACGGTCCCGAAGCGTTGGACGTCGTCGACCTCGATCTCGTGGCCCTGCCCGGCGTACCGACACGACAGCACCGAGGCGACCTCGATGGGACGGTCGGCTTCACCATCGTCAACCTCGGCACGGTCGACTTGGACACGGTCGGCTTCACCATCGTCAACCTCGGCACTGTCGGCTTCGGCACGGTCGACTTGGGCACGGTCGGTCGCACCGGAATCGTGCTCGAACTCGGCTCGAACCCGGTCCTCCAGGGCGCGCCTCGCCTCGGCGAGCCCGTCGTGGTCGTGAGGGGTCGGCCACGAATGAGTCAGGTCGTGACGCTCGGGAGCGCCCACGATGCCAACCGCCGACAACACCCCAGCGAGCGGCGGCACGATGACCGCCGCCATGCCCAACGATCGGGCCAGGTCACAGGCATGCAACGGCCCGGCGCCACCGAAGGCGACCAGGGCCAAACCGGACGGGTCGACACCGCGGGCCACGCTGACGCTGCGCAGCGCGCCCTCCATGTTGGCGGTCACCACCGCCAACGCCCCCTCGGCGTCGATGCCGTCCCGGGCGAAGGCCTCGACTGCGCCGGCGGCGTCGAGGGCTCCCAGCGCACCGTGGCCCTCCGCGGGAATGCGACCCAACACCACGTTGGCGTCGGTCACCGTGGGCCGGGTGCCGCCCCGGCCGTAGGCGACCGGGCCCGGCTGTGCGCCGGCCGACCGGGGGCCGACCCTGACCGCTCCGCCGGCGTCGGTCGACACGATCGACCCTCCCCCCGCCCCGACGGTGACCACATCCAATGACGGCATCCGCACCGGGTAGCCGACGAGGTCGCGGTCGACCGCAGGCGCCGGGTCGCCGTCGAGGATGAGGCAGACGTCGGTCGAGGTGCCACCCATGTCGAAGGAGATCGCATCGGGGAACCCACAGGCGCTCGCCACCACCGCTGCAGCCCGAACCCCGCCCGCCGGTCCGGACAGCGCCAGCCCGGCGGGGGCGGCGGCCGCGTCGCCCAACGGCCACAGGCCTCCCGCCGACGTCATCACCCACAACCGTTCGGCCAACGGCGCCAGCCCTTCCAGGTAGCGACGCACCCGGGGTCGCAACGCGGCGTTCATCACGGTGGTGGAGGCCCGCTCGTACTCCCGGAACAGCGGCGACAGCTCGTGGCTGGCGGTGACGTCCCAGCCCGCCTCCCGGTAGGCCTGAGCGACCAGTTCCTCATGTTTCGGGTTCAGGTCGGAGTGTAGGAGGCACACGGCGAGCGCCTCGACGCCACCTGGGATGTCGGGCAGCGTCGCGGCCTCGGGTGCAATTTTCACCTCGCCGGTCGGTGACATGCGTTCGGCAACGTCCAAGCGGTCGCGTCGGGCCACCAACGGCGGAGGCCGGTCGGCGAAGTGGTCGGCCAGGGAGGGGCGGTTCTGTCGGCCGATCTCGATCAGGTCGGCAAACCCGGCCGTGCCGAGCAGGGACACCCGGGCCAGCGTGCCCTCGAGCACCGCGTTGGTGGCCACCGTGGTGCCGTGGGCCAGGTGCAGGGGCGCCGGATTGCCGGGGTCCGCCCTGAGGTCGCCACGGGCGAACGCTTCGGCTCGCAGGCGCTCGACGCCCTCCCGGATGGCAGCGCCAGGATCGGCCGGCGTCGACGGCAGCTTGACGATCGACCCGTCGGGTCCAACCAGGTCGGTGAACGTGCCGCCGGTATCCACCCCGATGTGCCACGCCGACCGTTCCGCCACGCCTCCGAAGCTACTGCCGAGGACGCGCCGGCCGGTGCCCAGAGCGCCACCGGAACCCACCGTCAGACGGCTCAGGACCAGCAGTGTCCCCCATGCACAACGCGAAGTGAGGTTCAACGCACATGGCGCCACCGTGGGTTTGAATGGACCGATGGGGCTCTCCACCGCAGTGACCACCTGTCCGCTCTGCGAGGCGATGTGCGGCCTCGAGCTGTCGCTTGATGGCGGACGTGTGACCCGCATTCGCGGCGATCGCGACGACGTGTTTTCCGGCGGTTATCTGTGCCCCAAGGGCACCACCCTCGGGCGGCTTCACGACGACCCCGACCGCTTGCGTGCTCCGGTGCATCAGCCCAATGCCCGCAGCGCCGCCGCCGGAGCGGCCCAACCGGTCACCTGGACCGAGGCCTGGCACCTCACTGAGGAGTTGCTGCGCACTGCGATCGACACGCACGGGCGCGACAGCGTGGCGATCTACCTGGGCAACCCCAACGTGCACCACCTGGACGGCACCCTGTTCGCCAAGCCGCTGATCCGGGGCCTCGGAAAGCCCAAGGTATTCTCGGCCAGCACGGTTGATCAGCGCCCCAAGGAGGTGGCCTCCGGGCTGATGTTCGGTACCACCCTGTCGGTGGCGGTGCCCGATATCGACCGCACCGACCTGGTGGTGCTCATGGGGGCCAACCCGCTGGAGTCCAACGGCAGCCTGGCCACGGCACCCGACTGGCCGGGCCGGCTGGCCGCCGTACGCGATCGTGGCGGCCGGGTGGTGGTGATCGACCCGCGCCGCACCAAGACGGCGCGGGCAGCCGATACCCACCTGGCCATCCGCCCCGGGGCCGATGCGCTGTTGCTCGCAGCGGTCGTCACCGAACTGGAGCGAACCGGTCGGGTCGATCCGGGCCACGCTGGGGAGTGGACCGTCGGCCTCGACGAGGCCATCGCCTCGCTGGCGGCGTTCACCCCCGAGTCGGTCGCCGTCCGCTCTGGGGTGAGCCCAGACGAGATCCGCTCGTTGGCGGCGCAGCTCGCCGACGCCAAGTCGGCGGTGGTCTACGGCCGCATCGGCACCACCACCCAACGCTTTGGCACGCTGGCCAGTTGGCTGGTCGATCTGGTCAACCTGTGCACCGGCAACCTCGACCGAGCCGGCGGCGCCATGTTCACCAAGGCCGCCGCCGGCGCCGCCAACACCCGGGGCACCCCCGGCGTCGGTCGTGGCGTGCGCATCGGCCGCTTCGCCTCCCGGGTGCGCGGCCTGGGCGAGACGATGGGCGAGCTGCCGGTGGCGGCGCTGGCCGAGGAGATCGACACCGACGGCCCCGGCCAGATCAAGGTGCTGATCACGGTCGCCGGCAACCCGCTGCTGTCGACTCCCAACTCGGCGCGCCTCGAGGCGGCGATGGAACACCTGGAGCTGATGATCTCGGTCGACCCCTACGTCAACGAGACCACCCGCCACGCCGACATCGTGTTGCCCCCGCCCTCGCCGATACAGCGACCCCATTACGACCTGGCCTTCACCCAGCTGGCCGTGCGCAACGTGGCCAACTACTCCCCACCGGTCATGGAGCGCGACCCCGACACGCCCGAGGAGTGGGAGATCCTGGCCCGGCTGGCAGCCTTTGCTCAGGGCTTGGGACCCGAGGCCGACCCGGCCGACGTGGACGACCTGATGATCACCACTCTGGTCGGCGCCGCCGTCGCCGACGAGACCGGGCCGGTGCACGGCCGGGACGCCACCGATCTGCTCGCCGAGCTGGCTCCCCGCACCGGACCCGAGCGCATGCTCGACCTGATGCTGCGGATTGGCCCGTACGGTGATGCCTTCGGCGCCGTCACCGAGCCGGTGCCGCTGGGGCTCGACGAGGAGGGCCGTCCCATCTCGGTTCCGCCGCTCAGCCTGAACGAGCTGGAGGCCCATCCCCACGGGGTCGACCTGGGCCCGCTTCAGCCTCGCCTGCCCGAGGTGCTGCGCACCCCGTCCGGGCGGATCGAGGCCGCACCTCCCGAGATCGTTGCCGACGTGCGGCGACTCACCGCACTGCTCGACGACGGGGAGGACGGCTCCCTCGTCCTGGTTGGGCGTCGCGACCTGCGCTCCAATAACTCCTGGATGCACAACGTCGAGGTGCTCGTCAAGGGCAAGGAGCGCTGCACCCTGCACATCCACCCCGACGATGCCGCGCCGCTGCGGCTGACGAACGGCGAGCTGTGCGTGGTGTCGTCGCGGGTAGGCCAGTTGGAGGTACCGGTGGAGCTGACCGAGGACATCGCCCCCGGAGTGGTGTCGCTCCCCCACGGCTGGGGCCACAACCAGCCCGGCACCCGGCTGGCGGTGGCCAACGAGCGAGCCGGGGTGAACTCCAACCTGCTCACCGACGAGGACGACGTCGAGGCGATCACCGGCACCGCCGTGCTGTCCGGCATCCCCGTCGAGGTCGCCCGGGCCTGAGGTCGATCCACGCTCGGACGGAAGGGATGGCCGCCCACAGCGATCGCACCCAAGCCGCCTCTGGGTGTGATTGCTGTGGCCCGTCCCACAGCAATCACACCCAGTTGGACCGTGGGTGTGATTACTGAGGGGGCCCGGGGGACGAAGCCAGACCGGAGATCGGCTACGGAAGGGCGGACAGGTCGAGGTCCCACACCTCGTCACCCAGACGGCCGAAGCGGCGCAGTAGCGCCCGACCCTCGGTCGTGTCGCCCCGTCGGACGAGCAGCGCCCCGTCGGCCACCTTGGCCAGCCAGCCGTCGCGTCGAGCCAGCGCTTGGCTGCGACCGTCGGCGTCGGACGGGGCCTTCGATTCGAGCACGACCGTGTCGGCCACCCGCCCCAGCAACTCGGCGAACGCGGAGCGGTCGGCCGAACGCAGCGTCGCCTGCGGGTCGGGCCACGGCAACACCGCCACCACGGCGATCCCGGCGTCGAGGGCCACCTGCGCTCCGATCGCTTCGGGCCCAGGGCGCAACCCGGACAGCACAACCAGGTCGGGATGAAACTCGCCCTGGGCGGGAAGGATCTTGGCCAGCTGGCTGCGCGCCGCCGTCAACGACCGGGCGTCGAGGCGACGGATGCCGGAGACGACATAGCGATACCCATCGGGGGCGCGCCGATCGGCGCTGCGACCGGTCGGCGCCTCATCGGTGGTGACAGCCGTTGAGGCATCGACGCTGGCGGGATCGGAGCCTGCTCCGTCGGCGGAAGACCCGCCTCCCGATTCGGAGACTGCGATGATCGTTGCCACCGCGGCGGGAGCAGAGCCGGCGGCGGAGTTGGCGGAGTTGGCGCCGCCGGCGGAGTTGGAGCCTCCGGCGGCGACCGTTGCAGCAGCCTCGGTGGCCAACCGGTCGGCCTCCTCGTTCATCGGATCGCCGGCATGGCCCTTCACCCAGCTGAAGGTGACCTGGCCGTGCGCAGCCACGTCGTCGACGAACGGCTTCCACAGGTCCTGGTTGGCCACCGGCTCCTTCCTGGAGTTCTTCCAGCCCCGGCGCAGCCAGCCGTCGATCCACCCCTCGTTGAACGCCGACACGACGTATTTGGAATCGGACACCACCTCGACCGCACCGGGGTGCGCCGCCACCGCCTGACGCGCCGCTTGGAGTTCCATGCGCTGGTTGGTCGTGCTCCGCTCGCCACCGGAGTCACGCTCGCCGCGCTCGTCCACCCACCCCCAACCGCCGGGGCCCGGGTTGCCGAGGCAGGCCCCGTCGGTCCAGACGCGAACCACGTCAGAGGGTCCAGGGCGGATCGACGTCGGCGTCGATGCCGAAGCGGTCGATCGCCTTCATTGCCAGCGAGGCCTCGATCGTCCCGCTGCGGGACATGGCCGACAGCACACCGACGACCACGTGGGCGGCGTCGGTCTCGAAAAAGCGCCGCAGGTGGGCGCGGTCGTCGGAGCGTCCGAATCCGTCGGTACCCAGCACGGTCAACGGCCGGGGCACCCAGCGGACCACCTGATCGGCCCACGACGACAGGAAGTCCGAGACCGCCAACACCGGCCCCTCGCCCTCGGACAGCAGCTCGGTAATGAGCGGCGTCCGCTCGGGCGACTCCGGATGCAGTCGGTTCCACCGCTCGACTGCCAGCGCCTCCCGACGCAGCTCGTTGTAGGAGGTGGCCGACCACAGGTCGACCCCGACGTCGTAGTCCTCCGCCAGGATCCGCTGAGCCTCGACGGCCGCCGACCAACCCGTGCCGGAGTACAGGACCGACCCGCGGTGGGTCGCTTCGGGGGCGGCATGGCTGCGGTACAACCCGCGAGTGACCCACTCGGTCAGCTGCTCGATGCCGCCCTCGGCCTCGGGGGCCGGCGGCATCTCGTAGTTCTCGTTGTACAGGGTGAGGTAATAGAAGACGTCCTCGCCGCCGGCGGGGTCGCCGGCGGTCGACGCCGGGTACATCCGTGCGAGGCCGTCCTTGATGATCAGGGCCATCTCCCAGGCGAACGCCGGGTCGTAGGCCCGGCAGTTGGGCACGGTCGAGGCGAGCAGTTGGCTGTGCCCGTCGGTGTGTTGGAGCCCCTCGCCCTCAAGCGTGGTGCGACCGGCGGTCGCCCCAAGCAGAAACCCGCGAGCCCGGGCGTCGCCGGCGGCCCAGATCAGGTCGCCGACCCGCTGGAAGCCGAACATCGAATAGAAGATGAAGAACGGCAGCATCGGCACGCCGGTGGTGGCATAGGAGGTTGCCGCGGCGGTCCACGACGCCATGGACCCGGCCTCGGTGATGCCCTCCTCGAGGATCTGGCCTTGGGCCGACTCGACGTAGGACAACAACAGGTGGTGGTCAACCGGCTCGTAGCGCTGACCCTGCGCGGCGTAGATCTCCAGCTCGCGGAACAGCGCGTCCATGCCGAAGGTCCGGGCCTCGTCGGGCACGATCGGCACCACCCGATCACCGACCGTCTGATCCCGGGCCAAGCTGCGCAGCAGCCGGGTGAATGCCATCGTCGACGACACCTGCTGGCCGTTCGAACCCGACAGCAGCTCGTCCCACGTGTGGTCCTCCACTGCACCGAGGCCGCGACGCACGGGCAGCGAGCGGGCGGGCAGCGGCCCGTCCAGGTTGCGCCGACGTTCCATCAAGTAGCGGTGTTCGGGCGAATCCTCGCTGAAACGCAGGTACGGCGGATCACCGTCGGCGATCGCCTCCTCCGAGACGTCGGACTCGAGGTGCAGACGTTGGCGCAGTTCGCGCAGCTGCTCGGTGTCCATCTTCTTGATCTGGTGGGTGGAGTTCCGGCCCTCGACCTTCGACCCGAGCGCCCAACCCTTCACCGTCTTGGCCAGGATCACCGTCGGGGCACCCGCCATCTCGGTGGCCGACCGGTAGGCGGCGTACACCTTGGAGTAGTCGTGGCCGCCGCGGGGCAGGCTCTGGAGTTCCTCGTCGGACAGGTGCTCGACCAGCTTGCGCAGCCGGGGATCCGGCCCGAAGAAGTGCTCGCGGATGTAGGCACCCGATTCGGTGGCGTAGCGCTGAAACTCACCATCGACCGTCGTGTTCATCTTCTCGAGCAACACCCCGTCGACGTCATTGGCCAACAGCTCGTCCCAAGCGGCCCCCCAGACAACCTTGATGACGTTCCACCCGTTCCCCCTGAAGACACCCTCCAACTCCTGGATGATCTTGTTGTTGCCGCGCACCGGCCCATCGAGACGCTGCAGGTTGCAGTTGATCACCCAGGTGAGGTTGTCGAGGCCCTCGCGTGCGGCCAGGTTGATCGCCCCCAGGGTCTCGGGCTCGTCGACCTCACCGTCGCCGATGAAGGCCCACACCCGTGAGTTGGACGTGTCGTCGATGCGCCGGTTGTGCAGGTACCGATCGAAGCGTGCCTGGTAGATCGAGTTGATCGGCCCCAGGCCCATCGACACGGTGGGAAACTGCCAGAAGTCACCCATCATGTGGGGGTGGGGATAGCTCGTCAGGCCCCGCCCCGAACGGTCGGGCGTGTCGATGTCGAGGCGGAAACGGTCGAGGTCGGCCTCGTCGAAGCGACCCTCGAGGAAGGCGCGTGCATAGATGCCCGGCGAGGCGTGACCTTGGATGTAGACGTGGTCGCCGGGCGTACCGTCGGCCTGTCCCCGGAAGAAGTGGTTGAAGCCCACCTCGTAGAGCGCAGCGGAGGATGCATAGGTGGCCAGGTGTCCGCCGATGCCCGGCGAGGCCCGGTTGGCGCGGATCACCATCGCGACCGCGTTCCAACGGATGAATGCCCGAATGCGCCGCTCCATCTCGAAGTCGCCGGGAAACCACGGCTGAACGTCGGTGGGGATCGTGTTGATGTAGGGCGTCCACACCGATGCCGCCACCCCCAGCTGACCGGCATGCGCCGCCTCACCCAGACGGGCAAGCAGGTATCGGGCCCGCGCCTTGCCCCGGTGCTCGACCACCGCCTCCAGCGAATCGAGCCATTCCTGGGTCTCGCCAGGGTCGATGTCGGGCAGCTGGTGCGAGAACGCATCGTTGAGCATCGGAACTCCTCGTCGTTGCGGGCGTGAGGCCAGACTACGGCGCTCGGCTTGGGAGTGGGTCCACGAACCAGAGTGTCGGAGGGTCCACCGCTGCGTTTGGTGTACCCGACTAGGACTGCAGCGACCGGGAGGTGCGCGACAGCCAGCCGGTGAGCATCGCCACCGCCCGGGGGTCGTGGCGCAACTCGTGCCCGGCCCCCTCGATCAGGCGAAACTCGGCGGTGCCGTGGGCGTCGGCCAGCGCCAGCGGGTCGACGGCCGGCACCACCTCGTCGGCCGAACCGTGCAACAAGAACAGCGGCCGGGAGGCCAGTTCGGTCACCCGGTCCAATGGGCGGGTGGAGCGCAGGGCACGCCCCCAGGCGTCCTCATCGGCGGGGAAGTCGTCGTCGCGGATCACCCCGACCAGCCGGGAGTGCTCCAGCAGGTCGCGGGGGTGTTTGGCCCAGTCGTCGAAGTCGGCCGGGGATCCGGCGGCGGCAACGCCCGCCACCTTGGGGTTGGACGCTCCCTCGCAAATGCACAGCGAACCGCCGGTGCCGAACCCGACGAGCCACACGTGGGCGATGCCCAAAGCGGCCACCTCGTCGATGGCGGCGGCAATGTCGTGCTGCCAACCGTCGAGGGAGAAGTCGCCCTCCGACTTGGCGCACCCCCGGAAGTTGATCGTCAACACCGGCCACCCGAGGGACTCGCTGAGGCGATCGGCCAGCTGGGGGAATGATTTACCGGAGTTCTCGGCACCGCGACCCTTGTTGGGGTAGCCGTGGCACAGCACGACCCCGTGATCCGACGGCCGTGGACCGGCCGGCGCTGCCAGATACCCGGCCAGCGACAGCCCTTCCGAGCTGAACCTCAGCCAGGCCACGGCCCAGCTCCGTTGACCGCCAGCCCGGCCCGGTCGAGCGACCTCGTGGCATCGAGCACCTGCGAGGAGGCCCGACTCCACGGGAAAGCGGCTCTGCTCGAAGTGCACACGGCAGCGGCTCCCCGACCGATCAGCTCGATGCCGTCGCCCTGCGTCCGCCGTAGGGGCGATAGCCCCGGTTGTGGGCCTCCGCCAACGTGTCGGGACCGAAACAGATGTAGGTCTCGGCCGTCATCAGCTCGGTG
>JACDJB010003090.1_pt1 | contig 11256 bp, 16 predicted proteins | sample 7454121 | NCBI WGS metagenome assembly JACDJB01 (sample SAMN14253290, study PRJNA609438) | sludge metagenome | isolation source: sludge after 25d culture with pyrite | collected 2018-12-20 | reverse complement strand
GTCGAAGCGGTGGGGATCGGGCGGCAGGACGGTGAAGTTGCGGTAGGGGATGTCATCGCAGTTCAGGTCGGGGGGAGGCGGGGGAATGCAGACGGTAGGGTAGGATGGATGACATTTAGATGGGTCTCTGGTTGGCGTGGCTGTCGGCTTGGGTGTGCTGGTGGCGGTTGGCGTTTTGGTGGGTGTGGCGGTTGGGGTGCGCGTGGGAGTTAGCGTGGTGGTGGATGTCGGCGAGAGTGTCGCGGTTGTCGTCGCGGTCGTCGTCGCGGTCGGCTCTTCGGTGGTGGTTGGGAGGGATGTTGGAGTTAATGTGGCCGTGGCCGTGTGGGTTTCGGTTGGGGGGATCAGGGTCATGGTCGTGGTCGTGGGGGTGGCTTCGGGTGTGGAAGTTGGCGGCTGGGGATCAGGGGAGTCGGCCAGGATGACCGGAAGGAAGCCCGTTGTGTTGAAGTCGTCCGCGCCGGCGGATCGGGACCAGTTGAGGACGCCCAACCAACCCACTGCGATGACGATTGCGAAGCCAATCCACACGCGCTTTGACATGTTAAGTTCTCTCCTTTGGTTTAGCGCCGGCGCAGGCCTGGGCCGGCGGGTGGGGCGGGCCAGGGCGCGTTGTGGAATATCATAATTAAACTAAACTGTATTATTAATACCTATAATGTCGGAGAGGCCTGGCCCCGGCTGGACGCGGATCGGGGTCGTGTGGCTCTCGGCCGACGCCGGCTGGTAGCGATGGCGGCGGTCGTCGATTGCAAGTTCGATGGAGGGTTTGGGCGGCCTGCCCTTCGGGATGATGCGGATCGGTTCGGCACGCGGTTGCGCTTACCCCCATATGTCGGCCATAGCGTACAAGGATGCGCGGATTGCGTCAAATTAAATATTATTTAGCAGGGCATTGACGGGGGATCGGCCGATATGGTATTATTTAATTGGTCTTGTCTCTGATGTATCCCCCGATACCCTCCAGAGACGAATGGCCCGGATCATCGCAAGGTGATCCGGGCCATCTTCATTTATGGAGATATGGGGTTAGCGCAGGGGCGGGACCGCGAGGCAAGACCATCAGCCGGAAATCCAAAATTGAATCGCCAGCAATGGTCTTGTCGCCGAACTGTGAGGCGCGAGATGAAGGATTTGGATAACACTTTGAAGTTGCTGGTTGTGGCGCTGATCGCGGCCGTGGCGCTGGCGGCGGCGCTGACCGGGCGGGCGGCCGTGCAGGAGCATTATGCTTATGAGATGCAGGTCGCTCCGCGGTCGCTGCACCAGATGGTGATGGAGATGGAGGCGGCCGACCGGCCGGAGCGCGGGAACTCGCTGTTGTGGGGCGCGGTGCTGGGTCTGGCGGCGGTGACGGTGTTCGGCGGGATGCTGTTCGCCATGCACGGCGGGACGGACTTGCTGCGGGAGATGCGGCTCGGCAAGCGACGCCGATCGAGCCGCCGGGCGAACAACCCGGAGTACAGCCATCCGCGTATCGCCTCCCCTGCCCCAAGCGCGCCGCACCTTCTGCCGGAGCCGGATGACGTACGCTATCTCCCGGAGGGCAATCACAACTATGCGAACGACAATAATCGTAACCGTTAGCGTCGCGGCGGCGCTGTTGCTGGTTGGCTGCGGGTCGTCGTCGGCTGTCCCCCGCCCCGACGTGTCGGGGTTGGCGGCGCTTGATGCGCAGGCGACGCTGGCGGTGTGGTCGGCGCAGGAAGCGGCGGCGGCAAGCGCGACGCGGCAGGCGGCCGAATCGCAGGCGCAGGCGGCGCAGGCGGCGGCGGCGGGGACGGCGGCGGCGGTTGATGCGGCGAACGCGACCGTGGCGGCGAACGCGACGGGTGTGGCGCTGGACACGGCGCGGATGTCGGCCGAGGCGACGGCGACGTGGGACGCGCTGGCGGCGCGGCAGATGGCGATGGGGATTGAGGCGACGGCGACGGCCGACGCGGCGGCGCTGGCGTTCCAGGAGGCGACGGCGGCGAAGGCACTGGCGGCGCGGCAGGCGCAGATTGACCGGGATGTGATGTGGAACCGGATGCTGCCGTGGCTGGTGGGGGTGGCGGTGGTGGTCGTGTCGGCGGTGGTGGTGGGCGTGGTCGGGGTGTGGGCGCTGCCGCGCATCTGGCGGGCGCGGCCGCAGCAGGCGGGCGATACGTGGATCATGGTGGACGCGAACGGGATGCCGACGGTGCTGAATCGGACGCCGCGGGCGTTGCCGTTAGTGGAGTCAATGGCTCAGTTGCCGGCCGTGGCCGGTAGCGCCTCTGCTCCGGTAGCCGACTGGGTAGACTTTGCCCGCTGGCGGAGCGCTACACAAGCGCCTATCGGTGTGGCGGACGGGCGACGGCCGATCGTGCTGGACACGCGGGTTTCACCGCACCTGTTCATCGCCGGTTCGAGCCGGCGCGGCAAGACCAGCGGCGGCCTTGTGCCCTACGTGACCTGGGCGCTGGTGGCCGGGTTCAACGTCGTACTGTTGGGTGAGCGGGCGGCCGACTTCGGGGCCTTCTACAGCCACCCCAACGCGACTCACCTGCGGGCCTTTTCCGACGAGGAGCGGGTTGAATTAACCCGGACCGCGTTGGAGAGCGCCCGGCGAGAGATGGAGCGGCGCGACCGGGTATTACACGCGGCGCGGCTGAATACGTGGAGCGAGTTGCTGCGGCGTGAGCCGGGTGAGGCCGGGCAACTGCTGATCGTGGTCGATGAGTTCCTGGCTCTGGCGACAATGGGCGGAACGGCCGTCGGGCGATCGATGATGAGCAATGTCGCCAGTTTAACCAGCCAGGCCGGGAAGTTTGGTATCGGTGTCGTGCTGGCGGCGACTGACCCACGCCGGGAGGCCCTGGGCGCCATGGGCTACACGGCTATCAAACAGTGCGCCCGGATGGCGTTCGGTTTCAATGACCGAGGATCGTCTCGCAGCGTGCTGGGTGACGACGCGGCATTCAACTTGCCGCCGGGGACATTCGTTTACGAGGACATGGCCGGCGGTCGAGTGCGCGGTTCGGCGTTCCACCCGTCGGCGGCCGACGTGCGGTCACTTCTGGCGACGCGGCCGATTGAGCCGCGAGCACTGCCTGATGGGTTGCGGGAGATTGCCGAGGGTGCGACCAACGAGTTGGTTGAGGTGGCGGCCGGTGATCTGGACGGGGTTGGGGACGAGGATGTGATTATGTTGCCGGGGCCGGGGCCGCTGTTCACCGCGCCCGCGCCGGTGCGCGAGCCGGACCCGGACAACATGACCGACGCGGATCGGGCGCGGGTGGTGGCCGAGTATCAGCGGACGGGGAGTATGGCGGCCGTGCAGCGGGCGATCTTCCCGTCGTACGGCGGGAGCGGTGGCCGGGCGTTTTATGCGATTAAGGATGTGCTGGCGGCGGCGGGGGAGATTGAACCTTATCGAGATGCGGCGATGCGGCCGACGCCGGGCTACTACCAGGTAGCGTCGCGGTAGTAGCGGTAGTAGACCACTACATGTATACCCCCCCACCCCGGTAGTAGTAGTGGTAGTGGTCTTTCTTCTTTTCCCAGAGCGGGAATTCATCGGGAAATAAATCGAATTGGTTGGCAGAAGGGATTTGAGAAGGAGATGCAAAATTGTAAACAGGCGTAAACGTTGATTTACACGTGTAAACAGGCGTAAACAGGTGTTGACGATTTGGCTGGAGGCGAGATGACAAGACGAATTGCGGTGGCGAATAATAAGGGCGGGACGGCGAAGAGCACGACGGCGTGTAATCTGGCGGATATGCTGGCGCGGGGGCTGGTGGGGCCGGAGGGGGAGATTCGGGGGCGGGTGTTGCTGGTTGACCTCGATCCGCAGGGGCATGTGGCGCGATCGCTGGGGCTGCGGGATCGGGTGTATGACAAGGATAAGAATCCGGGCGGGGCGTGCATTTCGTTTTTGCTGGCGGGGGAGCGGGAGTTCAAGCGGTGTGTAGTGGCGGCCGACCGGGCGGGGGATGGGTTGCCGCGGCCGAATTTGTATGTGATTCCGTCGACGCAGCGGTTGCGGCACGCGGGTGGACGGCTGGCGGCGATGGATTATGCGGCCCGGCAATCGGGGGACCCGGAGCACGTGCCGCTGGAGGATGTGTTGACGGCGCGGCTGGGCGGGTTCGCGCACGCGTTTGAGTTCATCATCGTGGATTGCCCGCCGAATCTGGATTATTTCCGGAGGCCGGTTTACCGGTTTGTGGAGGAGGTGATCGTGCCGGTGCGGCCGGATGATTTGAGCGTGGACGGGCTGGTGCAGCATACGCGGGATCTGCTGGAGATGAATAACGAGGGTGCGCGGGTGCGATTGACGCATGTGTTGCCGACGATGGCGCGGCCGCGGCAGGTGCTGGATCAGTTCTCGATGGGGATGTTGTCGGAGCGGTATGGGCGGATTGTGGCGTCGCCGATTCCCGACCTGGTGGCGGTGCGGGAGGCGCCGGCGCGGGATGGGCGGACGTTGATGGAGTATGCGCCGGATTCGGCGGCGACGACGGCTTATCGGGAGTTTGCGAAGCGAGTGGCGGGACGATGAGGGGAATGATGGACGAGTTTATCGCCGGGGTTGAAGAGAAGCGGAAGGAGCCGAAGGGCAAGGCGGCGGGGTTTCGGTCGTCGGTGGCGGAGGTGTCGGCGGGGGAGGCGGCGGCGGTGAAGCGGGGGCGGCGGAAGGCGGATGAGTCGGTGGTGGAGAAGAACTATACGATTCGAGACGTGCCGGTGGAGTGGATCGAGCGGATCGAGCGGATTGCGGAGGAGCTGGGGCTGAGCCGAAAGGACGCGGGGCACGCCCTGCTCTATTTGGGGCTGCGGGCTTATGACGCGGGGGAGCGGCCGGTGGTGAAGGCGCGGCCGCGGGCGATGAATGTGTTTGTGCCGGAGGTGCGGTCGGGATAGGGCGGTTGTGGGGGCGTGGGCTGGGCTTTTTTTTGCGTGGAATATATCATATTAAATATGATAATATGTTATCGATTAGTTGGTCAGGAGGTTGGCTGTGGGCGTTGTGCTGGGGTTTTTGATGCTGCCGGGGTTGGCGGGGGAGATGCCGGGGCCGGCGGCGGAGGGGTATGTGCGGGGATATGCGTCGGCGTATGCGCCGGGGATGATGGAGGCGACGGTGAGGTATCGATTCGACAACAACGTGTGGCGGGTCGATCTGCCGATTGACTGGTACACGGCGGCGGGTTATGTGGCGACGAATGATTGCTCGCAGGTGGGGAGTATGGCGACGCTGGTGGGGCCGGACGGGCGAGGGTATCGGGTGCTGGTGGCGGATTGTGGCGGGGCGGACGGCGGGGCGGAGTGGATGACGAGGCATAACATCGTGGTGGAGCTGGATTGGCGGCTGTGGGAGACGTTGACGGCGCGACATGGGCGGCCGTTGGCGGTGGAGTTGAGGGGATGACGATGATGGGCGATGAGGTGGCGCGGGTGGTGACGGATAATTACCAGATGGCGATGGCGCCGATGGAGCCGTTTGGGAAGGCGCGGCCGCGGGTGACGGCTAACGGGACGTATATGCCGCGGGAGTACCAGGCGTCGCGGCGGGCGCTGCGGGCGGCGTTTGGGGAGGTGGTGGTGCGGCCGCCGTGGATCGTGCGGGTGACGGCGGTGCGCCGGATGCCGGCGTCGTGGTCGAAGCGGAAGCGGGCGGAGTTGGACGGGCGGTGGTGTGTGACGAAGCCGGATGTGGACAATATCGTGGCGGGGGTGCTGGACGCGCTTTTTGAGGATGACTCGGCGGTGGTGTCGGTGAGCGGGATGAAGGTGTGGGGGGCGGCGTTTGGGTTGAAGGTGGAGGTTTGGGAGGCGAGGTGATGTCCCCCCTGCTCTGGCGCTCGTGAAATTGCATGTTGACTTCTACCCCATATCGTATATAATTATAATTAAATAATATTTAATCATATTGATTAAGTACGAGGGTTGACATGGGTGCGGACATTTATTTGGGCAAGGTGGGCGATTACGGGTATGCGGCGTTTAGGGACTCCTATGGCGGAGCGATCACGCTCAACGCGCTGCGTCTTTCGTACTGGCGGGATTTGAGTCCCCGGCTCGACCCGGACGAGCGGTTCCCGCTTGAGCTGAATGATTGGTTGCTGGGAGAGCTGAGAGAGCGAACGGCCGAGTACCTGGATTCGCCGCGGGCGGCGGGTTATGCCCGGGAATACCTGGATTCGGCCCAGATGCCTGAGGCCAATCCGGAGGGAATGATCGGGGTTTGGAGGGAGCATATCGGGAAGCTGGTTCACCTGATTGAGGAAAGCTCGAAGTGGGGCGTTCCGCTGGTCATGAGCTTGTGACGGGTTTGATCGAGACGAGGAGAACGACATGAAAACTGCGATTCGGATTGCGACGAAGGAGACCCGTGAGGTTGAGGAGTCATACGTTGAGGGGTTTGCGGCCGTGTACCGGTTGAGCGAGCCGATGTGGGGGTGCAACTACCTCAAGATATACGAGGAGTACGGTTATTTCGGCTTTCGGCCGCTTCCGGGCTGGAAGGTCATCGCTGTTGGGGTGACGGCCGACGGCGAAGAAGAGGAGGACTATGAGATTCTTCGGGAGTGCAAGATGGGGGTAGAGTTTGACCCGAAGCGGTTCGATCGGCTCGTTGTGGAACTGGGGTATGCGGTGGAAGAGAAGCGGTATTCGATGGCTGAGATTATGGGGGCGTTTGAGGCGCTCCGGCGGGACCTGGACGGGAATTTCGGGGAGGGGACGGCCGACAGGGATCGGTATCTGATTGGGGATGTGGCGCATGATGTGCGGGCATTTCTGGAAGGAAGTGCGGCGTGGGCGTTTGGGTTGGAAGGGGTGGCTTAGGCTGCCCCTTTTTGTATGGGAGTTGGTGATGGGAAGGTTTTATCTGGAAGTGGGGCCGGCCGAGCCGGTGTGGAGTTGGGTGTTGGGGGATGGGTTGATGGGCGGTGTGAATTGCCTGGTGCCTGTTCGGCCGCGGCAGGTGTTTTTGGGGGACCCGGCGGCGAGTCTGGCGATTGGGGAGTTGATGCCGGCAGGCTTGGTGAAGGATGTGCATTTTCGGCGGGACGAGCGGCGGGCGCTGTATGAGGGGCTGGTGGGGAAGGTCGGGCGTGAGGGGATTTTCTATCGGAAGCCGTGGAGGGAGGTCTCGCCGTTGAAATTGACCAGGGACTGGATGGGGGGGGCGAGGCTGGACGTTCCGCGTTCGGTAGTGGAGTGGGTGGCGGGGCGGATGCCGTTGCCGATTTTCTTTATGCATGGGCGGATGCCGTTGTTTCGGGATGGGGAGCAGCGGGCGGAGGCGTGGGAGCTGGCGGCCGAGTTGGTGGAGGCGACGGTTGAGATGGGCGCGACGTGGGTCCGGCCGGGCTGGGGCCTGCGGGCCGGGGATGATCGTGGGGAAGGGCATTATTTGTGGGCGGTGCTGAAGGTGATTGAGCGGCTGGATTGGGATTGGCCGGCGGTGGCGGATGGGGAGCCGTGGCAGCGGGCGCGGCGGTTTTTCCGGGGGGTAAAGTTTGTGGAGCAGGTGTTTGGGGCGTCGTGGGTGGGGCGGGTCGTTTATGAGAAGGGGGGCAATGAGGAGTGGGCGATGGCCAGGTTCAGGCTGTCGGGGCTGGATATCGAGATTGTGGAGCAGTGTGAGGACATTCAGACAGGATGAGGAATATGTACACGATTGTTCGGGCGACTGAGGGTGATTTGGAGGCGCGGGTGCGGCTGGTGGTGTCGAGGCGACATCGGGATGGGCGCAGGCTGCCGGAGTTCTTTCTGGCGCGGGAGGTGGTGGGGCGGCCGCCGGTGCGGGTGGACGGGTATTTGGTGATGGGGTCGCGACTGGTGGGGGATGGGGAGTTGTGTGTGGTGACGAGGCTGTCGGAGCGGCCGGGTGTGCGGTTTGAGGTGGGATAGGAAGAGGTGGTGATGAAAGACAGCAAGATTGAGTGGACGACGCATACTTTTAATCCGTGGCAAGGGTGCACCCGTGTTTCGCCGGGTTGCCAGCATTGCTATGCAGAAACGATGATGGACAAGCGGTACGGGAAGGTGAAATGGGGGCCGTTGGGCAAGCGCATCCGCACCTCGGCCGACTACTGGAAGCAGCCGCTTAAGTGGAACCGTGAAGCAGTCGCGGCCGGAGAGCGACGCCGGGTGTTCTGCGCGTCGTTGGCAGACGTATTTGAGGACAAGCCGGATCAACCGGAAATGAACGAATGGAGAACGGAACTATTCGACCTGATTTACGAAACGCCCTGGCTCGACTGGTTGATTCTGACCAAACGCCCGGAGAATGTGCTGAGGATGGTTCCCTGGATGTTCCATCATCCCGACTTCTTCGGCTGGCCGTCCAACGTCTGGATCGGCACGTCGGTCGAGAATCAGGAGCAAGCCGACAAGCGCATCCCGGAGTTGCTAAAAATCCCGGCAGCCGTTCGGTTCCTCAGCGTCGAGCCGATGCTGGGGCCGGTTGACTTACATTCGTCGTGGGCGATTGGCGGGCAATTCTGCCACAAATGCGGCGGCTTTGGCTGGTATGACGAAGATGATGTGGTTTGCCCGCGCTGCGTTCAGCCCGGCTGGACAACCCATGCAAAAATCCATTGGGTCATCGTCGGCGGCGAATCCGGCCCTGAGGCTCGGCCGATGAACCCGGATTGGGCGCGGGGAATTCGTGATCAGTGTCGGGAGGCGAGAGTGCCGTTTTTCTTCAAGCAGTGGGGTGAGTGGGGTGAATATTACTTCGCCGGGCAGTTTGGGATTCCTGCTCTCGTCGAAAACGGGACTTTGCTCAAGGCAGGAGTGCCCTGTCTGGATATTGACGGCGTGCACATGGTGAGGGTCGGCAAAAGGAGGGCTGGTCGCCAGTTGGGCGGCCGTGAATGGAACGAGTTTCCAGACGTGGGAGGGAAGGGAAGATGAATGAGCAGGAGATCTATGCGTTGTTGGTGTGGTTGGTGAAGGCGGCGGGGGCAGTGATTGTGTTGCTGGTGGTGTGGATGGCCGCGATGCGGTATGTGCCGAGTTTCCCGGAGGATGACGGGGAGAGTATGTAGGGTGTTTGGCTCCAGCGCCCGGGAACGGGGTGGGGAGCCTGGATAAGAGCGCCCCCGGTTGTCGGAAGCAACCGGGGGCCGGGCGAGGGTAGAGCCTCTCGCCTGTAATGAGTATACACGAGGTAGAGCGATGTTTGGTGTTATTTTTGGTGTGGGTGTGGGGACGTATTTGTTGACGGCGATGATGTTGGTGTCGTTGGGGCAGTCGTGGCGGCCGGTGTCGCATTTGCTGAAGGCGACGACGTTCTGGTTTGTCACCGCCTGCATCATGTTTGTTGTGACGTTGGCGCTGGTGAGGTACATCGGATGAGTGGTGACGTGATGCGCCTGGCGGCCGATGCGAGCCGGAGGCCGCCGGGCCGATACCATGGCTCCAAGCACACAATTGGGCCGTGGATTATCGGGCATTTGCCGGCGGATCATGACACGTATGTGGAATCGCATTGCGGCATGGCGAATGTGTTGTTCCTGAAGGAACGGTCGCTGATTGAAGCGGTCAATGATTTGAATGGGGAGGTGGTGAACTTTTTCAGGGTGCTGCGGGAGCGGCCGGAGGAGTTGATTCGGGCGATTGATTTGACGCCGTTTGCGTTTGAGGAGTGGCAGTTGTCGCGCAAGCCGGCGGTTCGGCCGCTGGAGCAAGCGCGGCGGTTTTATGTGCGGTCGTTTTTGTCGATTGCGGGGCCGACGTCGTCGAGTGTGAATCCTGGATTCCGGCGGCAGAAGAAGTTTAGCCGGGGGAAGGACGGCGGGAAGACGATGACGTCGGCGGCGATGACGTTTGCCGATGTGGAGCACCTGTGGACGATTGCGCGGCGGTTGAAGGGGGTGACGATTGAGAGCGAGGACGCGCTGCGGTTGATGCGGCGGTATGATCTGGAGCGGACGCTGTTCTACGTGGACCCGCCTTATTACCCGGAGACGCGGGTGTATGCGGCCCGGAGCGCGTATAGCCATGAGATGGGGCATGAGGATCACGTGGAGTTGCTGGGCGCGCTGAAGGGGTTGAAGGGGATGGTGGCGCTGTCGGGCTACCGGTGCGAGTTGTATGATGATGAGTTGGGGGAGTGGACGCGGCACGACAGGAGCTTCCGGGTGAATGGGGCGGGTAGCCGGGTGGAGTCGTTGTGGCTTAACCCGGCGGCCGCGGACGCGCGGGGGCGGCCGCATCTGGACGAGCGGCGACGGGCGGCCGGGCGGTCGCAGGCGTCGTTGTTCGATGCGGCGGGAGCGGTTAGTCCGGACGCGGGGTGAGCTTGCGGTTGAGCGCCTCGAGTTGCCGGAGGACGTTCTCCTCGAGGGCGGTGAGGCGAAGCTCGATGTCGATGTCGTCGTGGGCCTGGCGCCGGAGTGCGGCTTCGAGGGCGGCGACGATGGCGACGGCCTGGGCGGCGATGGCGGGATCGCAGCGGTTGGCGAGCAAGTTGTCGACGTAGGCCGCATAAGAGTTGAAGGGAGCGGCCAGGTCTGGTAAGGTTGTGGCAGACATGTTGAGACCTCCGGAAGGGGTGTTGATGTGTTTGCCGCTCCAGTGGTTGTCTAGGCCGGGAGCGGCTTTTTCATTGCAGTCAGTGTAACCGGCTGCACAAGCGATGTCAAGCCATTTGGTCAGTTTATCTGATTTGCTTGACATGTGGTACGGAATGGATTAGGATTGGAGCATCCTAATGTGGAGGTCGGAAGCGTGACGGAGGCAGTAGTAGAGGTGAACTTTCGCCGACTGCTGGCCGAGAAAGAGGTTCGGGAAAACAGGAGATATTCAGTGGCGGATATGGCTCGTGAGATGAATATGTCGCGTCAGGCGCTATCTGCCTGGCTGAACGGGAATATCCGTACAATTCGGCTGGACACACTGGTGGAGATCTGCCGGTTTCTGGAGTGTCAGCCGGGGGATCTGCTTGCTTTTGGGCCTCTGATCGGTTCGCAGGAGAAGGAAGGAGCGCCGGCCTAGAAACCAATCAGCCCCGGCTGCGGGGGGAAACCGCAAGCGGAGCTGATGGTGGTCTTGTCACGATGCCCGGATTCCTGTGCTGGGAAGGAATGTGGACCCGGAACAGCACAGGAAGCGCACCTTATCAAAAGAATAGAAGAACGGTTTAGAGTTCTTGGCGGAGAGGGCGGGATTCGAACCCGCGATCCCTTTCGAGATACACGATTTCCAATCGTGCGCACTAGGCCAAACTATGCGACCTCTCCGTATCAACCGGAATTATAACCCGAAAGGAGC
>JACDJB010003088.1_pt1 | contig 11260 bp, 15 predicted proteins | sample 7454121 | NCBI WGS metagenome assembly JACDJB01 (sample SAMN14253290, study PRJNA609438) | sludge metagenome | isolation source: sludge after 25d culture with pyrite | collected 2018-12-20 | reverse complement strand
GTTATCCGGTCCTGTTATGAGTTGAACGGCACTCTCAGTATTATTGTATTGACTTGACACAGCATCATGGTTTCCATGTAAAAGATAAAATTTTATATCAGAATATTTTTCAACCAAGTCTTTAAATAACACAAAAGCGCGTACAGATGCTATACCTTTAGTATCGTTCAAATCACCGCCAACTACAATCCGCTTTATATCATTTTCTCTAGCATAAATGCACATCTGTTCTATTGTGTTAAGTATTTCTATTAGTCTGAGTGGTAACCCATTGTCATTATATACTTTATCATTCCACATTTTTAGATGGACGTCTGCAGTGAAAAGGAATTTCATTTAATTCCCATCCTATCTAACACGTGGTTTATCTGATGCGATTCTGATCGTTCTATCACCAATTTCCCAGCACATGATAGCTTTTACTCTATTAGATACATCAATAAGATTTTCGCCCGGTGTCCGGTAACATATAAAATTCTCTATTTGGGATACTAACTTCACCTCCATTTTACGCGGAGATAAACATACCCCTTCTAAATGACTCTTGTATGGACAATTCCTATTTTCGTCCGTATCTAAATCCGAGTGATCTTTCTCGGTTACATTCGCCCACCCAATAACTTCTAATTCATATACACGTGTGACGCCGCCATCATGAAATATAGCTTTTGTCCCGATCCTTGCTTCAATTAGGTTATTCAATCCAACAGAAATTGTACTTGTTGGCGTCTTGCTGCATCCACATTGGACGTCGTTTTCATCTTTCATAGTATTTAGCTCCTTCGTAATCGCTACGGACTGAACCTTGTCGATTACCCAAACCTAAATTACTATCACGATCTTTGTGCTCACCACACTTACTAAGAATGGATTCTGATCGTTCCATTTGCTCAGTTGCTTTATCTACGTCCTTAATATATAGCTTGGTTCTACGAACTATCTTTTCCAAAAGGTCTTCCATACACGTAGCAGCTTCGATTTTAATTGCTCTAGGCATCCCAGTAATGTATTCCAGAAGCCCGTACTTTTCATTGTTGTCCACCTTATCTAGTTGAACTTTCCGGCACACTAGTTTCCATACGGAACCTACCTTACAAAAACCAAATTTGTACCCAAAGTTTTCTTTCTCTCTAATTCCAATAATAGTGTCAGCCCATTCTGTAACTGTAATGTTCATTTGACCCAATTTCTCTTCAACGCTTTCAAAAAGTTCAGTTAAATCGATAGTTCTACACTTCAATTCCTCTGAAATTTCTTTTAGCTCGTTTACAATATTTTCAGTTTTTTCGGTTAGACTAGTATTTGGTACTGTAGTAGTCATTGATATACACCCTTTTCCTGTTGACTTTGGTTCTTTCTTTCACTTATTACTCGTTATGAGGTACAAAAGACATCATGCTATGTATCGAGAATGGTACTACATCATCCGAACCTGGTATCACCAAATTAGAAAACATTTCAAAGGAGCACGTATTTGTAACATTTCTATGATACATTCTAGTATTAATTTCCTCACTTCCTGCATTGAGGAAATTTAAAAACATTTGAACCAACACCGGCACTCTTAGGTTTCTAAGGGATTTATCGTGTAAATCATCATCTCCCATAGTCCCAAGTGTCGCAACTGTTGAGTTTGTGGTATCTAGTGGTTGTACATCAAATTTGACATTACCATTTTCATCAAAAATAATATACATCAGATTGGAACTCAACATTTTTGCAGATGCAATAATACGTGTTATCAATAATTTTTGGAAATTGTAATTGAATATACATTTGTTCAAGTTTCGATCTATCATAACATTCAATGCAGCTTTATCTTCGTATGTAACGGGTACATATTCCATATTTGGATGCCTAAACTCAATTTTACAGGATGAATCCGTGAATACATATTTTTCTTTAGTTATATTTAACGTGACGTTTACGTTTTGTCTTTGAAATATTGTAGATAGGAATTCATATTTATTAGGTAGATTATTAATGACTAAATCAGTATCGCCTATCACGTTTCTAAGGTCTGCATATATAAGAAATGTCCGTTTAGCATTAAACTGCGAAATAATACCATCCTTAATAATTACATCCTCACAACTGTTTTGCAATCCTCTAAGTACTGTCATAAATACATCAAATTCTTCAACAGACATAGTAACTGTCTTTTTATCCAATTTTATATCCACTGATTTTTTCTTTTTGACTGCATTACCACCTTCAAATATACTATTCAATCTATCTTCTGGGGATTCCTTACCGTCTGTTATTGCATCAATTGGTTCACCAGACTCATCAAAAGATTGAGTCTTGCTTTCTTTTCGAAAATACTTTGACAGATCATCGTCCATACCCATGTTCACCTCCTTCTTATATTATTTACTCTTCGGAACGCATTTTTCAATTTCCCAAGATTGTTCTTTATAAAATTGTTCTCTTTTATATGCTGATCTAAGAAACCAAGGCATTCTTTTGGTACTATTATTGTCTATTCTAGCTTTCACTAATGGACCTTCTGTATCTACGACATCTAAAACAATTGGTTTTCTTTTTCCCTCTTTCATACGCATCACACGCCCAATTGCCTGCTCTACATTAGAAGTCGGTGCTGCCATAACAAGGAAATCTAAATCTTCTCGATTGTTTCCATCTCTACAAGCACCATACGTTGAAAATACAACTTTTTTCGTTCTAAATGATTCTTCTAAATCAAAAGTATCAGTAATTTTTTCTATAGCTTTTTTTAAGGTTTTTCTTTTATTACTAGGTGTGAAAAATCCTACATCTTCTTTAGGCAATTCACACGTTGCTGCTAATTCCAACAAGCTTTTAATATTAACACCCAATACCAACACTGTTCGGTTTTGTTCGTAAGCCCGTCGTATCCATCTGCTTAATAATTCATTATACTTTTTAGATTTGTACAATTGTTGATAATATCTAGATAAATTAAACTTGCCACCCCAATTAATATAACTTCGATGGTTATTATAAACCTGGAATGGAAAATACAACATGAAAATTTTTGGTTTGAACATTTCTTTATCTTCGGGTGGATAATATGTCACATCTCCTAAATGCATATGTATAATATCTGTATTACCATCCATCCTTTTAGGAGTAGCACTCAACCCATAAGTTCGTTTCGCATTTATGAAAAGTGAAGATTTAGAAAATTGTTCAGGACCAACCCCAACATGACATTCATCTATAATCATAACACCTATTCCAGAATTAGTCAATGCTTCCATAGCATCTTCGTTTTTATTCTTTATTACATTGGATATTATTTGGGGGGTCGATAGAATAATCTTACCATTTTTCAATGCTTCTTTAAAATTATCACCTTTTAATCTAAAAATATCATCATCTGTAAGATTTGTAAATTTCTTAATTTCCGTTACCCATTGATCCAACAGTTTATCTTTATGCGCAAATATTATAGTTTTTTTCTTAATAGTGGCAATTGCCCATATTGCAAGAACTGTTTTTCCACTACCTGGCTCAAGTCTGAGAATTCCATGTTCATTATTCTTAAAAAAGTCCATAGACAACTTCTGTCTGGGTGTGCGCGGTATTATGCTATGTTCAATATCTATATCGATACCTTCATCGGTATTATCCACTATTTCTTCTTCCAAGGGGTAATACCGAGGTATTAATATGGAATCACCAACGTCTTCGTAAAATTTAAGATTCACTATTGCTCCCGTGAACGTTTCTACACTCCTATTCAAATCTCTAATAACATCTATATATTTAGGATGTGATTTCGGTAACACTATTCCCGAAGTTCTCTTAATTTTCATAATAGTACCTCTTTGTTATCATAATTTTTTAAGTTGTTTTTCTTTTCCGGTAAGTCCAATACTCACAAGAATTCCTTCTAATCGTTCAATCGACTTTTCACTCATCATAACTTTTGTTTTTTTCTCAAACCCACCATCCAATTTGTAATACCAATCCCACTTATTTTCAGTAGGCCAGGATTTGGTAAATTCTTTACACATCGCAATCCAATCGCAAATCATTTCTCTAATAGCAGTATAAGACATATCACGAAGTTCAACGTTTAATTCACCGTCTTTTACATTAAGATCGCACCAATATGCTGGGTGGTGTTCATTGTGATTTTTATGATGTAACCAAGACTCAATATATCTAGGGTCCGAATACCCTTTGAAAAACTTATTTCTGTATGGAATGTATTCTTTAAATGTGAACTTAGACATGTCGTGTTTCAAAACTCGCCAGAATGTCAATCCCAATCCATACTTGTAATTAGCAACAATCACATACCACTTATGCCGTATGATATAAGAAAGACATTTCATGTTTTTCCTCCTTTTACACCTTGTTTTTTGAAACCTTTTCTTTTTCTGACATCTCGTTATCATTACAATATTTTTCTTTAAATCGGGATGATCTTATATGATTTTTTGTATTTTCTAGATACCTAAGCCAACAGGATCTAGAACGTTGTAAATCTCCTTCCCTTAGTAAGTCTTCGCCCGTTTCTATGTTATATGTAGAAATCCAACTACAAAATATCACTCTCACTTCAAATTTAGTTACATCCAAATCATGCCAATGTTCTTCGTTTAGTAATCGTTCTTTCGAAGGGGGGCCTTTCAGTCGAATTTTAGTTGCAATCACACAATCTATAGCATCCATATAAAATTCTTCACGTAACTTTCTAAATTTTGATTTTTCTGCTATTTCATCCAAATCATGCATTAAAATATACCAAATGGGTATTCGAAGCCCATATTGATGACTTACAATAAATTGCATATATTTTACATGTAACCAATGTATAATTTTTCTAATTTTCTTTCGCATCACCATCGCTCCTTATTATTTTTTGCATATTCGTTTAGGAGTTTTACTACTTTTTTACCTCCATGTATCATTGCACTCTTTTCGGTCGTATATTGTCTAAAATAAAATTTATTTAAATGGATATCAACTTCTAACACATAATTACCTCCATCTGGGTATATCATCGCATATGTGCCCGGTGGCATATTTTTGGCATTATAAGATGCACCAGTACCATCCTGTTTCCATGTTATTATTCTCATCCTACCCCTCACTTTCCTAGTGATCTGTTATATACTTTTATAATCTTCAGTAACTTTACCATCTACATCATTCAAAACCTTATCTATATCTTGTATTTTCGATTTTAAAGTTTTGGTGTCTGTATCAATTGTGATCAATTTTCTAATTTTATATTTATCAGTTATACTTTTTATATCATCTACAGATACCCCACTTAACTTAGAAAGTTTATTTATAATACTATCTTCGTCTTTTCCATTTCCAAGTGCTGTACTGATGTGAGGTTTAAGTTTTTCTATTTGTTTATATTCAGTAATTAATTCTATACTCTCTTTTTTCATTCTTTTGTAATGTTTTTCAACAACTTTTTTATAAAAATTGTAAGATGATAATAAGTACTCATCCACACTAAATAATTCAACTGTTCCTTTTTCATTTACTACGTAAATACTATAAGGTATTGTTGTGGTAAGAACATTTTCAACAGCTTCTAATAATTTATCGAATGTGTCTGACTTTTTCCTCTGTTTATTTACCTCTATCCGAATTTTTGTACCATTTGTATCAGAAGACTCATCGATGTAAGTTAACTCGCCATTATCAAATAGTTTCCAACCTTTGTAACTGTTGATACTATTGAAAATGTGACCAAAAGTTGAACGTGGTGACCAGCCATTTATATATACTCTAAACTTATTTTTATCAACTGTGTATTTACCCCTAATCTTTATTAAGTTTCTGTCTTTCTTACTTAGTAAATCCTCAAGATCGTTTTGTGATGATAGTATGTCACAACCTTCTATCTGTGGGGTTATTGTGATCCTACGCCGTTGACCTAAAAGATACAGAAGTCTTTTGGCTAAATCCTTTTTATCATATACAGGAATTTCAGTTTTAAACCCGAACCCTATCATATTAAATTCTATTTTTCCCATCAGACACAAAGGAAACATTGTAGGTAAATATACAGGTTCGGGCTTTAGTTCATCTTCTTCCCAGTCAACATCCTTAATATACTTAAAAGCTATATCAACAAGGTCCCCACTTAATTTCAAACTTGTGTATCTTGGTGCTGCACAAGATAAGTTTTCGATGCCTATGCGAGAGCCCCAGTTTCCTCTACCGATCGCAAATCCATTATGTACAAGTATCTCTGCTGTACCTTGGATCGCGTCACTGTGGGGATGCCAGTGCCCAATAACATACCCAATAATTTCTGGGGTTTTCTTAAAATCAGTCCTAGCTATAGTATAAAGTCCTAACAAGAACCTCTTTTGGATTGGTATGGTGCCATCTATAGAATTTGGTAACATCTTTTTTTGATTTACATATGACCCATAACTTTTATAAAGTTCTGGTATCAGTTTTTCCATTTTACGTTCCTACCAACTTGCGTAAACTTCCATAGGTTTTCCCGTCTCTTTTTCAATTTTTTCAGCACGGTCCACAAATTTTTTATATATATCTAAAAACTCTTCTCTTTGTGATTCTTTGTAATACCCATCGGATAACATATCATCAAATCTCTCATTTGCTAGTTCCAACATTTCATCATATCTCGATTTCAAGGTATCTAAAGGAATAGGAACAAATTTACCACAATTGACCCCCTCAAAGGCTTCTTCTAATAGACATCTTGTTGGATATGCTTGGGATTTAAAATAGGCTTCTCTGATGTATCCATGTTCATTTTCCCGATATTCATCAAACCATGTGTCAAAACTGTCGTAATTTGGGTCTTCGTATGAATATGAAAAAGGTAGTGTCTCCCCGTTTCTTTTTGAGTATACATCGATGCCCATTTCATTTTTCTCCTTCGATTGACCACTCATCCTGGACCAGTTTTCTTCTTTCTGCCGAAGACGACATCAACTCAAACAACTTTTCATGATTGTTCTCCGACCATTTGACCTGTATTAATTTCCTAACAGACTCGTCTAATACAAACGTTTTCAAATCTTTAGCGTCGAATTCACCTAACCCCTTAAATCGTAGTATCTTCTTATCGGCATCTCTGGCTTTCTTTAATTCTTTTTCATTCCATAGTGGTACTAATTTTTTATTTGTATCCCGAAAACCAAACAGAGGGGTTTTACATATATATAATTTTCCAGCTTGTACTACTGGAGCCATTTTATGTGCAAACAATGTTATAAGTAATGCTGTAATCCAATGTCCTGCTGGGTCTGCATCTGCAGCTAGAATAATTTTATCATATCTTAATTTAGACACATCACAATACTTTTCAACGCCGCATCCACAAGCCACAATGATATCTTTAAGTTCTTTATTATTATGATAATCCTTTTTAGTAAGGACATTCGGAATAACACCACGTAAAGGTAGTATTGCGTGTTTTTTGGGGTCTCTTACCTTGATGAGACCATTACCCGCACTATCTCCCTCACCAATCAATAACTCACCACCAGGAAAAATGCAATCTCTTAGTTTAGTTAGTGTGGTAAATCCACGAGTCTTTGTATTATTTTTTACTAATTTTTTATTTGTTATTTTTGTTCTATATGCTTGAAAACGTTCTAATAATTGTTCGGTATATGCTTTATTAGATTGGAAATATTTTTCAATTTTAGTTTTTAGATCATTCATAACAGAAATATCTGTACGTCCGGATAACCTATGTTTCGTTTGTTCTGCAAATGCCGTATGTATCAATCGCAAGTTTATATACAATCTAAAACCTACAAGTACATCGTTTTGTTGGAATGTTAATTTTTTACTTAGACCCTGCTCATAAAAATAATTTTTTATAATATTTTGTACTTGATTTATATGTACACCATCTTCAACTTTACATAAATTTATAACGGTAAAAGACTTTGATGCGGGTGATCCTTCGAAATCCCAGCCAAATCTAATATCATAAGTTTCTGGTGTTTTTTCGCCCTTGAAAGAATGCCAATCTAATTCAGATGAACCCATGTATTTAAGTATAAGTTCATCTTCTGAACCTTTAATGATTTTATCTACACCATCAATTTTCAAAACCACTCTTAGCGAGGGGTAATTAGCTACTGCTATTGTTAACCTCTCTTCTATAACTTTAATATCTACACTTGTTGATGTAAAATATTTATCAGATGGTTTCACTTCGATCTTAGTTGAAAACGGTTGTTTCCCAGTATATTTCTCTTGCTCTCTGGTTATATCACCACTATGGTCAAAATTATATGTTGCATGTAACTTGTTTCTGTAAATATCTATATGCATATATTCGGAAAGCGCAAAACAACACATCAACCCTATACCATGCAATCCTACTGCAATCTTATATGCACTTTCCTCTTCACCTTTTTTATATTTACCAGATGTAAACAATTTTGTGGCACTTAGTACAGGGGGATCTTTTTCCAATGGTAGAGATTGATCGAATGGAAATCCCCGACCATTATCTAATACCTTAAACACCCCCGATTTTGTATCAATAAATACGCCAACAATATCCGCATACCCACCTTGAACTTCATCTAACGCATTGTCAAGCAATTCTTCTAACAACCTAGTAGATGTCTCTGCGTCCCCAACATACATACCTGAATTTTTTCTTAAATGTTCTAATTGTGACATTTCTACTATAGACGTTACGTCATAGTGCGCCATATTTTCTTCCCATTCTTATTTTCGGTAATCCCTATATTTTTCTTTTTATTGTTTAAAAATCAAAATTCAATTCACTGGGATCTATGTCCACCTTATCAGAATCATCATTAGATTCAGTTTCTGTTTTTGAGAAGTCTAATTCCTCGGAACCCGAATCAAAGTAATCGTCAATGGGTGGCGATTTTGGTGTAGGAGAAGCGGCGGGGGTTGTACTTTTTCTAGGTATACTTCCGGGGTCGTTTCCGCCAATAAATACACCATTAGCGTCAAACATAGCGTCCCCATTATCGAAAGGATCATCATCTACGGTTTGTGTCCTGTCTGTTGTAGTTGTGGTATTCTTTGCCTTTTGCTGATAGTTCGAGGTATTTTCTTCTTTATTATTATTCTGTATATATGTAGTCATAAGAATAACTTTAATAATAGAATTTCCGACAATACTCAACCAAGGCATATCTGTGTAAAAATGTTTAAGTAAATTTCTGAACGTTTGAAGCTCGTGATGTGATCTAAAAATATATGAAATGGAAGTTTTCAACTGGGAATTATATACACCAAGTTTTAAGGTAGGTGTGTTATTTGCACTTTTGTCTGGCACCGAATTTACAAACATTAGTTGATTGTTAGTTTTATGATCAAAGATTAGTGTGTTTGGGTATTTGTCATTTGATGTCTCGTACTGACCCGCAAGTATTTTATCCATGTTTAAAATCAACTCATAAACTTCAACTAAGTTCAATGAGAAGTTCAAGCTATTTTCATAATCAAATCTGACATTGTTTCTCAGAAAATTTTTCGATTGCAATGCTTTTTCATTTGCTGCGTCTTTTATAGGAACCGCTAATTCAATTTGAAATTTTTGTTTCGAAATTGAGCATTGAAAATTAATTGTAGACATAGTGGGTCTATAAAAAGCTACTTTTGGGAATTGATATTTAAGTGCGTCCATAAGTTTCAAATTTCCTTCCTCGCTAAATATGTTGCTCATTTTGTGTATCCTTGCATATTTTGTTTGGTTAGTTCATTCGTCCACACACGCTAACTAGCCATTCTAACACAATTATTCATCTACATCCTCGGATGATTTAATGTATATACCCCTAACATATTTCTCAAGCATTCCACTTTTTATATTATGTTCTTCCTCTTCTGATAATTCGCAAGGTTCCATTGTACGCTTTGCCGCATTTATTTTATAAAATTTATTTTCGAACTCTAGTAGCATTTTCCCATGGTATATAAAAAATTCATCTATAGGGTAGATTGTGACTTCATAAAAAGAAGGGCGGCTCAGACCTTCGAATTCGTATTGCCTTCGAAATATCTGAGCCGCGTCATAGACTGAATATGTTCTCAACTTACAATCACATTACAATCTGTTATATTGGACAATTGATCTGTTAAATTACAAAACCCAGCCCAATAGATTGCTTACGTATTCAGCAACATATTCAAACATAACAAAATACATGTTTACAAGCCAATCAACGAAATCTGTGAACATCAAACATTCCTTTCTTGGTTTACTTTACCATGTCGTTAGATAAACACAACACAAGTGGTTACAGACCACAAACTCTATCTAGCAGCCTAGCTAGAAGCAGCAGCTTAGTTCCGAATGATGGTAGCCGTAGCACCCTTAGGTCTAGTTACTGTTTTACCCCCTTTTTTTGATGCTTCTTGGACACCTTCCATAGTAACAGTTTTCTTATTTAGATCTACAGTTGCGTTCTTGATCCCTACCATACGAAGTCGAATAAACGATTCTTTAATAGACTTTGGCACCTTGGGAAACTTCACATCGATCACTTCCCCATTGACCAGATCAAACTTTAAATGTAAATCTTCAAACTCATCACTTTTTTCATCATTAGGAACAAAATCAAATGTCTTCAAAATCCCGCGAAATGTGTTTCCACCTGCAATAATAACCATCTCAAAATCCTTTCATTATAAGTTACGTTACCCAGAGTAATTAGACATAAACGGTTACAGACCACAAACCCTAGCTACCTAGCCAGCCAGCCAACCAACCTAGCTTATAGACTAATCATAGAATCTTTGAGTTTTAAAGCTTCAACATACGATTTAAGTAGAGTCAATGCTTCTTTAACTTTGCCGCTCAATATAATAAGGCATACAACTGACGTAAGTTCGTTTTCTAATTGATGACTTTTACTTGCAATTGTGGGATGATACTTTTTAGGAATTTTCACAAAATTTAATGGTTCATATGGATGATGAATACTACGGTGATCAAGATATCTCTGTATCCACCAACATGCTTTTTCTAAATCTGTAACTTTTGAACCTTTGTGATTACATCTAAAAATATATTCCATAGCAGACGCCAATTGGTGATAGTAATCCAATTTCCACACTTCGCACAATTCAACAGGCATTACTTCCCCGACACAATAATGTGAAGGTTTATCTATTAACCCCTTCTCTTCCATCAACCACCTCCTATCCTGTAATATTAATTTTTATTTTTGTTTGATTTTTTAGATGTAGTGTATAAATAATCATCTGGGGAATATTTCATTCGCCTCGGTTCTTTATCTTTTTCCATTATACCATAATC
>JACDJB010003087.1_pt1 | contig 11261 bp, 14 predicted proteins | sample 7454121 | NCBI WGS metagenome assembly JACDJB01 (sample SAMN14253290, study PRJNA609438) | sludge metagenome | isolation source: sludge after 25d culture with pyrite | collected 2018-12-20 | reverse complement strand
TTACCTGCACCCGGTTTGATGGCCAAGGGATAATCTGGGTTCATGTCGACTGCCTTTCAGGAACGAATGTGGACATCGGATGCAAACAAGGCCTCGACGCCTCTTTGCGCGGCATCCACCGCACCGGCGACATAGCCGGAAAATTCCGGCGACCACTCGCTCGCAATGCCGACGAGCCGGCCCTGCCATGCGCCGGCCGCTACCGCGGCCGGCAGGCTTGCGGCCTGGTGCATGGCGGGCGTGCGATCGGCGGCAACGGCGGTATGGGGATCGCGGGCCCAGTCCTTCAGGAACTCGGCCTTGGGCATGCCGGCGGCGTTGCCGAACAATCGCTTCAACTGGGCGCGGCATTGGAACAGCAGGCTGGCTTCCGGAACCGTGTTGCGTGCCTGGGCCGGAATTCCGAGGAAGCCGAACAGCGCCGCGTCGCCGTCCCGGTCCGAGGCGTCGTGAATCTCGACCAGCGGCCCCACGGCGCTGCGCGCTTCGCCGGAAAGCCCGCGCCCGCGCCAGAAGGCTTCGTCGAAGACGGCCACATACTTGGCGTGCGGCGCCATCCAGGTCGGACAATCCTGCCATGCCCGCAGCAAGGCGTCGGGCAGGGCCGGCACGAATTCGATCGTGTGGGCCGCCAGGCGCGGGGGCACGGCGAGCAGGACACGATCGACGCGCCAGGAAGCGGGCTGCCCCGACGCATCGACCGTGTCCAGTTCGATGTGCCCGTCCTGCTGCCGCAGGCGCTTCACCCGGCAGCCGATGCGCTGCGCGCCCGCGCTCAGGCGCTGGCGCAGCGCATCGGTCAGGGTTTCCAGGCCGCCCGCCATCCGCCAGGCGGGGGATGCGGCGGAATAGCCGCCGACGCGCTCGGGCGCCTGCGAGCCGGCGCGTTCGATCAGCATGTCTCCGGTTTCGGGCTGCTCGAACGTCTCCAGGCCGAGGCCTTCCACCAGACGCTGTAGATCCGGCTGCAGATCGGGCCAGAACCAGGTCGCGCCCAGGTCGAAACGCGCGCGGCCTTCCGCCGCCGACAGGATGCGTCCGCCGAAGGTGTCGCGCGCTTCCAGCAGGACGTAGTCCTCGATGCCGCGCGCTTCGAGCAATGCGGCCGCGTACAGGCCACTCAGGCCGCCGCCGACGATCGCGATCCGCGCATGCAGCATGTGAGTCCCTTCTTTTCCATGTGTCCGGCCCCGGATGCAGAACCGATGCCTTGCAGGGTACCGGTTCGATGCGGGATTCTTTGTTCTATTTCCGTTTCCGGCAAGTGAGATAAAGTTTTGCCTTCCGAAAGAAAAACTTTAGCGCAGTGAAATCGCCCGTCTATCTGAACGCCTTGCGCGCATTCGAAGCCAGCGCCCGGCACCGCAGCTTCTCGGCGGCGGCGGCGGAGCTCAACGTCACGCCGGCAGCCGTGGGGCAGCTCGTGAAAAGCCTGGAAGAGAGGCTCGGGACGCGCCTGTTCGTGCGCGGCGCCAGCGGCCGGACGCGACTCGTCGCCACCGAGGCGGCGAGCCGCGCCCTGCCCGATATCCGGGCGGGACTCGACCGCTTGAGCCTGGGCCTGGAACGGCTTAGTGCGGGCGCGACCGGCGGCGTATTGACCGTCACCGTCAGCCCGGCCTTTGCCACCAAGTGGCTGCTGCCGCGTTTCGAGCGATTCCAGGCCCGCTGCCCCGACACGGATGTGCGCCTGGAAACCAGCTTCAGGCCCGTGGATTTCGTCGCCCGCCAGGTGGACATCGGTGTGCGCTACGGCGCGGGGCGCTGGTGCGGACTGACGGCGGAAAAATTGATGGACGAGGACGTGTATCCCGTGTGCTCGCCCGACTGGCTGCAGCGGAACCCGCCGCTGCAAAGGCCCGGTGACCTCCGGCACGTCGCCCTGATACACGATCTGTCGATGCAGGATCACCGGAGCTTCCTCACCTGGGAGCAGTGGTTCCGGAAAGCGGGCGTGACCGATGCGGCGACTGCGCGCGGCCTGAAGATCAACAATTCCGCGGCTGTCCTGCAAGCAGCCATCGAAGGCAAGGGTGTTGCGCTGGCCCGCAGCGTGATGGCCCGCGACGACCTGACCGCAGGCCGGCTCGTGCGGCTTTTTCCGGAGATCGGATTCGCCTCCAGGCTGGCCTACTACATCGTGTATCGCCCCGAATCGGCCAGTCTGCCGCGGCTGATCGCGTTTCGTGACTGGCTGCTGAGTGAAGCGGCTGCGTAGGGATCAGGGGTTGGCGGCAGCATTGCGCAGCGCGGCGTAGAGATCGACGTAGGCCAAGACGATCGCGCGTTCGGTGTAATGGCGCTCGATTTCCGCCGCGCCGGCTTCGACCATCCGCGCGCGCACGGCGGCGTCCGATTCGAGCATGTGCCGGATCGCCGCCGCCATGCCGGCAGGGTCGCCGATCGGCACGAGCAGGCCGGTTTCGCCGTCGCGCATCAGTTCCAGCGGCCCCTGCGCGCGGGTCGACACGATGGGCGCGCGGTTGGCCCAGGCTTCGAGGATGACGTTGCCGAGCGGCTCGTGCACCGAGGCGCAGACGAACGCGTCGGCGAGCTGGTACCAGGGCGCGGGGTCCTGCTGCCAGCCGGCCCAGCGCACGCGCGCGGCGATGCCGAGCGCGACGGCGAGCTGTTCCAGTTCGGCGCGCAGCGGCCCGTCGCCGACCATGGCGAGGTGCAGCGGCCGTCCGCCGAGTGCGTCCGGGAGCTGCGCGAACGCGTGCAGCAGATCGGCCCAACCCTTGTTGGGGTGGAGCCGCCCCAGCCCGAGCACGACCCGGCCATCGGCGAGATCGTATTCCGCGCGCAGCGCGTCGAGCCGGTCAGCGGGTACACGCCCGGGCGTGTCGGCGAAGTTGCCGAGATGGAACACGCGCTCCGGCGGCAGGCCGTTCTCGACGAGGTAGTCGCGGATGCCGTGCGTGTTGCCGACCCAGGCGTGCGCGTGGCGATAGCCCTTCAGATTGTAGAAACCGCCCAGCCGCGCCAGATGCACCGGCAGGCGGCCGCGCGGCAGATGCACGATGCGGGTGGCGCGGCCCATGTAGGTCTGCACGACGTCGGGCCGGAAGTCCGCGATCGCGCGGTTGATCTTCCAGCGCGACCAGCGGTCCCAACTGCCGAGCATGGGCGCGTGGTACTGGCGGACGGCCGGGGCTATCGTGCGGGCGATTTCGCCGCCCGCCACGGTGACCGCCGCGACCGACTCGCCGCGCCGCGCCAGCGCGTCGATGAGGCGCACGGCGAAACGCTCGGCGCCCCCCGAGCCCTTGCCGCCGATGACGTGCAGGCTCTTCGGCGGGCGGTCGTTCACTGCGCGGTTCAGAACGGCAACGCGAGATCGGGCGCGGCGGCGTGGATCACCCGGCGGAAATCGGCCTGGATGCGTTCCAGCGCGGCGGCGTTGTCGGCCTCGAAGCGCAGCACGATCACCGGCGTGGTGTTGGACGGCCGCGCGAGGCCGAAACCGTCGGCGTATTCCACGCGCAGGCCGTCGAGGGTGATGACGTCCTGCGCGTCGGGGAATTTTGCCGTCTTCTGCAGCCGCTCCATCAGCGCGTAGTGTTCGCCTTCGGCCATCCTGATGTTGAGCTCGGGCGTGTTCACCGTGTCGGGCAGGCCGTGCAGGGTGGCGTTGATGTCGGCCTGCTTCGACAGGTATTCGAGCAGGCGCGCGCCGGCGTAGAGGCCGTCGTCGAAGCCGTACCAGCGTTCCTTGAAGAACACGTGGCCGGACATCTCGCCCGCCAGGAGCGCGCCGGTCTCCTTCATCTTGGCCTTGATGAAGCTGTGGCCGGTCTTCCACAGCGTGGGTTTGCCGCCGCGCGCGCGAATCCACGGGAAGAGGTTGCGCGTGGACTTGACGTCGAAAATGATCTCGGCGCCGGGATTGCGCGAGAGCACGTCGTCGGCGAACAGCATCAACTGGCGGTCGGGGAAGACGATGGTGCCGTCCTTCATCACCACGCCCAGGCGGTCGCCGTCGCCGTCGAAGGCCAGCCCGATCTCGGCGTCGCTGGCTGCGAGGCGCGCGATCAGGTCGGCGAGGTTTTTCGGTTGCGAGGGGTCGGGATGGTGGTTGGGAAAGTTGCCGTCGACCTCGCAGAACATTTCCTCGACTTCGCAGCCGAGCGCGCGGTACAGGGGGCCGGCGAAGGCGCCGGGCACGCCGTTGCCGCAGTCGACGATGATCTTCATCGGGCGGGCAAGCTTGATGTCGGAGACGATGCGCGCCTGGTATTCGGGCGCGATGTCGTGGGTGCGGTAGCCGCCTTCGCCGGTGGCGAGATCGTTCCTGACCAGGCGCTCGCGCAGCTTCTGGATCGCCTCGCCGGAAAGCGTCTCGCCGCCGAGCACCATCTTCAGGCCGTTGTAGTCGGGCGGGTTGTGGCTGCCGGTGACCATCACCGCGCTGTTCGTGTTCAGTTGATACGCCGCGAAATAGGTCATCGGCGTGGCGACCATGCCGAGATCCACCACGCCGATGCCGGACTTGCGGATGCCGCGCGCCAGGGCTTGCGAGAGCTCGGGGCCGGACAGCCGGCCGTCGCGGCCGATGCAGATTTCGCGTTGTCCGCGCGCCACGGCTTCGGAACCGATGGCGTGGCCGATGGCTTCGACGATCTCGGCGGTGAAGGTTTTGCCGACGATGCCGCGGATGTCGTAGGCCTTAAAAATTTCCTTGGGGTAGTCCACAACGCGCTCCCTGATTGGCGATGCGTCGATTCTAACGTGCGTCGGTGTCGAAATGCCGCATCAGACGCGCGGGCAGCCAGTCCGCGTTGCCGGGAAACGGGCCGGACGGGAAAGCGACGTGGCCGCCGCCAGCGGGCTGTTCGAGCACGACTGCCGACGAGACGTCGGCGGGGCCGGGCAGGGCGGCGGCGGGCAGGAAGGGGTCGTTCTTCGCGTTGATCGCCAGCGTGGGGACGGCGATGGCTTTCAGAAGCGGCTTGCTCGATACGCGCGCCCAGTAGTCGTCGGCGTCGCGAAAGCCATGCAGCCGCGCGGTGACCAGGGTGTCGAATTCGCGGAAGGTCGTGGCCGCCCGGATGGCGTCGCTGTCGAGCAGATCGGGAAAGCGCGCCGCGATGCGCAGGGCCTTGGCCCTGAGCGTGGCGAGGAAGCGCGCGGTGTAGACGCGGCGGTTGAAGCCGCGGTCGAGCGCGCAGCCGGCGGCGGCGAGGTCGAGCGGCGCGGATACGGCGGCGGCGCGCGCGATGTGTGCCGCGGCGCGTTCGCCGGTCTCGCCCAGCCACTTCAGCAGGGCGTTGCCGCCGAGCGAGACGCCGACGGCGTAGCGCGGCGCATCCGGGCGCTGCGCGCCGACGTGGCGCAGCATCGTGTCGATGTCCGCGCTGTCGCCGGCGAAGTAGGCGCGCGGGAGGCGGTTGTCCTCGCCCGAGCAGCCGCGGAAATGCGCGACCACGCCGCTCCAGCCGCACCGGCGCAGCGCGTGCATGAGGTCGCGCGCGTAGAAGCTGCCGGAGTCGCCCTCCAGGCCGTGGAACAGCACGACCGTCGGCTGTCCCGGCCGGCCGTCCACCCAGTCGAAATCGAGGAAGTCGCCGTCGGCGAGTTCGAGCCGCTCGCGCCGGTAATGCACGCGCGGCACCCGCACGAAGAGGTGGGTGTAGACGGTCTGCAGATGGCCGCCCGGCAGCCAGGCGGGCGCGGCGTAGGCCGGGAAGGGCGTCATGCGGGCGGCGCGTCCCGGCGGCGCGGGCCGGGGGTCAGTGCAGCACCGGCGGCGCGGTGCGCGCGGGCGGGTTGCCGCCGACCTGCAGCGGCGAGGCGTGATGGAGCACCATGCGCCAGCCGTCCGCGTCGCGGTGGTAGAGGTTGGTGGCGAGTATCGGCGGCCGGGGCTCGGTCTCGTGGCCGATGGTGAGGTATTCGCGCACGATGCGCACGACCCGGTCGGATTCCCGGATTTCGTGCACCAGTTCGACCTGGACGCTGAATTGTCCCGCCGCCTCGAACATGCTCCGCCAGCCCGCGGCGACGGCGGTGCGACCGTCCAGCGGCGCGGCGAGCGGGTGGATGCACGCGATGTGCGCGGCGTCCGCCCAGACCTGCATCATGTCGTCGAGCGAACGCGATTCGAACGCGCGGTAGAACGCCGTCTCGGCCGCTTCCGGCGTGGGAAAGCGCACGGGCTTATTCGGCGATGCCGGCCAGCATCGCCTTTTCTTCCTCGGCGAACTGCCTGAGCAGCGGGGCGAAAGTCGGGGTGGCCGTCTGCGCCATCATGTCGGTGTTCGGCTTCGCGATGTAGACCTTGCCGTCGCTGCCCTCGAACACGCTCATGCGACAGGGCACGAAGGGCATGGCGCGGTTGGCCATCTGGACCTTGAGCAGGTTTTCGGCGAGATCCTTGCGGCACAGGGTCAGCATGGTGAAGGGCTTGGCGTTCTTCTGGCCGGCCTTCAGCATCGCGTCCTGCATGTCCACGACCGGGCCGATCTCCCAGCCGCGCTTGCGGCCGGCCTCCTGCAGGGCGGCGATGGTTTCCCTGTAGCCCAGCCGGCTTTTCTGCTCGCTCATCATCGCGGCCATCAGCCTGGCCTGCGCTTCCTGCATCTTCTTCATTTCGGCCTGGACGTCGGCCTGGTTGCCGGCGGCTGACGCGGTGGCGCTGACGAGCAGCAGAGCGGCGAGGGAAGCGAAGCGTTTCATGGCGATCTCCTTGCGTGGGGGGATGAAACGGCGCGGCGCTCAGTGGCCGCCGCCGCTGGGTTTGCCTTTCAGGCGATACAGCGTGCCGCAGTAGGGGCAGAGCGCCTCGCCGCTCGATTCGATCGGCAGGAACACGCGCGGATGCGCGTTCCAGTCGGCATGGCGCGGCAACGGGCAGTGCAGGGGCAGGTCGCTTTCGTCGACCTCGATCACGCGTTGCGTGTTGTCGTGCCGTTCGCTCATGCCGGGCTCCGTTCGGTCACTTGACGGGGGTGAGCCAGTCCGTGTGCGCGGGCGCACGGCCGTGCACGCAGTCGAAATACATCGCCTGCAGTTTTGCGGTGATGGGGCCGCGCGTGCCTTCGCCGATGGTGCGGTTGTCGAGCTCGCGGATCGGCGTCACCTCGGCGGCGGTGCCGGTGAAGAAGGCCTCGTCGGCGCAGTACACCTCGTCGCGCGTGATGCGCTTCTCGACCACCGTAAGGCCGATTTCGGCGGCGAGCTGAACGATGGTGTCGCGGGTGATGCCTTCCAGCGCGGCGGTGAGGTCGGGCGTGTAGAGCTTGCCGTTGCGGACCATGAAGAAGTTCTCACCGGAGCCTTCGGCGACGAAGCCGTCGACGTCGAGCAGCAGCGCTACCTGGTAGCCGTCCATCACGGCTTCCTTGTGCGCGAGGATCGAATTCATGTAGTTGCCGTTGGCCTTGGCCTTGCACATGGTGATGTTGACGTGATGACGCGAGAATGAGCTGGTCTTCACGCGGATGCCGTTCCTGATCGCGTCGTCGCCCATGTAGGCGCCCCACGGCCAGGCGGCGACGATGACGTGCACCGACAGGTTCTTCGCCGAAATCCCCATCGCCTCGGCGCCGAAGAACGCCATCGGGCGCAGGTAGCCGGATTCGAGATTGTTCTCGCGCACGACCATGCGCTGCGCTTCCGAGATCGTCGCCTTGTCGAACGGCAGCTTCATGCCGAGGATGTGGGCGGAACGGAACAGCCGGTCGGTGTGTTCCGGCAGGCGGAAGATCGCCGGGCCCTGCTCGGCCTTGTACGCGCGCACGCCCTCGAAGACGCCCATGCCGTAATGCAGGGTGTGGGTGAGAACGTGGGTGGTGGCTTCGCGCCAGGGGACGAGTTTGCCGTCGTACCAGATGACGCCGTCGCGGTCGGCCATGGACATGATGGGAAGTCTCTTTCTTGCGGAATTTGAGGGGGAGCGCGAATCTTACCGGATTCCGGACGTCGCCGGCTTTGTGGCACGATGCCGGGCTGGAGGAAACACGAATGTTCGGGAGAGGACTGCTGCTCGTGCTGGCCCTGTGGGCGTGCGGCGGCCAGGCGGCGCCGGCGCGCTTCGATTACTACCTGCTCGCGCTGTCGGTCGCGCCGGCCTTCTGCGAGGACAATCCGGCGCGCACGCGGACCTACGCGCAGTGCCGGCAGTTGTCGGCCCAGGGCTTTCAGGCCATGCCGCTGACCCTGCACGGCCTGTGGCCGAACCGGCTGGACCGGCGGCATCCGGCCTTCTGCGCGGGCGAAGCCGGCGGCGGCTTCTGCCGCCTGCCCGCCGTCCGCCTGCCGCCCGAGACGCGGGCGCGGCTCGGCCGCGCGATGCCCGGTGCGGCCGATTGCCTCGATCGCTATCAATGGCGCAAGCACGGCAGTTGCTCCGGCCTGCGCGAGGCCGATTACTTCGCTGTGTCGGCGGCGCTGACCGAGCGGGTCAACCGCGCGCTGGGCGACGAACTGGCTCGTCACATGGGGCGCGAGGTCGCGCTCGACGCGCTGCGCGCGACGCTGCGGCGCAAGGACCCGGCGCTGGCGGGCGCGGTGACCTTCGACTGCGCCACGCCGCATACGCCCGACCCCGCGAAACGCCGCCCCATGCTGCGCGAAGTGCGGGTGAGCTTCGAGCGCAATCCCGCCACCGGCGGACCGGGCCGTCCGCTGGCGTACGAACGCATCGGCCGGACCTCGTTCAACTCGGGATGCCCCAACGGGCGCGCCTATGTCGACACGCCGCTGGATTGAGGCGCTGGTGCTGGCGCTGGGCGCGAATCTCGCCCAGGCCGATCCCTGCCACGACGCGCTGGCGCGTTTCGACTATCCCGCCGCGCAAACCCTGGCGGACGCGCGGCTCGCCGTCGGGCCCGCCGATTTCGGCGCGCGCCTGTGCGCGGCGCGCGCGGCCTACGAGACCGGTCATTTCGAACCGGCGCTGGCGCATCTGCGCACGGCCGCGGCCGCCCGGCCGCAGGGCGAGGCGCGCACCTACGCCTACAACTGGCTGACGGTCACGCTGAACCGGCTGGGCCGCGGCGCGGAAGCGCTGGCCTACGGGCAGGCGGCGCTCGCGTGGGCGCGCCGCGAGTCGAGCCGGCAGAACCTGGCGACCGCGCTGCACAATCTTGCGGGGCTGCGCTACGCGCACGGCGACGCTGCGGCGGCGCTCGCGCTGTACCGGGAGTCGATCCCGCTCAATCCCGATCTGTCCGAGCGCTCGGCCAGCCTGAACAACGTCGGCCTGATTTTCCAGGCCGCAGGCGATACGGCGGCGGCCGAACGCTGGCTCGTCGACGCGATCGCGCTCAACCGCGCCAACGGGCATTACCACCACCTCGGCAAGCATCTGCTCAATCTCGGCAACCTGTACCGCCAGACGGGGCGTTTCGACGAGGCGCAGGCGCTGTTCGACGAAGGCGCGCCGCTGATCGACCGGGCGGCGGATCGCTACTGGCAGGCGGTGGCGGCGCGCTATCGCGGCTGGCTGGCGCGCGACCGCAGGGACTGGGCGGAGGCCGGCCGCTGGCTGGCGCTGGCTGCGCGCACCTACGACGCGGCGGGCGCCACCGCCGACGGCGACGCGGCGCGCGAGGAACTGGGGCGGCTGTGAGGCAGGTTCAGGGCGTGTTGTCGCGCACGAACTCGGGGAAGTGCTCCGCGCGCACGAAATAGGTGCCGTCGCAGTTGTAGGAGGCACGCACGAGGCTTTCCGAGAGCGAGATCGCGGCATTTCGCAGGTAGTAGCCTTCGATGCTGCGCAGGATGTTGAAGCTTTGCACGATGGCGTCGATGCGCGCCCGCTCCAGCGGCTGCCAGTCGACACGGTTCTCGTCCATCAGCTTCAGCCAGTACGCGGGAAGATAGGCGCGCAAGGGGCCATTCTGGATCGCGGTGCGCACCCATTCGACGGCACGCATTTTTTCCGCGTACGGCACGGCGACGAAGTGGCGCGCGGCATAGCCGGGCTTCACCAGATCCTCGGCATCGTGCACTTCGTAGGCAAAGGGCTTGAAGATCGACTCCGTCCGGACCTCCGAACTGTTGAAACCGACGTAGATCGCGTACACGCCGGTGTCGCGCAGGAGCGCTGCGCACACGTTCAGCACCTCGCCCGCGATGGGATCGATGCGCGAGGGCTGGCGCGGACGCAACGGAACGGTTTCGCGCAGGCTGGGGTCACCCTTGATGCTGACGAAAGGGACATCGGACGGCAGGCCGAACGCGCCCACGAAAGGCTCGTGCAGCAGGCAGACGGCGGATTCGGACGGGAATGCGGTATGCGTCATGCGCGCATTGTCGCACGCTGAGTTTGCCGTGCCGTGACCGGATGTGGAGCCTACATGTAGGCCTTCGCTTCCTCGCCCGGATTCGGCAGCCCCGCCACCCGCCAGGCTTCGCGCGGGCTGGGGAAAAGATGCTGCATGCAGTCGGCGCTCTGGCCGGTGAGATGGCAGACATGGGACAGCGCGGTGACGGTGCCGTGCCGGGCGTACTCGCGGCGCAGCGCATGCAGCAGGCCGAGCTGAAGCTCGTTCAAGGTGCCCAGCCCGTCGGTTTGCGCGATGCGGTCGGCCAGGCTTTCGCTCCACATTCGGGGGTCGAGCAGGAAACCGTCCGCGTCGAAGATGGCCGGAGAGGAAGCAGTGGACATGATAATCCCCTGACATGGGATGTCTTTTTTATAGCACCGGACTGTCGGGGCCAGGAATCAGGGGCCTGTGGCCGCGGGATTCCCGGCCAGCCCGGCCACCAGTCTGCGCACCGGCGCGGGCAAGGCGGCGTCGAGCGCGTCCGGCGGCGCGAGCCAGACGTGGCCGGGACGCGAAGCCGCGCGCGGCGCCAGCGCGAGCAGGGTCGGCAGGATGTGCAGCCGGAAATGGGTGAAGCCGTGCGTCAGCGGCGGCAGGTCCCGCCGGTCGCGCGCGACGAGATCGTAGCGTTCGCGGATGTGCTGCGCGCAGTCGGCGTCCTCGGGCGCTTCGGGCAGGCTCCACAGGCCGCCCCAGACGCCTTTGGCCGGGCGTTTTTCCAGCAGCAGTTCGCCGCGGTCGAAGAGCAGCAGCATGCGCACGCGCCGTTCGGGCAGGGGTTTCTTCGGGCGGGGCGCCGGCAGCGCGTGCGTGCGGCCGGTCGCGTGCGCGACGCAATCCCCGCGTACCGGGCAGGTCATGCAATCGGGCCGGGCGCGCAATCTGCACGCCGCTGCGCGGCGAATCGCCGAACGGCACGACGGCCGCTTCCCCGATGCCGTCGAAGCCATCGCGGCCCTGCCCGGCGTCGGCCGCTCGACCGCGGCG
>JACDJB010003086.1_pt1 | contig 11262 bp, 6 predicted proteins | sample 7454121 | NCBI WGS metagenome assembly JACDJB01 (sample SAMN14253290, study PRJNA609438) | sludge metagenome | isolation source: sludge after 25d culture with pyrite | collected 2018-12-20 | reverse complement strand
CGATTTGTTCCCATTTCATCGACCTGAGTTCACCCGGTCTCATAAAAAGCAGCAAACTCAAGTTGAGGGCATATCTTGTAATCGCGCGACCGTGTTTGGGACCATAACCTCTGATTGCATGAATCAAGTCTGCAAGAGTTTTAGGATCCGTAATGGCTGGATGATGCACGGTTTTGTGTCGAGAACGGCGCTTGATGGTATGGCCTGGGCTGATGTATCCATCGGGGAGACCAATGCGTTCAGCTCTATCTTCCGCGTAGACAAGAATCGACTTGATCAGCGGTAAAATTTTCTCTGCCGTCGGACTCAAGCCAGCCTTGTCGAGGCCGTCGGTCAGCATAATAATGTCAGCTTTGGTGATACTGACGAGTTCTCGTCCAGCCCAGAGGGGGTAAACGTGGCTTTTTAGCCGCTCACCATTTGTCTTCCAACTTGCAGGGGCATCAAGGGCGTGCTCGGCTTTGAGCCACATTTCGGCAATGAATCGAAATGAGGTCGGTGACTGGCCAGTGGTGGATACCACCTTGGCAACAGCCGCAGATTGCCGAACTTTTGTTTTTTCACTGGACTTTATCGCAGCAGGATCATTGCCAAGGGCAACCTGACCTCGAGCCTCTTGATGTATAACACGCGCCTTGTGAGGTTGAATTTCTGGAAAGCGTCCAATATAGAGGGTCTTTTGCTTTCCTTCATATCGGTAGGAATAACCCCATCGTCCCGATCCATCAGATCGGAGCAGCAAATGAAGACCGCCCCCATCCGAAAGTTTTTTTTGTGCACCATCTGTAAGCGCGTTGATCTCTTCCTTAATCTTAAGTTGGGTAAGTGGCTTGTTGATAGATGGCATGTGGTGCATCCCTGATGCTGCTGCGATTTTGGCAGTGTACCAACGCATATCTAGAACACCAACAAATATACCAACGAGTAAGGAGTGATTTGCTGGTATTTCATGTGATACCGAGTGATTGCGCGTTATGCTCTTATCTATTTAAGTTTTTGAAATATAAATATTTAGACGAAAAAAATCCCGGCAGATCAAGGCCGGGAAATTACTGTATGGTGGAGGTGGGGGGAATTGAACCCCCGTCCGCAAATCCTACGCTTTCGGTACTACATGTTTTTCCTGTTTTTTAATTTAACGCGCGGCTACCCAACAGGCAGGGAAAACCACGAGCGATTCCGGATAAGTTTTAGCCAATCCACGCCGGACACGCTTCATGACGATCTTGTGAGAGTCGACGCCTGGAACCTGAACGCACAAGCACGGCTTCAGTCAGACGGCACCCTACTGGTTATTAAGCAGCGAGTGCGTAGTTGTCGTCGTTGGCAACTAAATTTTTTGCAGATTTTTACGAGGCTCTACCCCTCGACATGCACCTAGAGTTTCGTGACCCGCGTCGAAGCCATGTCACCCCCTTGGTTTTGCATACATGGTGACGATTTGATCAAATTCAAGTCTGATCCGAATCAGAATAGACAAGATTTTGCATTGATCACCCACCAAGACACGGGATGGATTCTACTCTCTTTGACCCGAGGGGGAAAGGATGAATCGGACAACAGATAAACCAGCAAATTTACAGTCTATTATGATTCCTGTAAGATGCGCCGCTTCTCTGCCCGGGTGGTGAAACTGGTAGACACAAGAGACTTAAAATCTCTCGATCGAAAGATCGTGCCGGTTCGATTCCGGCCCCGGGCACCAAATAAAACAGCATGTTATGTCACCTTAATCCCCTGTGGGAAACTAATGCAGGAAGCAACGATAGAACACCTTGTATTCATCGAAGGGCTGGATACGAGGATGTATCCGCAACGAACATGCGCTATATCAATCGCTTACGCGATTGATTTGAATACCATACACGCCTTGGTGTGCTTCGGTCATGGATGATGGAAGAAAAGGATGCACGGCACCACATCCATGTGGTGCAAGGTAATCTCGAAAAGTTCTTCGAGGTACACATACGTGTAAGGCCTTTAGCCTGCCCACAACCTTACCTTCTCATAGACATAATCCATGGGCAAACGCTCTTGTTCTAAACGCGTACTGCCGAAATCACCATTGCGCAGCATGCTAAAGAGCATTAGTTCGTGGTCATTCAAAGCAACGGGCTCTCTAGTTACCGACTCTGGTTCGTTAACCATCCTTTCGCGGTAGGCATCAACAGTCGCAGAATCCATCATCAGCGGTATAACCGTACTTAGCTTGCTGCGAACATCGCTGAGTATGCCAAGTCCTTCAGAATCAATATCACCCCAATAGCCAACTCGCTTATTGGCAAGCCAACTCGCCCTCATCCAGGAAGTATTCTTTCCTCCTCCCGAAACAGCGATCGTGTCAGGAATATTTTCGAGAGACAGGCACGACTGCTCATTCTCAATCACAAGAATATTTTTAGCAGGCAACTCGAAATTCAATAATGTTTCAGATGACAATCGCAACAATGGCAAACCACCGAGGGAATCGGTAGTTTTTTTACACAACGGCCTTACTAATAACCAATCTTTTGGCTTATTTTTGCAATCCAGCCAATTCAAAAGACCCATGTCATTTGCCGTAGGATCGATGATGGCTGCAGTAATCGACTCTATAAATTTCAGATTTTTTTCTATGAATTTTGTATCGACAAAGATGACAGGAAGGGCTCTTAAATAACATCCACGCCCCATACTCTTGTGCAACTGAGGTATAAGCTTGACCAGTAATATCATGTCAGATTCACTAAAATCGGACAAGGTTTCCAGATTTGCAATTAGTGCAGAGAATAATTCACGTTCAGCGGTTGTACTGACCGGGTGGACAGTGCGTGTAGCAAGTTCTACGGGGAGTGCATCAAAGATATACGCAATTCTGGACTGCCAGTCTCTGAGCTGCCGCTCTTCCGCATCGCCAAGCATTCGAGCAAGGGAGCTGATATCGGGTATTGTTAAATAAGCTGGCACCATCTGCTCAGAAAGCGATCTAAATGTTACGTTGTCCCAACGGACGTTAACCTGTTTGGACTCATTTTCCGCTTTTTCGCAGAACGACTTCCAGGAAGCCACAAACGCCTGAAAATGACTGATATCATTTAGAGCCTCATTTCCTTTTGGTGGTTTTAGAGATATCCTTATCGGAAAATATGCATTATCAATAAGCAATTTCTTTAAAGTCTTTCTATTATTCCAATACCTGGCCCGTAATAATTCAACGGCATCTTGTTCAAGAATCCCCCAAGATGGCCTACTATTTTTCTCAGACCTCACTGGACACAACCTTCGTGTTTCCCAGCTCTTTCAGCTCGATTTCGCCGGCTATTTCCCTAAATTGGGCTGATTGCTTCTGCTGGGCTATACGCCGATCTATTTCCTCCCATGTGACTTCGCACAAATGACTTTCATGGCGAGCGGGGTCGCGCTCAGCAATGAGTAAAGATCGCGCAGACTCCCTTGCCAGGTTGAGGTTCTTATACGGCGTAATCAAATTAACATGTATATTCAATTCCTTGAAAACTCGAAGAACTCGACGACTTACAGCTTCTGCGGTATTAGAAAATGCTTCATCCAGAAACACCGTGCAGTAAATTGGTCTATCGTATCCATCCGGTGTTAATACATAAGCAAGACTGGCCGCAACGATAGTGCCAGCAAATGACTCTTTTTCTCCTCCAGACTTTCCACTGCTTGATTCAAGTACATCTCGAACTTCAAGCGTCTGCGAGTCAATCTCTTCAGCAAAAAATGACATTTGATAACGCGGGTCCAGAAGTCGCTTGCTTTCTTCATTGGTGGATGTGCCTGGCGCGCTCGCCTTATCAAGAATATCAACCACCTCAGACAAAAGAATGAATCGAACTTCATGGTCATCACTCGTGGCTTGGCTCAGTGCACTTCTGACTTTACGCTCAAATTCCAGCACATGTGGATATTTCTCGCGCTTGGTACCCAGCCTTAAATGGCTTCCTTGTTTAAATTCGGTGCGCTTCAAAACCTGGTTGATCGTATTTATTCTTTCTAAAATATCTTCTCTTTCAGATTCGAGCTTTGTCTTTATGCTGGCCAATGATTGAGTGGCATGCTTGTTCAGTCGCTCTTTAAATTGATCAATTAGCTCCGGAAGCCCTTCAGTTTGAATATAGGTATAGTGTTCAAGATAATATTGCAGTCCTTCCAGCCCAGTAGGCCAGTCAACGGTGATAGGTTGCCATTTATCCTTCCCTCGGAATGAACCCATTATTCCGTTTGCAACATTCTCCGCTATGCTCTTGGCGGAACGTATCTTATCCAATTCGCCATCAATGGCTTTTGCAAATTCCGCTTGTCGGTGGGAATCATCTAACCGGACCTCACCAACCCGCGCACGAAGTAATTGCCTGACATCATTTGTCATGCCGGCAGACGCGAACTGCTGATATTTATCCAGTTGTTCTTGGGCATGAGATTTATCGGTCTCTAACGACCCTTTCTTCATTAAAAGCTGCCCCTTGCCTTCCTGAATCAGTTTCAGGTGTTCCTTAGCCGTATCCCACCGGCTTCTGGCTATGTCAAGGTCGCCACCCGATTTTTCCAGTGAATTCAAATCAGCTTGCACACTTTCCAAACGCCTTTGCCAGTATGGCGCATTGATCTGCTCCCACGTGTACGATCTCAGGCGTTCCCAGCGCTTCTCCTGATCAGAAATCTTATGCAGATCCTCCAGTGATTTTTTATCCCTTTCTTTTAGCTCTGCACACAACTGCTCCAGTTCATTCTTGTCATTATGAAGAATGGCTAGCCGTGATTTATTGGAAAAGCCAAGGTACCAGTCTCTTCTGTTGTCAATCCTGGTCTGATCCTTTTTCTCAAACCGACCTTTTTCCTTATGTACCAAGCCTTCTTTGGTCATTGAGAAAGGGGTGACATCCAGCTCGTCTGTTCCGGCAACACACTGTAAATCATATTTGCTCAGATGTTTTTTCAACCAATCCCGATAGGGGTGCTCTTTCCAGGCAAGCTTGCGAAGAAACCCTCTTTCAGAGAATTCGACGTAGTCACTTTGAGTTTCCAGAACAACCTGAACGCGAACATGTAAACCCGTGTGCCGAACATTTAACCAGCGCGTCACCATGGAATAGCTTTTTCGAGGCACCAGCAACGTCAGCTTTAACCCTCCCAGAGCTCGCTCAATCGCGCCTTGCCAAGACCGCTCTTCCTCTTTCACATCCAAAAGCTCACCGATAAAAACCAAGTCATCCGCTGGCAGGTTTAACGAATCAAGGATTTGATCGCGTAGTTTCTGATAGTCCTTATGAATATTAGAATTGGGCCTCGCTTCTATTTCTCGAATGTCGTTTTCAATTTCTTTGACAGCGTTTTCGTTCCTGTTCAACTCGGCACGAATTTCTGCAAAGGTTTCCAGACCCTGATTTTTCAACTTTTCTAAATTTTCAGCCTGCCCATCTGCCAACGTTTTGTTAGCGATAAATGCCGACTCGGTAATATCCGTACTTAATCCAAGATTTTGGCAGTCACGCTGATAGTTTGATGAATGCCTTATAACGGCTTCGAGATTTTCCTGGGCATGCTTGATATCCTTCCTGAGCGATTCAGCTTTATCGCCGCCGACGTTAAGATATTCTTCATGCCTCTTCTCCAGGGATGACTGCGCATCTCTTTCGTCGATTTCTACGCTGTTGATTTCCCTTGATATTGATTCCAGCGTCTTATCTATATCCGTTAGCTTTTCCGACCAGAGAATTGAAAGTGCCTCACCAAAGTACGTCGCCAGGTTACTTTTTTCATGCAGGAGCGAATCCAGGGACTGGGTGGCATTTGTGATTGATTCGGCCAGCCCGGGTAATCTGCTTAAATGGCTGAACTGCTCTTTCGCATCAATCAACTGTTCATGTATTGCAACGAGATCGGAAAACTCCTCAACAACATTTTTCGCATCCTCTTTAACACTGCTTGGTTCGAGCACTAACTCACGTATTAACTTGGTCAGATCATCGATCTTCTTCAGGCCAAGCGCTCGCGACAACAATGCAGGGGCATTCTTGTTGTCCATAAAGAGATGCTTACGATAGAGCTCCTGATAATCTGAGAAATTACTGTCGCAATCTGTTATGAGAGGATCGTCCCGTAACCACTGTTTGAGTTGCCTCGTATTACCTTCGCCAAAAGCATCGAGAAGCTCCTTAAGCTGGAGATTACGCTTGGCGACAAGATAATCACGCTTTACATCACCCAGTGTGTTTGTTGCGCTTGTGGTCCAGAAAAGTGCAGCTAAAGTGATACATGAACCATCATCAGCTCGATAAAGTGCTCTCAGGCCGGTAACAACGCCTTTTTCCCGTTTGCTTTTAACACGGGTTGAAGCGCCATCATGAACTGAACCAAAACTTCCCCGCATATAAGACATCAGAGATCGGTCGGAGTGATCACCCTGTGCTGCGGCGACATTGAATGTTGCCTTTCCCGCCGGCAGGAGAAGAGCCATCAAGCCATCAATAAAAGTCGACTTGCCGGCACCATTGTCTCCGGTTACCAAAGTTCCTTCTGGGTCAATCGCAGCCGTGTGCAACCCATGAAAAGACCCCCAGTTAAACACTGACAGTTCTGACAATCTTATTTGCCCCTGAGAAAACAAATCTTTTGTGAATATTGAGTTACCGATTTCACTGGTGGAAGGCTGCGCAGCGTTTTCGAATAAATCAGTAATCATTTCCAATCACTCCCCCGCATGGCTTATTTTATTGAGTTCTTCTTGCGCTAGCGCAGAGTATTCGGCCAACATGGTCTCCAAAAAACTGGCATTAACGACATAACGGATGATGGGAGTGATTTCGTATCGATCTTCTTCGCCTCTGATCGTCGACAAAACTTTCCTCTTAACCATCTCTTTTACTCTGGCCAGTAATTTTTTTCGATCTTTTGAAGCGTGGTCGGTTATTGGAAGAAAGGGTGTCAGATAGGATTCCAGGCGTTCGATATCAATCGTGATTTTTTGTTCTCCCGCCGCCTCTCTGTCCTGATAATGCTTTCTCAAAGCCAGTAGTATCAATGTATCAAACAGGGAAAGCGTACGCTTTGGAATCAAGGTGGCTGACTCGTCAGAATCCAATGCCTCATCTTCTAACCCATCATCTTCGATAGTCTCAACATTATCTGAGGTAGTACTGGCCACAAATGCCACGCCAGACTTCTGATCCAGTACTAGCTGGAGATAAACTTCAGATAGATGTTTACGTATCGCCAATTCATAACGACAAAGCTGTTCAAATAGCTTCGGTTTTTGTAATGCCAGAATAGAACCCTGCCGCATCAGATGAACCAAAACCCGCCGGGCATCATGAGGCATATCAGAATCTTTGGATTTCACGCTGTCCGTTATTAGTGCCTGCCCATCACCTTCCAGCGATTGATTTTCGAAATCGCCTTCCAGACTTTTTTGAAGCGAATCACCTGAAGTACCAGAGCCATCCGATACCAGGCTATTTCCTTGATTACCTTCGTCATGTAGCGCCCGATCGGATTTACCGGTCACCATCGAAAAGAAGCTATTGGGTGGTGTGTTATTCGTCATTGACTTTCCTTGGCTAGAGTGCAAGTTCGTCGATATCATCCGGAAATAATTCGGCAGTTAATAGATAGGTAGGTATCGATGCCTTCAGCGTAACCCCTTGCTTATCAACCACGATCACCTCCTCTTTTCCATCTAATACGGTCGCATCCACTGCCTTTGCTACTCGCAAATACGCGACCAGTTCCTCCAAGCCTGAGTTCAACGGGTTTTCGTCCGCCAGCTTGGCAATCGACATCGGGCCACGTTTCCTTAGTGTGTTAAAAACTTGATAGGCCACCTGCCTTACTTGAACAGCATCGAGACAGTCAAGCACGTGAGCGCTTGGCTCTCTTCCATTGGCGTTTTCTTCAACGCCCGATGTATCTAGCTTGTCGTCCGGGCTTCTTAATTTCATCGATTCAGGGGATTTAATCTCTATTGGGCCTACAGAAAGACTCAACCTCATTTCTGTTGCCAGATCCAAGCCTTCATCACGCAGCAATACGGCCTGTCTTTCAAGCTTTGAAAGCAACCGATCAACCGCCTGATTTTCGGCAGCAGCACCACTTTCTATATAGGAACGCAGACCCTCTTCATTCCGTCGCCTAACACGAAAGACTCTTTCGCTTTCACGGCTCAACTCACGCATCAGATGACTAAGAAACTGATGCTGACTACTGGATAGTTGCTGACCGATCGGTCTACTCAGAATGCTACGGAGCTGCTCACGAAATTCCATCGAGCGGTTTTGATCACACAATAACTGGAAAAAACCCTCAAATGCACTTCCTGCGTCCGTAGTAGAAAGCAATGCCTCTCTTTCCATTACTGATAGCAACACATCACCGCGAGAGATATCACCCTCAATAATCTGAACTCTAAGCTGTTTATCTAACGCTCTGATTTCATCCTCTACACGGCGAAAATCCCCTGTCAGCACAGAGGCCAGTTGATAGATCTCCCGGATGCGCTCTCTTTGCTCGGGCTCACTCAGAACGGGGACAATTCCCGCTTGAAGAGCCTCGATCTCACGTTGAATTTCTGCTTTTTTGCTTTCAAGCAAAGCCACCTTCTCATCAACGTTAGGGCTAACTGCAACCGCCAAGTCACGAACCGCTTCTTGAACAATGCGCAAATGTGAGGCAGTAGTGCCTGAATTGCGTTCATCGAGCCCTTTACAGAATCTAAGCGCTATTTCACTGGCGTCAGTTTTAGTCAGTGAATCATCCATTTCACGTAACCAGCCATTATTAATCCATTGATTCAGATAAGTGGCTGCCGGCGTCTCGGTTGGCCAAATGCCCAACTCACGGCTACGTTCTATCTCCGCATCCAACAAGATTCGAGCGCGACCGTAGGGAACTTCACTTTCTTCCGAAAAGAGATCCGCAATGAACGCAAGGATATAAGGCGCATTATCAGCCCTTAACATCCTCCAGGCTGCGCTCTCGGAAAATAGCCGCCGATACTTGGCTTGCAAACCTTGGAAGTTCAATCCTCACTCTCCGTACGAATTTCTTTTGACAGGCTGATGCCGCTGATTATCGAACAGCCACCGCGAATAAGAAAGATCGAATCACCCCGTGTTTTGAGGAGACTATTTAGTTTAAGTCATACCGCTGTGGCGGTTTGACCGGCAAGGTACCGGTAGTAGCTTGCCTCAACTTCTGCCGGAGGGATATAACCGATGGGTTCAGGGAGTCTTTGGTGGTTGAACCAGTGCGCCCATTCCAGAGTAGCCAGTTCCAGCGATTCCTTGGTTTTCCATGGACCACGGCGATGGATCAGTTCCATTTTGTACAGACCATTGATGTTTACAGCCAAGGCGTTGTCGTAGCTGTCGTCCCGACTGCACACCGAGGATTCAATCCCTGCCTCGGTAAGTCGCTCCATATACTAATGAAGACATGGGTACCTCGAAAAACCGTCACGAGCGGCCCGAGTGCAAGGCGGACGGAGCGCAGCGACCGAGACATATCAAATAGATAGGCGAGGGAGCGGGCTGACGCCAGCTTTGCGTTAGCACCGCCCAACGCAGCAATTGGGGCGCGCAGTAGGTTTTTCGAGGTGCCCACATATTGCGGTCACCGGGCTAACGCTTGCTTCTGCACATCAAGAACGAAGTAGGTGCGCATGGAACTGCTGACGGGCGAGCCAATGATGCGACTGGCGGATATCTATGCTGTCAGGGTGAGGCCGGAAATAGTATTACTGATTGACTCATCAGTTACTCCGTTACCCTTAGGTAAATGCTGATTTATTCCGTCCTTGGAATAAATCAGCTCGCTCATCGCGGTACACGCCCGCGATGGCGCTCACGAATCAAAAACTTACGTCTTTGTTCGTGTTGGGGCATCCTGCCCCAAGCGGGAAGCACTGAATAAATCAGCGCTTCCTTAGCACTACTGCCCTGCTTCCTCATCCAAGCCTCTGAGATAGGCCAGCTTTTCGGCCAGTTTTTCTTCCAGACCACGCGGCACCGGCTGATACCAGCCCGGCTCCGGCATGCCCTCGGGCAGGTAAACCTCCCCGGCCGCATAGGCATTGGGTTCATCGTGCGCGTAGCGGTAGTCATGGCCGTAGCCCAACTCTTTCATCAGTTTTGTTGGCGCGTTGCGCAGATGAATCGGCACCTCTCGGCTCTTGTCACGTTTGACAAACGCCATTGCCTGATTGAAGGCGTTGTAACCGGCGTTGCTTTTCGGCGCGATGGCACGGTAGATGACCGCCTGCCCCAGTGCCAGTTCGCCCTCGGGTGAACCCAGATGTTCATAGGTGGTGGCTGCGTCGTTGGCGATTTGCAGAGCACGCGGGTCGGCCAAACCGATGTCTTCCCAGGCCATGCGCACAATACGTCGGGCGAGGTAGCGCGCATCAGCGCCGCCATCGAGCATCCGGCTCAGCCAATACAGTGCCGCGTCGGGATGCGATCCGCGCACGGATTTGTGTAGTGCGGATATCTGATCGTAAAAGTGCTCGCCGCCCTTGTCGAACCGGCGTGTGCTTTGATTCAGCGCGTTATCGAGAAAAGCCGTGGTGATCTGAGTGCGCTTCGACGCACTGGCGGCGGTGTTCAGTTGTTCCAGCAGGTTGAGCAAGCGACGTGCATCGCCATCAGCCAGCCCAATCACCGCATCGATTGCTTCCGGATCAAACTGCAAGTGCCCCAGCGCCTTGTCATGCGCCCGCGTGAACAATAGCCGCAATTCATCATCCGACAAGGACTTGAGCACATAAACCTGCGCACGGGAAAGCAAGGCGGAGTTGACCTCGAACGATGGGTTTTCGGTCGTCGCACCGATCAGCGTGACCAGACCGGATTCCGCATAAGGCAACAGCGCATCCTGCTGCGCCTTGTTGAAGCGATGAATCTCATCAATAAAGAGCAAGGTGGGATGCCCCAACGCCAGATTGCGCTCGGCTTCATCCATCGCCGCACGGATGTCTCTGACGCCGGAAAATACGGCAGAAAGGGCGATAAACGAGCTATCAAATGCCTTGGCCATCAGGCGGGCGAGCGTGGTTTTGCCCACGCCCGGCGGCCCCCACAAAATCATGGAATGCGGTTTGCGGGCTTCGAACGCCAGCCGCAGGGGCTTGCCTTCACCCAACAGATGCGTCTGCCCGATCACTTCATCGGGCGTGTGCGGCCTGAGGGCCTCGGCCAGCGGCGTATTGGGTTCGGTGTGGAAAAGATCAGACACGTGCGCAATTCTGAAGACAGGGTTTGATTAATG
>JACDJB010003085.1_pt1 | contig 11263 bp, 11 predicted proteins | sample 7454121 | NCBI WGS metagenome assembly JACDJB01 (sample SAMN14253290, study PRJNA609438) | sludge metagenome | isolation source: sludge after 25d culture with pyrite | collected 2018-12-20 | reverse complement strand
GAATATCCCAACTTTTGCTCATCGGCAAAGGTTTTCATCAGGTAGCGTCTTTCCCAGACAGTTTCCTGTAACTTGAACTGTTTCAGGCTGATCATTCCAAATTCAATGGCAAGTTTTTGATGCGAATATCTCAGGTAGGCATTTTTGAAAAAGGCATATCTTTTCAGGTTTGAATTTAGGGGAAGATCGTTTGCACTACCAATATCGAGATTGATTCTTGCAAAAAACTCCGGCGAAAAAGTGTATTCATATCCCAGATATCCGCGCACCAGCTCAAAAGCCGCCTGATTGGCAGCGTTGCCGGAAAAGCCGCGGAACGCTCTTGCATAAATGGTTGCAAAAGGTTTTCCCGAGGGCTCAGGTTCTTCCTGAGAAAAGCCGTGCAGGGACAGAAACAGAAAAATTAAAAAGAGCAGCTTCAATCGCATTCAATCCGTGTTTTCGTTAAAAACGCAAATATAGAGTAATCTTGCAGAAATTCTGAGCATGCAGCGGAGATTGGCAGAATTGATTGTTCGGGATTCCTAACGTCCCGGCTCCTTTGGGTGAAAAACTCCTGATTTCATTATTCCCGGCGCTTTTCTTTTGCTTCTTTGAGCTTAAAAAATTCGGAAAATTCATTTCAAAATTGCAGTTTTGTACTAATTTTAGAAATTCTGGAAAATTCAATTTTAATTTTAACATCATCTTATATTCAACAGTTATGAAAATCAGGCAAAACAGGAGAGATTTTTTAAAAGTATCAGCTGCCGGAGCAGTGGGCTTAATGGCTTTTGGTCCAATGGCTTGCTCGCCCGGCGCAGCAATTGACCGCAAGAGTTTTGGCGTAGGACTGCAACTCTATACCATTCGCGATGCCATGGATGCCGATGTGCCCGGCTCACTGAAAAAGCTTTCGGATTTGGGTTATAAAAATCTGGAGCTTGCCAACTACGCCAATGGTAAATTCTACGGATACGAGCCGCTGGAATTCAAAAAAATGGTGAATGATCTCGGTATGGATATCATCAGCAGCCACACCAGTGTTGAAGCGGAAGGCATTACATTGGAAAGCGCCCAAAAGATGGCTGACGACCATGCAATGATTGGCGTGAAGTATTGCGTTCAGCCGTGGGTTGAAGAAGAAGACCGCAACGTGGAAACTTACAAAAAAATGGTTGGCGACTGGAATGAAGTGGGGCGTATTATGAAATCGGTGGGCATTCAGTTTGGTTACCATAATCACAATTTCGAGTTTGATAATTTAGACGGCGTGGTTCCTTACTATGACATTTTTATGCCGGAAATGGACTCCGACTTGATCACCATGGAAATTGATTTTTTCTGGGCAGCCAAGGCAGGACAGGACCCCATTGATATGTTTAACCGCTATCCGGGACGCTTCAAACTTTTCCACATGAAAGACATGTTTAAAAATGAAGCGCCCTACTTTGATATTATCAAAGATGACATTGCACCGGTTGGCGCGGGCGTCATTGATTTTAAACGCATCATGGCAGCCAAAGAGGTAGCCGGAATGGAATACCTGTTTGTGGAAGACGACAATCAGGGCAACGGAAAACCGTTTGAAGCGCTGGAAATTAGCATCCATAACCTGACAACCGATATTCTGAAAGGCTAAAAGAGGTTGTGTTTTGTTTAAAAAAGAGCTTTTTGCAGTTTTACAAAAAGCTCTTTTTTAAAGTGTAATTTCATTTTGAAAAGCATGTAAAAAGTCTAATTTTTTGGAGTTTCTATTCAAAACAGAAGTTTTCTTTGCCGGAAGGCTTACCAATTTCAAAAAATCTTGTGTGTCCGGCACATATTAGAGAATCCGGCGAGCCTGTTGATTCATCAATCCAATTTATTAATTATAGGGATATTCCATTTTTAAAAGTGGCTGAAATCTGTTATCTTTGCATACAGAAAACTAAAAATTATTAATTATTTAAAAGCACTAAGTATGAAAACTTTAGATTTTACGGGATTGTCAAATGTTCAGGATTTAGTAATCGGTTTGCAACAGCTTTTAGCTGATTTTCAGATACATTATACCAACCTGCGCGGATTTCACTGGAATATAAAAGGAAAAGACTTTTATCTGCTGCATGAGAAATTTGAAGAGATGTATGATGACGCCGCAGAAAAAGTGGACGAAATTGCAGAGCGGATTCTGATGCTTGGCGAGACGCCGATCCACCGGTTTACAGATTATCTGAAAGTCAACAAGGTGAAAGAGACGGGAGTAGTTACTGGTGGCGAAGAAGCAGTAAAACTGATTCTGGACAGCTACAAGCAGCTGATTGCATCAGAAAGAGCCTTGATTGAAAAAGCAGGAGAAATTGACGACGAAGCAACTATTGCACTGATGAGCGACTACATCTCCGAGCAGGAAAAAGAGGTGTGGATGCTTACTTCTTACCTTAGTTAAATCCGCAACTTTCTGAAAATCCGCGGTTAAGGCAACCGTTTTAAGTTTTTTTGTAACGTCACAATAAATAACTTTAAATTTTAAAACGAAGAAAATCGTTTCGGTTTTCTTCGTTTTGTTTTTAAATGCCTATCCGTATGGTTTCACATGCTGGCACGGTTTTGCAAAAGCAAAAAGTTTGTTGATTATCAACGAAAACGCTGAAGATTTAATCTGCCCTTTCAGGGCGCATTTTACTTTTTATTTCTTTATCCCAAGGCGTTGCCATTGGGCTGAATTGATTTGCCCTTTCAGGGCGTTTCTTGTTTTACGTTAACCTGAATGTCCGTGTTATACCTTACTTTCCGATTCTTCGGGCTGAAAGCCCGGCTTATTTCAGCCTAATGGCAACGCCCCGGGTTACAGATGTGGTTGACGTTGCGCCCTGAAAGGGCAGGTTAGGTAGAAGAGCAGATTCTCGCTGGCGCGGTTTTGTAAACCGTGCCTTGCTTTGCAAAAGCAAGAAACACTGCGCAAGGGGCAGAAACTGTTATTTCATATTTTTATGAAAATGAATTGGAGACAAGGAATAACAGATTCTTGCCCTGCTGGGCAAGGCATAAATTGCAAATTTGCGCCAGCGGGGGGGATGGGGCATTTCGCGTATTTGCCTCTTAAACCTGTCAGCGTCGTCAGACCTGACAGCGTTTACAAACTCTTGCCTTGCCCACCCCCTTTTCCCCAACCATAGAGGGAGGGGATGGTCAGACAACAATGTGCTAATTATTTTCTTTTTTTCTCCCCTCCTTAGGAGGGGTTGGGGGAGGCTTCTCCCTACCTATTTTCTGTTAAAATCCCTTGAGAATGCCTGTGCAGCCGGCATAACCAATATGTTATCAATATTTACATGTGCCGGTCTGCTAACCACAAAAAGAATGGTTTCTGCAATGTCTTCTGCATAAAGCGGCATGAATCCTTCATAAACCTTATCAGCCCGTTCTTTATCTCCTTTGAAGCGAACCAATGAAAACTCAGTATTGACCGCTCCCGGTGCCACTGATGTAACTTTGATTCCGTGCTGCAATAAATCGAGACGCATCCCTTTCGTAAGCGATTCCACTGCATGTTTTGTTGCACAATACACATTTCCGGATGGGTAAGTCTCCTTTCCTGCAATTGATGAAATGTTGATGATATGCCCCTCTCCTCTTTTTGCCATATCCGCTGAGATCGCCCGACTGATATAGAGTAACCCTTTTATATTGGTATCGATCATCTGTTCCCAGTCATCAATATTTCCTTCATCAATGGCGCTCAACCCTGCCGCAAGACCGGCGTTATTTATGAGAATGTCAATATTCTCCCACTCTGCAGGGAGAGTTTCGATAGCATTTGTTGTCTCCTGCCGGTTTCTGATGTCAAAATTGAGTGTCAGAACCCTGATATCGCTTTCGGATTCAATTTTCTCCTTGAGATTTTCCAGTTTTTCGGATCTTCTGCCGGTCAGTATCAAGTCAAATTTATGCTGTGCAAGCAGCAATGCAGTCGCCTCGCCAATTCCTGATGTGGCACCTGTTATTAAAACTATTTTATTCATTGTTATTTAATTGAGTGATAAACAAAGATAGGAATATCCAAATGAAGCCGGAAATATGTGATTTGCTTTTCTGAAATTTAACTTGGGGTCAGCGTTACAGACCTACCTGCCCTGCCTATCCCTTTTCCCCAACCCTATAGGGAGGGGATGGGGCATTTGCTTGTTTCGTAGTTATTTTTTTATTCTTCGGGCTGAAAGCCCGGCTTATTTCAGCCCCCGCTGGCGCGGTTTTGCAAAACCTGTGCATTTGCGCCAGCGGGGGTTACAGATGCAGTTGACGTTTCGCCCTGAAAGGGCAGGTTATAAACTACCTGCCTTGCCCATCCCTTTTCTCCAACCTCGTATGTTTGCATTTAGTTTTTAATTTATAGAAAAAACAAGAACTTTGCATAAATAAAAGAAAGTAAGTATGGGAATAGTAATACCAACCTTGATAACAAAATTTGTATATCGCTACTAAGAATTTACTCCCATACTTATCTCTTTCCGCGAGTCTTAGTAACTAACCGAAAATCACCTTAAATTATCTCCTCCACGCTTTTTCTTAAAAAGTCGCGGGTATAAAAATCTTCATCCACGATTTCTCCATCCCACACCACAAGGTCAAGATCGATGGTTCGGGGACCAAATTTTGCTGCTGAGCGGTCGCGCCCCAAACGGTCTTCGATGCTTTTTAGCAGATGAGTCAGCTCCTGCCTGCCAAAGGGGGTTTTTAGCTTTATGGCGCCGTTGGTAAAATCGGGCTGATTTTTTATTCCAATCGGTTTTGTTTTCATCAAAGATGAAATCTTCATCACCTGAACCTCCTTCTCTAAAATTTCCATCATGGATGTGATGTTCTTTTCGGCGTCAATGTTTGAGCCGATGCCTATGATTGCGATATGCTCCGCCATTTTTTGAATTAATTTCTGATTTGTTGCATTTCTATTGAAACCGAACCGGCAAAACGCAGTGCATGGGGTTTGTCCACTTCAACTTTTGCCCGTTTCACCCTTTCGTCTTCCATGATCAGCTCAAGGATTCTTTTGGTTAGTACCTCCAACAAATTGAACCGTCCGTTTTGCACTAACTCAATAATTTTTTTCGTAATTGTCTTGTAATCCAGAATTTTATCCGGGTCATCGGTTTTAAGCGCTTCCTGCGGAATTTCGGTTTCAATTTCAAAATTGATGATGACATCCTGCTTGTTCTCCTGCTCCCCGGGATTAAACCCGATATAGGTGCGGAGCAGCAGATTTTTTACCTTTATTTTAGTCATACTGATGTAATTATTTGTTTCTGTATCTGTTGTTCTTTATCAGATTTTCATTGAAAGATAAACAGTTTAAGCATTTTGTCCGAGATTTTCCCCACCATCGGCATAAATCAGCTGTCCGGTAAGGTGATCATTTTCCAGAATGAAGTTGATGCTTTTCAGTATTGGCGCCAGTCCGCCCGGTTTTTTCATCGGAATGTTTTCAGCCAGTTTATTCAGGTAGCTTTCATCCCTGTCTTCGGGAGGAAGCGTAACGCCCGGCGCAATGGCATTGACCCGGATTTCAGGAGCAAACTCCAATGCAGCCATTTTGGTAAGCTCCCAAAGTCCTTTTTTGGAGAGCGAATAAGCTGCATAATTGCTTTTGTTGGTGGTAATCCGGGTGTCCACAAAATTGATGATATTCCCTTTTTTGCAGTGATTTGCAAAATCACGCATCAGCAGAAAGGGAGCTTTTAGGTTGATGTTAAGCTGTTTGTCGAGTAACCTTGTGCTTGTTTCCTTTAGCCATCCCGGGTTGAAAACCGAAGCATTGTTTACCAGCAGATCAAAAGTTCCGAATTGTGAAACTACAGATGGAATGAGCTGTTCAATTTCGTTTTCAAAAGAAAAATTTGCTTTGAATCTGACAAATTTCTGATCCGGAAATTTCTCCTGAAGCGTGTTTTGCAACTCCTCTGCCGGCTTTTCCGCCGAATTGAAGTGAATAATAATATTCCATCCGTCAGCAGCCAGGTGTTCGGCTATTGCCCGTCCCACACGCTTTGAAGCTCCGGTTATGAGCGCTGTTTTATTCATTGCATCAGTCATTTATAAAATAAGAATCTGTATGGACAAAACAGGTGCGATAAAATTTTGTTTGATGGACATCTGCCGGGAAACAGCACATTTATCAGTCAATTTCTATGGTTTGCCGTATGTGTTGAGTTTGCTCAGGTATTTTCCGATAATATCAAATTCAAGATTTACCACCGTTCCTTTCTTGTAAGTGTGAAAGTTTGTCACTTCGTGAGTGAAAGGTATAATGGCTACCTGAAATGAGTTATCCTTTGAGTTTACAACCGTGAGGCTGACGCCATCCACGGCAACCGAGCCTTTCTCAACGGTCATGTAGCCCTGCCTTGCTTTTGCAATATCAAAGTCGTATTCAAAAGTGTAGTACCAGCTTCCGTCAGCCTCTTCCACTTTTGTGCACACAGCGGTCTGGTCCACATGCCCCTGAACGATGTGCCCGTCAAGCCTGCCGTTCATCACCATGCTGCGTTCAAGATTCACTTTCGACCCCACCTCAAGAAACCCAAGGTTTGACTTGATCAGCGTCTCTTTAATTGCGGTAACTTTATAGGTTTTGTTTTCCCTGTTCACTTCCACAACTGTCAGGCAAACACCATTGTGCGAAAGGCTTTGATCCACTTTCAACTCGCCGGCAAATGAGCAGGTGAGCGTGAAATGAACGTTTTCTTTCTCCTTTTCAATTGCGGTTACTGTTCCAAATTCTTCAATTATTCCTGAAAACATAATTAAACTCCTAAAACCCTCAAATCCCCTTTCGGGAAATTTGAAGAAATATTATACAATTTTTCAACTCTTCGTATATGTATCTAAAATACGCTTATTCCGTAAATTTAGCATTGCCTCGAGCTCTTTTCTTTTTTGAGAAGGAGTGGGAATGGTGTTCCTTTCTTCCCGTCAGTCATGGGAAATCAGCAGGAGCTTTTTATTTCAGACTCCACTCAAACCCCTCTTTTGTGTCTTTAATCTCTATTCCCAAAGCATTCAGTCCGTCACGGATTTTGTCGGCGGTTGTCCAATCTTTACTGTTTTTTGCATCAACCCGGAGATTCAGCAAAAGCCCGACTGTCCCGCTCAGGATTTCATCTGTTTGTTCGCTCTGTGAGCCAGTTTCCGGAGTAAGCCCCAAAATATCCACGGCAACCGTCTGAAAAAGTTGTTTCAGCTCAGCCAAATCGTGCAGGGTTATATTTTCCTGTCCGGCATGGACTGAATTTATCATCCGAACGCCGTCAAACAGATGCGCAATGGCAATCGGACTGTTCAGATCATCATTCAGTGCGGCAAAACATTTTTCCTTGAGTGCTATAACATCGATGGTTGACTTTTCTGAAACAGGCAGTTTATCAAGCAGCTCCATTGCAGACCAAAGGCGTTCCAATCCCTTTTCGGATGCCAGTAGCGCATCGTTTGAAAAATTGAGCGTACTCCGGTAGTGTGCCTGCAAAATGAAAAAGCGCACGGTCATCGGTGACCAGGCTTTTTCCAGAATCTGATGATTTCCCGAAAACAGTTCATCCAAAGTGATGAAGTTTCCCAGTGAGCGCGCCATTTTCTGCCCGTTTATGGTAATCATATTGTTGTGCATCCAGTAGCGTGCAGGCTCTTTTCCAAGACTTGCAGACGACTGGGCAATCTCGCATTCGTGGTGCGGAAAAATCAAATCCATACCGCCTCCGTGAATGTCGAATACTTCACCTAAATATTTGGTACTCATTGCCGAGCACTCAAGATGCCAGCCGGGGAAGCCGTCGCTCCATTTTGAGGGCCAGCGCATAATGTGCTCGGGAGACGCCTTTTTCCACAACGCAAAATCAAATGGATTCTTCTTTTCGTCCTGCCCCTCCAATTCGCGCGTATTGGTTCTTATATCCTCCAGATTTCTTCCGGACAGAATTCCGTAATTGTACTTTTCATTGTATTTTTCCACATCAAAATAGACTGAGCCGTTTACCTCATAGGCATAACCATTTTCAAGAATGGAGTCAATAAGCTGCTGTTGCTCAATAATGTGCCCTGATGCGCGGGGCTCAATGTCAGGCGGAAGAACATTCAGCTGCTGCATGTTTCTGTGAAAAGTATTCATATATTTCTGAACAATCTCCATGGGTTCGAGCTGCTCAATCCGCGCTTTTTTCAATATTTTATCTTCACCGGAATCTTCCGCTTCATTTTCCAGATGCCCGACATCAGTGATGTTGCGCACGTAGCGGACTTTATAGCCGAGAAAAGCAAGATAGCGGTAGAGTACGTCAAAAGTTATATTCGGGCGTGCATGACCCAGATGAGAATCACTGTAAACAGTAGGACCACAAACATATAAGCCCACTCTGTTTTCAATCAGAGGTTTGAATAACTCCTTTTTTCGGGTGAGCGTATTGTATATGGTCAGTTGATTCTTCATGATGACAGAAATGTTGTATCAATTGTCAATTTTGTATAAAAATGCCGGAATTTTCGGTTGGCTTTCAGTTCTCAGATGTTCTGTTTTCGGGAAATTCTTCGGTTCTTCCGCTTTCATCAGTCTCTTTTTCCGGTTTCTCTTTGCCGAGACTGTTGAACTGCTTCCTGTAGAACAGAATTAATGAGAAAATTCCGACTGTGATTGATGAATCGGCGATATTAAATACCGGTCTGAAAAAAACAAAGTTATTTCCTCCCCATACAGGCAGCCATTGGGGTAGGGTAGTATCAATCAGCGGGAAATAGAACATATCCACCACTCTGCCGTGCAGGAATGATGCGTAGCCGCCGCCGGCAGGAAGAAATTCCGCTACCCGTCCGTAGCTGTCGCTGAAAATCATACCGTAGAACAGGCTGTCGATAATATTTCCAATGGCTCCGGCAAAAATGAGTGCAATGCACACCAAAAAACCAAAAGGAAGCACTTTGTTCCGTGCAATTTTGAAGAGATACCAGCCAATGGCAATGACTGCAACAATTCTGAAAATGCTTAAAAATGATTTTCCGTATTCGCCGGCAAACTCAAAGCCAAAAGCCATTCCGTTGTTTTCCACGAAGTGAATGATGAACCAATCTTTGAAAATCACAATCTCTTCGCCAAGGGACAAATTGGTTTTAATCCAGACTTTAAGAATCTGGTCTGCAATGAGTATAAGGAAAATGATGAACAGTAGTCTGCCCGTACGTTTCTTCATGTTAAACAATAAATTTACCTGTTTTTAACTTCAGTTTCCTAAAAATATCAAAGTTCATCCGGCAGCTACTTCTGGTTCTTTTTTGCATCAATACTCAGGGTGGCATGTGGCACGGCGCGCAAACGCTCTTTGGGAATCAGTTTTCCGGTTTCGCGGCAAATCCCGTAGGTTTTGTTCTCTATGCGCACAAGCGCAGCCTGCAGGTGCTGAATAAATTTCAGTTGTCTTTGAGCAAGTTTTCCTGCCTCTTCCTTCGACAAGGTAGCGGCACCCTCTTCAAGTACTTTAAATGTGGGCGATGTGTCCTGCGTATCGTTGCCATCGCCAAGAGTAATGGAATTTCTGTACATCTGGTAATCATCCTGTGCTTTCTGCAATTTTTCCAGAATCAGCTCTTTAAATTCCAACAACTCCTTATCCGAATATCTGGTCTTTTTCACCATAACAATTGGATTTAAAAATTTTCAAATTTTCATTTGCAGCTTTGCCCTAAAATAGCAATAATTTCTCTATTTCCAAGCGTTGCAAACATTCTCAAATCTGTTTTTCAACAGTAATTTTCACTGTTATATCCTTATCAATCTCTACTTCTCTGGCATTTTCCGAATTCAGATTATCTTCTAACCGGAGATCGATTGCCAGAGTCTGAGTGCAAATATAGCTTTTAAAATTCATCACTGCACTGTTTATCTCATCATGCTTCTCTATCACAAGTTTTATCCGGTCAGTTACTTCAAAACCACTCTCCTTTCTGAGATTTTGAATTTTGTTGATGAATTCCCGCGCTATTCCTTCCTGTTTCAGCTCTTCGGTTAATTCAATATCTAATGCAATGGTCATCTGCCCTTCGGTTGCCACCACCATGCCCGGAATATCTTCGGTGAGAATTTCAACATCATCTGCCGTAATTTCAACCTGCTGACCGCCCGCTTCAATAGTTGCCGAACCATTGTTCTCCAACTCAGCAATTTTATGCTGATCAAACTTTGCAATTGCTGCGGAAACTTCTTTCATCAGTTTCCCAAAGCGGGGTCCAAGCTTTTTAAAATCGGGTTTTACTTTCTTTTTGATAATGCCCTCCGTGTCAGTGATGTATTCCACGTTTTTTACGTTTACTTCTGCCAGAATAATCTCTTTTACGGCATCAAACTGCTCCTTAAAATGCTCATTGAGAACGGGAACCATAATTTTTGCCAATGGCTGCCTGACTTTCAGTTTTTCCTTTCGGCGAAGTGCCAGAATCAGCGAGGATGCTCTTTGCGCAATTGCCATTTTTTCTTCCAGATCCTTGTCAATCAGCGCATCATCATATTCAGGAAAATCGGCAAGATGAATACTTTGCAAAGTTTCTTTTCCGGTTGTGCCGTTTAAATCGGCATAGAGCAGATCGGCATAGAACGGAGCAACCGGCGCTATCAGCTTCGAAATGGTTGTCAGTGCAGTGTACAATGTCTGAAATGCCGAAATTTTATCTTCGGAATAGCCGCCGCCCCAATATCTTTTTCTGCTTAGCCTTACGAACCAGTTACTCAGGTTTTCGGTAACAAATTCCGAAATGGCGCGGGCTGCACGTGTCGGCTCATAGTTTTCATAGCTTTCGCCCACTTCCTTCACCAGTGAGTTGAGCAGCGAAATAATCCAGCGGTCGAGTTCGGGGCGATCTTCAACAGGAATATCTTTCTCTGCATACCGGAAATTGTCCACATTGGCATACAGTGCGAAGAAATTGTAGGTGTTGTACAGCGTTCCGAAAAATTTTCGCTTGACCTCTTCCACGCCGTCCACATCAAATTTCAGATTATCCCAGGGTTGGGAATTGGTAATCATATACCAGCGCAGCGGGTCTGAACCGTGATTTTTTATGGTTTCAAACGGGTCAACCGCATTTCCAAGCCGTTTGGACATTTTATTTCCGTTTTTGTCCAGTACCAACCCGTTGGAGATGATGTTTTTAAATGAAATCGAATCACTGACCATTGTGGCTATCGCATGGAGCGTAAAAAACCAACCACGGGTCTGGTCAACTCCTTCTGCAATAAAATCAGCGGGAAAGTGAAATATTTCTGCATCGG
>JACDJB010003084.1_pt1 | contig 11266 bp, 11 predicted proteins | sample 7454121 | NCBI WGS metagenome assembly JACDJB01 (sample SAMN14253290, study PRJNA609438) | sludge metagenome | isolation source: sludge after 25d culture with pyrite | collected 2018-12-20 | reverse complement strand
ATGCCGGGGTTTCAGTCTGCTATCTTCCGGTAACCGCCTGTAAAGATTCTGAAGATGATTGATGTAGTCCATGCCGGTGGTCTAACGAATGATTCTTCCCGGGCGGGTAGTTTCAAGCATTTTTCGGATATCCTCGTAATCGTAGAAGATAACTCCGCCCACCTTTTTATAAGGCAGTGTGTCGTTTACCCGCAGGTTTTGAAGGGTTCCTGGCGATATGCCCAATAGTTTTCGAACTTCCCAGGATCTGAGCCATTTCTTGGTGGGGTGTCCCGAATACTCCTTCAGGAGTTTGCTGAATTCGTCGAGCAATTCAATTTTGAATTCTCTCAGATCGTCGGTGGTGATAATTTCTGCGGCCATAGCTCTATTGTTTTAAGTGAATAATGAGTTATGTCACAAAGTTCCGAAGGTTGTTTAAAATTTGTTCCCCAGTTTTGCCCAACTGGGGTCATTTTCTTGTCTATTGACCTGTTTTGGTGCACATTGGCATGGATAAATGAAGAATATGCAGTATTCCTGGTTTTTGGATATATTTCGATGCAAATGAGACCAAAATAGATATTGAGTTGTTTTTTTGAAGTCATTTTTCAGCAAAACCGTCTGAAATGATTGGTTTTAGTCTCATGGAAAATGATTACATAACAAGGTTTGCCCGAAAATGGGGCTGCAAATTTGGGTTTTGAGATACAGAACCGAAGTGTTAATGATTTTAACATTCATATTATGGTAAATAGCAACCAAGGGTTGCGTGAATAATATGTAAATAACATACATTCCTTATCGTTGTTTATCAATGTGTTTCATGTTGTAGTGGTGATTATAATAAAACGCCATTTTGAGTTATGGAGTATTTGAGGAGGGTATAAAAAACCCCAGTTGGACCCAACTGGGGTTAAATTTTGTTACAGGGTTGTGTTTATGACCCAAATGCGTGTTTTGAAAGGGCGTCCCTGAGTTTATCAATGAAATTGGTGGTGGATTTTTTCCGGTATTTAATTTCCGCGAATGTATGATAAATATCACCGGGGGATATATTGAAAACTTCTCCAAGAATTTTTGCCAAATCGTTTATATCAACTTTCCCATCATCAATGGCCTTACTGTCCCGTAGTGCGTAAATTAGTTCCGTGAAAGCAACTTTGGTTTCAGTCCATTTGAAAACCGACTTGGGGTGTTTTGGTTCATTTTCAGATGAGTCCGGAGAATCAAGTCTTTTAATCTCTGCATTTAAATACAACTGCAATTCTTCATAAGCCATAATTTTGGCCATCAATATATCCCAACCCGTTGCAAACCAAATATCCACTATCGAATGTTGGTTCAGACAATAGATCAATATATTCTTATCTGACCTCAAGAAAAGCTCTTCATCAAGTTGGTCCAGTTTACATTGATAATAGACATAGAAGAAATTATTATCCTGAAAAAATTTCATAACTTTATACGATCTTTTTTTCAGAAATTTCCTGAAATGTGTTAGGTTACTCCTGGCCTTAATGCTTTCAATCGCGGCCAATTCATTATAAAAAATGGCAACACTGAATATTTGTGGTTTTATTATCTTAAAGAAAACAACCTCCTCCTTCCTGTATTGAAATCCCTGGTTTACAACAAGCTCTGATAATTTTCTAAGATACTTAGCGCTCAATTGAATAGCAGCAAATGATTCTTTTAATTTAGTTTCATCACGTGACTTTAGTCTGGTGATTTTATCTTTAAATTCTTGCAGAAGATTAAAAAAGGGTTGAAGGCTCATGATGAACTGGTTAGGGATTAGAAAATAATTTTACTTCTTCCTGGCTCCTCTTCTCTCATCTATATGAATCTTCTTACGCAAAAAATGAAACAACCTTACATTTAATTGATGAACTTATTATGTTACTTGATTATTCAACCATTTGTGAACATGAAACGTAATAGTCAACCGTGAAACTGTTGAAATGTAAAGGTGGCTGTCTTAAAAAAATATTGGAAAGGGATTGCTCCGGGCAAATGCTGAAGGCATAAAGGAAAGAAAAATTTGGGGCAACTTTTTCAGCGGAGCATAGCAAGGGATTGAATTTTTTGAGGCACGAAGAAAGGTCAATCTTTTGCTGTGGGGATTGGGGCGTAGGGAAAAGAAAGGGTTGCCACAACTTTTTCTTGGGATAAAGCCGCAAGCATTTGTTCGGAGCAATCGCGTGATAACTTTGTAAACGCGATTTATGACTAATCTTTTATTTAAATTTTGCTATTTTGTGTCTGATTGACCAAGTTAACGCCAAAAGAAAACCATATTTTAATGCTCAAAAGCCGATGCCATTAATTCCTGTTCTCTTCTGGATAGGCCATACTGCGTGGCCAAATGACGCCACGATTGAACCACCCGTTTTATGTGAACAATCATCTCTGAGGCCGACTTGCTTTCAATCCGAAAGAAGTCTGCTACCTCCAGAGCTAAATCCCAATTCAGCGAATTGTCTTCATCCGAGATATTTAAAGTTAATCCCATACCGGTTGGATTTGCATTTACATCATAGGCAGGTGATAACCTCCAGCCGTGGGTTCCTAAAAGAAATCCATGGTTTCTTAAATGATCATCTGTATTTTTTACGCAAATGCTGAAGACGATTCGTCTCCACAACTCCTCCAGATCAGAATTTACGTGGTTCTTATCTCCATGCTGAAGAATAAACCCAACAATATCCAGGTAGCTATGACCGCTGTGATAATCATCTCCATCTTTGCAACCCAACAAAGTCATAGCTGAGGCAAAATGGATACGTTTGTTTCCGTTTTGGCGATCAAATCGCTGGGTTAGATAAGTGTGCTGATGGCTTGAAAACTTTCTTACCATTGCATTTGGCATTGTAATGCCGGATTTTCTTGCCAAATCGTGAACAACCATTTCCCAAAGGCCCATGTCAGTCGAATCATTAACACTTGGGAATTTGGCTATCCAGAGATGATTATTCTGATCCAGCACACTGGCTTTAGGTCTTGCACCTCCCAAAGATGAACCCGGGGCAGTGAGTAGGTTCAACCATGTGAGATATTCAGGATCATCCACCGAATCATCCGACTCCAGCTTTAAGCTGGCATATTCCAACTCTCTCAGCGAAGTCCAGGGTGGTGCGGCCATATTGCGGTTATCGTTCAGAAAAGGTCCGTCCGGTGATTCTTTAAAACGGAGCCCTCCCATGCGATGGTCATCATAAACGCCCAGGAGATAGTCAGAAGGTAAAAGGGTGCGCGGAGATCGTTCTTCTATTCTGGCCATAACCGCTTCGCGCCTTCGCATCAACACACGCCCCCAGCGGTCTGGTGAAGAATCCAAAAAAAGACCGAAATTTTCCTTCTCTTCAGGTAAATATTGTGTTCCGGCATACCAATACAAATCTGGATCAAGAACCAATGAAGCCTGAGATTCTAACCACTCGTTTTCATATTCAAAAGAGAATATTTCCTTACCCCTGGTTTGCTCAGCTCTAATGGCGCCCATCAAAGTAGGATTCGATAATCCATACCAATCGGCATATACGTATATTTTCCTTGAAGCCATTAAAAAAAGTTCTACCCGCTGATTAATTTATTTTGCCTTTGGGAACGAAGAAGCTTGGCATCCTGTAGTTTCCGTCCCAGTTCATCGTCTTTGGCCACATTCAAAAAGTCATTCGACAAACCTAACACGAATAGTACCTGCACATAAGTTCCCATGGCCACACTTGGCAAGCCTTTCTCAACCGAAACCAATGTGCGTCGGCTTATACCTGCTCGTTCTGCAACCTGTTCGGCTGTCAATTTGCGCCGCAACCTCGCCAACTTAATATTTTCGCCCATTGTAGCCATAATTTTGGCTTGCTTTGGAAGAAGGACTGTATCTTTTCGATTCATAGTGAGCATTATTTTATACAAATATATGAAATTTGTGCACAATATTACTTTAATCATGATGTAAATCTCACATATATTAAAATCGATAACTTTTACAATTGTATTTTGGCCTGTAATTTTTCCATATCCTCCGATATTTTGGACTCCAGAACACGTGCATAAATCTGAGTTGTTTTCAGAGAGGTATGTCCAAGTATTTTAGAAACAGTTTCAATAGGAACACCATTGGATAGGGTTATTGTTGTGGCGAAAGTATGCCGGGCCATATGCATGGTTAAGTTTTTTTCTATTCCGCAAATATCGGCCAATTCCTTCAGGTAACTGTTCATTTTTTGATTCGATAATACCGGCAACAATCTACCCTTTAATTCATTTTCAGGAAATTCGGAATATTTGTCTAATATGTCAATGGCATTCTGAAATAACGGAATAATGCAACGTGTTTTGGTTTTGGTGCGGTTAATGATCAGCCACTTTTTCCCATCCTCCCGTTGCTGGATATGTGTCTTATTCATTTTTGCTATATCAGCATACGACAAACCTGTATAACATGCAAATACAAAAATATCCCTTACGTAACTCAATCGCTTGATTTTTATTTCCTTTACTGTAATGGCATTCAACTCATCCATGGTAAGGAATTCTCTGTTTGTCTCTTCCAGAGCAACCTTGAATCGGTCATAAGGATTTTTGATAATGTAATCCATTGAGACCGCCAGATTCAAAACCCGCCTTAAATGTTTGTGGTAATTCCAGGCTGTATTCTGATGTACATTACAGTCCTTCTTCAGGAAAACATCGAAAGCATCCAAAAATTTATAGTTGATTGACTCCAATGGTACATCTGCCCTTTTATAAGCTTGCTTAACAAATTTCCCCAACCGTTTCCTGGATGATTTGTAGTGCTTATAAGTCTCCCCTGAATAACTTTTACCAAGTTTGGCTTCCATGCTTTCGAGGTAGTAATCAAACACACTTAAAACCCCTTTCGTATCTTCTATGTTTAGAAGCTTATTCTTAATTGCCACGACATCAAACTCCCGGCCTAAAGCCTCCAACTGGTAAAAAGTGTCCAGAATTTCTGATCGGATCTTCCCTAAACGAATATTAATCGTTCTTGCCTCCGGGGACTTAGGCTTGACCTGTTGACTTACTTCGTCCCAATCATCAGGCACAATCTGGATACCTGTAGAAATCTCAACTCTTTTTGTGTTGAACGTAATTCTCACATAGATAGGAGCTTTCCCATCTGCGCGAACTTTACTGTTCTTTAGCAAGCAATTAATAATAACCCTCATAACAGAATCGTTTTAGTAAACCTCAAACAGGTCTCGGCAATGATGTTAAAATAGCCCTTTCAGACGAAAAAAGCAACACCAAAACAGACCAATTCGGGTCAATTTAAATTATTAATATCAGAGAGTTATGAATTTACCGAGACCTATTTTTCAATTTAACCGATAGGTCTCGTTAAAGTCTCGTTTACCTTGCGATTTAATGGGTTATTTTGGCTTCCCCCCAAAAACAAAAAGCACCTAAATCCTTGGATTTAAGTGCTTTTGCATTTGTTTGGGTTTTGGGTTGTGCCCAGAACAGGACTCGAACCTGCACGTCATTGCTGACACTGGTCCCTGAAACCAGCGCGTCTACCAATTTCGCCATCTGGGCGGCATGCCGTAGAGCATAACTCTTTTGGAACGGCAGTGCAAAGATAAAGACTTAAACTAAGTTGACAATAAAAAAAGGAAAAAGATTGAAGAAAAAAAAGGAAGCGCGAAACTCGAAGACAGAAGTCGGAAGCACGAGGCACGATTCCGATGGCTATCGGAATCGTGCCTCCAACTCCCACCTACAAATTATCAAACAGATACTTACTCATCATGGTATAGAGATGATGCCGCGTATTACCGCCATATATACTATGATTACGGTTGGGGTAGACAAACATATCGAATTGCTTACCACTCTGCACGAGCCGGTCGGCATACTCCATGGTATTTTGAAAATGGACGTTGTCGTCGGCGCTGCCATGGATAAGGAACAAGCGCCCCTCCAGTGTTTCGGCCTTATAGATGGGTGAATTTTCATCGTAGCCTTTGGGGTTTTTTTGTGGCGTGCGTAAAAAGCGCTCGGTATAAACCGTATCGTAATAGCGCCAATTGGTCACCGGTGCCACCGCAATACCCAGTTTAAACACATTACTTTTGCTCATACTCAGGGCCACCATGTGTCCGCCAAAGCTCCAGCCCCAGATGGCGATCCGGTGGCCATCCACGTAATTGAGACCAGACAGATATTTGGCAGTCTCAATCTGGTCGTCGGACTCCAGCTTACCCAGATGCAGATAGGTTGACTTGAGGAATTGTTCCCCCCTCGCACCGGTTCCACGCCCGTCCACGCTCACCACCAGCAGGCCTTGCGTGGCGAGATAACTTTCCCAATTCATGCTCCATCGGTCCAGAACAGTCTGGGAAGCGGGGCCGCTGTACTGAGTCATAAAAACAGGGTACTGTTGAGTGGCATCAAAACCAAGTGGCTTAATCATGTAGCCATTCAGAGTATCGCCATTGGAAGTTACGAAACTAAAAAACTCCTTTTGAGGCAGGTCGTAACTCTTCAACAGTTCGTCCAATTGGTCATTCTTCTCCACGGTGCGCAGCAGCTTATTGTTCTGCTGATAAACCGAAACCACAGGCGGCGTGTCAGCCGATGAATAGGTATTGACGAAATAACCGAAATTTTCACTAAAAGAGGCACTATTGGTGCCCTTTTGAGGTGTAAGCAGGACTTGCTTCGTACCCGACATACTTATGGAATAGACCTCCCGTTGAAGAGGAGAGATGCCTGCTGCCTGAAAATAAAAGAGTTTCTTCTTTGCATCAAACCCAAGATAATCTGTCACATCCCATTTCCCTTTGGTAACCTGCCTCACTTTAATACCCGCCATGGTGTACAAATGAATATGGTTGTATCCATCCATGGGGCCTACGTAGATAAAATGCTTGCCATCATCCAAAAATTGAATATTATCCAGCACATCCTCAGAGACATATTGCTCTTCGCGCACGGTAAGCAATACGCGCCCCACTCCCGAAGCAGGATTGGCTACATACAGGTCAAGTTGGTCCTGAAGACGGTTAAGTTTTATGATCCCCAGCTTTTCGGGGTCTTTGGTCCATCGAAGCCGGGGGATATAAGCCTCACTCAGATCACCCACATCCATGGTTTTGGTGGTACGATGGCGCACATTAAACACATGCACCGACACTTTTGAGTTGGCCTCGCCCGCTTTGGGATATTTATAAATATAGCTGCCCGGGTAAAGCGAATAAGCCTCTCTTTGAGGATTAGAGGCCATATATAAAGGGAAAGAATATGTCTTCACCTCCGATTCGTCGAACCGCACAAAAGCCAGGTCTTCACTATTCGGTGACCATTCAAACGCCCTGTTGTAACTGAACTCCTCTTCATACACCCAATCGGGAATCCCATTAATAATCTTATCATCTTCACCATCTTCGGTAATAGCACTGACTGTGCCAAAGCGTAACTTTTTAAGATAGAGGTCATTATCCTTAACATAGGCGAGCAGCTGGCTGTTGGGCGAAAAGAGGGGCACCTGTTGCCCTCCCTTTTCACTCAAGGGCAGTAACTCACGGTAACGAATATCATAAACAAAATAATCGGCCTTGAAAGAGTGGCGATAGATACTCTCTGAATTGTTGTAAACCAATATTTTGGATTCATCCGGACTAAAAGTATAACCGGAAATTCTCTCCACTTCGGAAGGATTATTTTTGATATTTCCACTGTCGAAGATCACTTCCACCTGATCCCCGCTTTTGTAGCTGTACTTAACAATTTTGGTGCCTCCGCCTTCCAGCATTGTGTAGTGTTCCCCGTCCTTCATTGAGCGGAAGGTGCCCGCGTGTTTGGGCGAAAAGGTATTACGGGTGGTAAAATCTTCCAGCGTTACCTTTTTTCCCTGTGCAGCCAGCGATGCGTAAGACACAGTGACTATCAAAAAGGTAAATGTAATTCGAAAAAAACGTTTCATCTGTAAATAATTTATTTTTTAAGGTGGGATGCCTGCCCCGATTTTTCAGCGGGGGAACTCGCCCCGATTCACCGGGGCCCGTTTCATGATATATGAGCTTAAATATTTTAAAATTTACCATGCACTAAAAGGAAGAAGACCATGAGCAAATATAAACCGCCTTTTTTGCAGCCACGAATATAAAAATATTACGTCAATTGAACCAATCAGATCGGTTTTTATTGAATTTCCCCTATTAAATACGTAACTTTGCATGTTTTTTAGCAAATGAAAAGCTCAATGATAAAAATAACTCTGCCCGATCAATCCGTACGTGAGTTCCCAAAGGGTACAACCGGCTATGAAATAGCCCGCGACATAAGCCCGCGTCTGGCGAAAGAGGTACTGGCCATTACTGTAAACGATCAATTATACGATCTTCAAAGAGCTATTAACGAAGATGCCACCATAAAATTGCACAAATGGGAAGACCCCGAAGGCAAGCATGCTTTTTGGCACTCCTCGGCGCACCTGTTGGCCGAAGCATTGGAAGCTCTCTATCCAGGCATTAAATTTGGCATAGGCCCGGCCATCGAAAACGGTTTTTATTACGATGTAGACCCGGGCGACGGCGTAACCATTACCGATGCCGACCTTCCCAAAATTGAGAAGAAGATGGTGGAATTGGCACGTCAAAAATCACCCTATCAGCGACGGGAAGTGCCTAAGACCGAGGCCCTGGCTTTTTTCGAAACTAAAAAAGATCCCTATAAGGTAGAGTTGATCAGCGAACTGGAGGATGGCACCATCTCGTTTTATGAGCAGGGAAACTTTACCGATCTCTGCCGCGGCCCTCACCTCCCTTCCACCGAGCCCATTAAGGCCATCAAACTTTTAAGCATCGCCGGTGCCTATTGGCGGGGTGATGAAAAACGCAAACAACTCACCCGCGTTTACGGCATCTCATTTCCCAGGCAAAAAATGCTGGACGAGTATCTGGTACTGTTGGAGGAAGCGCGCAAGCGCGACCACCGGAAAATAGGAAAAGAGCTGGAGCTGTTTGCGTTTTCGCAACGCGTAGGTCAGGGCCTGCCGCTGTGGCTCCCCAAAGGGGCTCGTTTGCGCGAACGGCTGGAGAGTTTCCTCAAGCGTGTACAACTTAAACACGGCTACGAACCGGTAATAACGCCTCACATTGGTCAAAAAGAGCTCTATGTAACCTCGGGCCACTACGAAAAATATGGTCAGGACTCATTCCGGCCCATCAGCACTCCTGCCGAAGGGGAGGAGTTTCTGCTAAAGCCCATGAACTGCCCGCATCACTGTGAGATTTACAATATGAAGCCCCATTCGTATCGCGACCTGCCCGTGCGCATGGCTGAATTTGGCACCGTTTACCGCTACGAGCAAAGTGGTGAGCTGCACGGTCTTACCCGCGTAAGAGGTTTCACGCAGGACGATGCCCACATTTTTTGCCGTCCCGATCAACTGAAGGACGAATTTAAAAAGGTGATAGATATTATTTTCTACATCTTTAAGGCACTCGACTTTAAGGACTTCATAGCGCAAATATCCCTGCGTGATCCCAATAACGACGAAAAATACATTGGGTCGGACGAAAACTGGAACAAAGCCGAACAGGCCATCATAGAAGCCTGTGACGAAAAAGGACTGGAAACCACCGTTGAAATTGGTGAGGCCGCCTTCTACGGGCCAAAGCTCGATTTTTTGGTGCGCGATGCCATAGGCCGCAAGTGGCAGCTGGGCACCATACAGGTGGACTATAATCTGCCCGAACGCTTTGAGCTGGAGTACATTGGCCAGGACAATAAAAAGCACCGGCCTGTAATGATACACCGTGCGCCCTTTGGCAGCATGGAGCGCTTTGTGGCGGTGCTGATTGAACATACAGCCGGTAAGTTCCCGCTGTGGCTGACTCCCGATCAGGTGGTCATATTGCCCATCAGCGAAAAATTTAACGAATACGCGGAAAATGTTTTAAATTTCCTGAAAAATTCCGATATTCGCGCCGTCTTAGACGACCGGAACGAGAAGATTGGTAAAAAGATACGCGACAATGAGTTAAAACGTATCCCCTATCTGCTGATTGTTGGTGAAAAGGAAGCCGGGGACAATAGTGTCTCCGTACGCAAACAGGGAGAAGGCGATCAGGGAACCATGACGCTCAACGAATTCGCCGATTTTATACATCTTGAAGAGCAAAAGATGCTCGAAGAGATCGAAAAATGAAAACATCAAATCTCATTATTAATTAATTAAAGGAGGATTTAGATATAAGAAGACCAAGAAAAAACATCGGACGCAGCCCCGCCGACGAAATCAATTATCGCATCAATAAGCAGATTCGCGTATCAGAAGTGCGTTTGGTTGGCGATAACATTGAGAATCCGGGGATTTATCCGACCAGCGAAGCAATGAAAATAGCCGATTCCATGGAGCTAGACCTTGTAGAGATTTCGCCCACGGCCGAACCACCCGTATGCCGGATTATCGATTACCAAAAGTTTCTTTATCAGCAAAAAAAGAGAATGAAGGAACAAAAGGCCAAAACCGTAAAGGTAGTGGTTAAAGAGATTAGGTTTGGCCCCAATACCGATGAACACGATTACAACTTTAAGCTCAAACATGCCGAAGGTTTTCTTAAGGATGGCGCTAAAGTAAAGGCCTTTGTGTTTTTTAAGGGTCGTAGTATATTATTTAAGGACAAAGGGGAGATATTATTGTTGAAATTTGCCCAGGACCTTGAAGAACTTGCGAAAGTAGAACAACTTCCCAGGTTGGAGGGTAAAAGGATGACCATGTTCCTGGCCCCCAAAAAGAAAAGTTAATGTCTATTATTCAACTAAATATAGAACAATGCCAAAAATGAAGACGAATTCGGGAGCAAAAAAACGCTTTACGCTCACCGGAACGGGAAAAATCAAACGTAAGCACGCTTACAAAAGTCACATTCTTACCAAGAAGTCGACCAAAAGAAAACGTAACCTCACCTATTTCGGTTTGGTTCACAAGGCCGACGAGAACAATGTGAAACAGTTGCTGGCCATGAAATAAATGTCATGCAGCTACATTATTAAAATGAATGTTTAACCTGAATGACTTAGCCTAAAGCACCTGAATACAGGACGCTAACCATTCGAAAAAGCAAAGTACAATGCCCAGATCAGTCAATGCCGTTGCTTCAAGAGCACGCAGAAAGAAGGTGTTAAAACTCACCAAAGGATATTTTGGTCGTCGCAAAAATGTGTGGACAGTAGCCAAAAATACCTGGGAAAAAGGGATGCAGTATGCCTACCGCGACCGGAAAACCAAAAAAAGAAACTTCAGAGCACT
>JACDJB010003083.1_pt1 | contig 11267 bp, 6 predicted proteins | sample 7454121 | NCBI WGS metagenome assembly JACDJB01 (sample SAMN14253290, study PRJNA609438) | sludge metagenome | isolation source: sludge after 25d culture with pyrite | collected 2018-12-20 | reverse complement strand
GAACCAGGTGGCGAAGAGCTCGGCCCAGCGGTGACTCACCTCGCGGGACTGGGTCCCCAGCCGCTCGTCGATCTCCCGGTCGCCGTAGGCCATGAGGGCCAGGGTGAGGCGTTCCCGCTCCGGGGGCGTCGCCAGTCCTTCGTAACTGATCATCGCCGCCGCCCGCACGAGCTCCTCGAACGGCGGATCGGCCTCGGCCGCTTCGGAGACGGCGATGTCGGCGTGGTGGACCGCGGGCAGCTGCTCAGGGGACAGCAGCAGCTCCAAGAGGTCATCGCGGTAGTCGTCCTGGCTGTCCCAGTAGTGGTAGACCGCGCCGATGCTGAGCCCGAGTCGGTCCACGATGTCGGTGATCCGGACGTGGTCCAGTGGCTCACCGAGGGGGTTCTCGTAGAGGTGATCGCGCCCGGCCTCCAACAGGACCCGCCGGCCCTCGTCGGGCGTGAGGCGTCGCCGCCGGGTCCGCCGTTGTCGGGTGACCATGCTGGCGACGTTAGCCACTGGCCATAGCAGCCACTAGGTACTACGGAAGCAACGCCCGGCTCTGCGCGCGGAACTGGTCGGCGGCGACCTCGTGGTCCACGATCCGGTCGGGGTAGTCCAGGTCCGGCGCGTCGAAGGTCCCGGTGAGCAGCCATGGCTCGTGGACCGCGCCGCCGGAGATGCCGGCCAGTTCGGGGACGTAGCGGCGCACGTAGTTGCCGCGGGGGTCGAAGCGGTGGGCCTGGCGCACCGGGTTGAAGATGCGGTTGGGGCGGGTGTCGGCGCCGGTGCCCGCCACCCACTGCCAGTTGGCGGCGTTGTTGGCGATGTCGCCGTCGACCAGCCAGTCGAAGAAGTGGCTCGCGCCCCGCCGCCAGTCGATGCCCAGGTGCTTGGTCAGGAACGAGCCGGTGAGCAGGCGGGCCCGGTTGTGCATCCAACCCTCCTGGTGGAGCTGGCGCATCCCCGCGTCCACGATCGGCAGGCCGGTCCGTCCTTCGGCCCAGGCCGCGAACACCTCGTCGTCCTCGACCCAGGTCCGGCCCCGGTCCCGCAGGTCCTCGCGGGCGATCGCGGGGAACCGGAAGGTGGTCTGGTGGTGGAAGTCCCGCCAGCAGAGTTGGCGCACGAAGGGATCGCCCCCGGGACGGGGGCCCAACCGGTCGGCCAGTTCGAGGGCCGAGATGGTGCCGAAGTGCAGGTGGGGGCTGATGCGCGAGGTGCGGTCACCGGCCAGGTCGTCATGGCCGGCCTCGTAGTCGGCCAGGTCCTCCTTGGCCCAACGGTTGAGCAGCGCCCGCGCCTCGGTCTCCCCGCCCGGAGCGAGATCGGGACTGGTCGGGCCGGTCGCGAGGTCGGTCGGTTCGGGCACGGCCCCGGGCTCGACGCCGTCGGGCAGGCGCAGCTGCACCGGGGCCGGCTCGACGGCCCGCCACGGGTGGGCGGCCCAGGCCCGCCAGTAGGGGGTGAAGACCCTATAGTGCTCGCCCGAGCCGGTGAACACCTCGTCGGCGGGGACCACGCCGACGCCGGGGAACAGCACGACCTCGACCTGTCTCGCCGCCTCCCGGGCCAGGCGCTCCTCACGGCGCCGGGCGAAGCCGCTGACGTCGGCCGAGGCGTGCACGGCGACCGCTCCCACCTCGTGGGCGAGGCCGAGGGCCTCGGCCACCGGGTCACCCCGGCGCACCACCAGGTCGGCTCCCCGCTCCCGCAGGGACGTGCGGAGGTCGGCCAGGCAGTCGACGAGGAACGCGGCCCGGTTGGGCACGGCGAAGCCCGCGGCCAGGACGCCCTCGTCGACCACGAACAGCGGCACCACGGTGTCGGCCCGGCGCGCCGCCTCGGCCAGCGCCGGGTGGTCGTGGACGCGGAGGTCGCGGTTGAAGAGGACGACGACGGTTCGCACCGTCGTGGGTCTAGCGGTTGGGATCAGGTCCCCAGCACGCGGGCGAGGCCGTCGACGACGCGGTCGATCTGCTCGTCGGTGATCACCAGGGGGGGACACATGGCCAGGGCCGTGCCCAGGGGGCGGACGATGACGCCCTCCCCGAGCAGGGCGTCGCGGGCGGCGGGAGCCGAAGCACCCTCGTTGAGCTCGACGGCCCACACCGCACCCTCGCCCCGGACGGCACTGACCAGGCCGTCGGCATGGAGGCTGCGCAGGCCGTCGGACAGGCGGGCGCCCACGGCCAGAGCCCGGTCCAGGAGGCCATCGCCCTCGATCACGTCCAGGTTGGCCAGCGCCGCGGCCGCGGCGGTGGCGTGGCCCGAGTACGTGTGACCGTGGCGGAGGATGAAGTCCGGGTCGGCCTCGAGAGCCTGGTGCACGGGGGCACCGACCACGACACCGCCGAGCGGGACGTACCCGGAGGTGACGCCCTTGGCAAAGGTGATCAGGTCCGGCCGCACGCCGTAGTGCTCAGCCCCGAACCAGCAGCCGAGGCGGCCGAAGGCACAGATCACCTCGTCCAGGATGAGGTAGGCGCCGTGGTCGTCGCACAGGCGGCGGAGTTGGGTGAGATAGCCCTCCGGTGGCGGGAACACGCCGCCGGCGCCCTGGACGGGCTCGCTGATGACGGCCGCCACCTCGGCGCCCCGTTCGGCGAACAGCGTGGCCATCGCCTCGATGTCGTCGCCGGGGACGTTGACCACGTCGGCCAGCAGCTCGCCGAAGCCGGTCCGGTTGTCCGGGATCCCCTGGACGGAGGTCCCGCCGTAGGTCACGCCGTGGTAGCCCGCCGATCGGCTGACGATCAGCTTCCGCTCCGGTCGGCCGCCCCGGACGTGGGCCGCCTTGGCCAGCTTCATGGCCGAGTCGACGGCCTCGGAGCCCGAGCTCACGAGGAAGATGCGGGGATCGTCGACGGGCGCCAGGGCGGCCAGCCGCTCGGCCAGCGCGTCCGCGGGCCCGTTCGTGAAGGGGTCGAAGCAGTGGTAGGCGTGCAGCGTGCGCACCTGCGCGGCCACGGCGTCGGCCACCTCGGCCCGGCCGTAGCCGACGTTGGCGAACCAGAGGCTGGCCATGGCGTCGACGTACTCGTTGCCGTCGGTGTCCCAGACGAGGGCCCCCTCGCCGCGGGCGACGCTGATGAAGTGGTCGGCGGGGGCCGACGGCTTGGCGAACGGGTGCAGCAGGGCGGGTGGGTCGGTGGTGGGCGAGGGGGTCATGAGGCTCGTTCCTTCTCCTTCAGCTCGCGGCGCAGGATCTTGCCGCTCGGGTTCTTGGGGATGGCGTCGACGAAGTCGACCTCTCGCACCTTCTTGTAGGGGGCCACCCGCTCCTCGACGTAGGCCATCACGTCGTCGGCACTCAGCTCGGCTCCCTCCCGCCGGACCACGAAGGCCTTGGGGATCTCGTCCATGCCGTTGCCGGAGTCCTTGGGGATCACCGCGGCGTCGGCGATGTCGGGGTGCTCGATGAGGAGGGCCTCCAGCTCGGCCGGGGCGATCTGGTACCCCTTGTACTTGATCATCTCCTTGGCCCGGTCCCGGATGGTGACGTAGGCGTCGTCGTCGACGGTGACGATGTCGCCGGTGCGCAGCCACACACCCTCGGCGTCGGTGAGCAAGGTCTCGGCCGTGGCGTCAGGGCGGTTGAAGTAGCCGGCCATCACCTGTGGCCCCTGGACCAGGAGCTCACCGGTCTCGCCGATGCCCAGCTCGTCGCCGGTGGCCAGGTCGACGACCTTCTGGCGGGTGTCGGCCACGGGCGGGCCGACGGTCCCGGGCTTGTCCTGGCCCAGGAGCGAGATGTGGGTGACGGGGCTGGCCTCGGTCATGCCGTAGCCCTGGACGACCTCGACGTCGTAGTGCTCCTCGACCCGGCGGGCCACGTCGATCGGCAGGGGCGCCGCCCCCGACATCACGTAGCGGACGCTGCTCAGGTCAGCGCCCAGCTGGTCGCCCATGTTGGCCAGCGCCAGCAGCGCCGGGGGGACCACGAAGAGGTTGGTGGCCTGGTGGCGGATGGTCAGGTCGACGAAGCGTTGCGGGTCGAAGCCGGGCAGCACGACCTGCTTGGACCCGCTGGCCAAACCGCAGAGCATCAGGACGGTCAGCCCGTAGATGTGGAAGAACGGCAGGAAGTCGATCATCACCGAGCCGTCGGGGATCAGCCCCGTTCCTCGGATCTGGGCCACGTTGCTGGTGATGTTGTGGTGGCTGAGCATCACGCCCTTGGGCGCACCGGTGGTGCCCGACGAGTACGGGAGGGCGGCGAGGTCGGTCATCGGGTCGATCTCGACGCGGTCGGGTTCGCCGGTCGCCCCTGCCGCCAGGTCCCACACCCCGGCGGTGTGGTGGACGCGCTCGTCGTGGCCCCAGACCGCCCGGGTCGTCTCCGCCGTGGCGTCGGCCACGAACACCGCCTTGGGTGTCGAGTCGCTGAACTGGTGGGCGATCTCTCGCTCCTTGTAGAGCGGGTTCAGGGTGGTGACGGTGGCCCCCGCGAGCAGGGCGCCGTGGAAGGCGATGACCCACTCCGGGGAGTTGGGGGCGACGATGCCGACCCGGTCGCCGGGCTCGACCCCCTCGTCCTGGAGGGCCCGGGCCACCCCCCGGGATACCTCCCAGACGCGGGAGAACGTGTACTCCGCGTCGCTGAGGCCGTCGACGAGGGCGATGCGTTCCGGCCAGGTCCCGGCGGCGCCCGCGAGCAGGTCGCTGACCGGCAGCTCGGGGTACGGGGCGAGGGAGGGGCGGGGCGACTCCTGGGTCATGGGGCGGATCGTAGGAGCACGCCGGGGAGGGCGCCGGTGTGCTCGCCGTGCTCGAGCGCCACCTTCCCGTTGACGACCGTCGCCCGGTAGCCCTCGGCCCGTTGGATCAGGCGACCCGCGCCCCCTGGCAGGTCGTTGACGAACTCGGGGAGCGGGAGGTCGAGGGCATCGGGGTCGAGGACGTTGATGTCGGCGAACGCGCCCGGGGCCAGGACGCCACGGTCGGCGAGGCCGAAGAGGCCCGCGGTCTGGGAGGTGATGCGGCGCACGGCGTCCTCGAAGCTGAACGCCCCACGCTCGCGGACCCAGTACGAGAGCAGGAAGGTGGCCTGGCTGGCGTCGATGACCTGGCTGACGTGGGCCCCGGCGTCGCCGAGGCCGACCACCACGTCGGGCTGGGAGAACATGGCGCCGGCGGCTTCGAGGTCCTGGTTGAGGAACGGGTAGTTGTAGACCCGGCGGCCGTCGGACTCGAGACTGAGGGCCACGAAGGCCTCGGCCACCGAGACGCCGCGGCGGGCGGCCTCGGCGGCCAGGCTGTCCTCGGGGGTGTGGTCGTAGCGGGCCCGGTCGAGCGGCATCAGGAAGGTGTGCTCGCCGGTGTTGCCCATGGCGTCGGCCTCCGCCACGAGCGCCGCCCGGCGATCGGGATCGGCCAGCACGGCGAGGCGCTCGTCCAACGACAGTGGGCGGAGGGCCTGCCAGCCGGCACAGAAGTCGAACGGCGTGCGGAACCCGAGGCCGAGCAGGATGCCGATCTGGCGAGGGGAGGTCTGGGGCCGCAGCTGCGCCCCGGCCGCGTTGACCCGGGTCACGTGCTCGAGGGCCAGCTCGTGCAGGTGGGGGCCGGCGTTGGTGTGGGTCAACCCGAAGGAGACCGGCCGCCCGCAGGCCCGGCTCACCTCGGCCAGCAGCTCGATCTCGCGGCGGGTCCCCTCCTCGTCGACGCCGTTCTGGGCGCCGAGCATCGCGGCGGTCTCGAACACGCCCCGCCCCCGACGCCGGAGGGGCTCGGCCAGGGCCACCAGCTCCTCGACCGCGGCAAAGGTGCCGGGCACCTCCCGGCCATCGGGCAGCGTGTGCAGGATCGTGCGCGATGAGCTGACGCCGACCGCGCCGCGGGCGAGGGCCTCGTCCACGTGGGCCGCCATGGCGTCCAGCTCCGCCGGTGACGGGACGACGTCCCGGTCGAGGCTGCGTTCCCCCATGACGTTCCAGCGGATGGCGCAGTGGCCGACCATGCCCGCGACGTTGAGGCCCTTGGGCAGTCGGTCGAGGGTGTCGAGGTAGTCACCGTAGGACTCCCAGTCCCAGGGCAGGCCGCCGAGGATGGCCGCGGCGGGGATGTCCTCGACCGACTCCATCATCTCGGCCAGCCAGGCCCGGTCCGCGGGTCGACAGGGCGCGAAGGTCACCCCGCAGTTGCCGATGACCACCGAGGTGACCCCGTGCCAGGAGGACGGGGTGGCCTCCGGGTCCCAGCCCAGCTGGGCGTCGAGGTGGGTGTGGGCGTCGACGAACCCGGGCGTGACCGTCAGACCGTCAGCCTCGATGGTCCGTCGCCCCGACGACTCGACGGTGCCCACGGCGACGATGCGGTCGCCGTCGACGGCCACGTCGGCGGCCCGAGCGGGCGCCCCCGTGCCGTCCACCACTGTTCCCCCACGGATGACGAGATCGTGCATGTGCGGGACGCTAGTGGTGGCGCGTACGCTCGGTCGCTGGCCCTGCCTGCTGCATGACGCGACCCCGACCCCGACCCCTGCCCCTCGCCCTGGTCCTCGCCCTCCTGGCGGGGGCGGCGACGGTCGCCGGGCCCGCAGCCGCCGGTCCGACCCGTTCGTATCCGGACCCACCGACGGCGACCGAGTTGAACCCCCTCGAGTCGGGGGGCCAGAACGAGGACGCCAACTGGGTGCCGTTCCTGGGCGACCATGAGCTCTGGTGCACCGACGGCAACCCGGGCTACAGCGGGTGTGCCAGTCATCACGGCTACCCGGCGCTCGACATCGGGATGCCGGTGGGCACGCCGATCTACGCCGCGGGCCCTGGTCGGGTGCGCTACGCCGGCTCCGAGGGTGATGCCCGGGGCACCTACGTCGAGATCGAGCACGACGACGGCATCCGCTCCCGCTACTACCACCTCTCGGCCGAGGTGGTCACCGTCGGCCAGCAGGTCGACCGCGGGACGCTCATCGGTCGCTCGGGCCAGAGCGGCCGGGCGACGTCTCCGCACCTCCACTACGAGGAGCGCACGGCGACCAACGGCCAGAAGGACCCCGGTGTGATGTTCGGCACGGTCGACGGACGCTTGGTGGCCTACCCCGACAGCAGCGGGAACTCGTCCTGGTGGAACACCCCGTACGGCACCCGCTTGGTCAACGACACCTTCAACGTCGACAACACGACGCTCTACTGGGGCGGCCCGGGGGTGGCCACCGGCGACCTGAACGGCGATGCCGTCGACGACGTGGTCGTCGGCGCCCCCGGTGAGGACACGACGGACCCGTCGGGGACGACCCACGTCGACAGTGGGGCCGCGTTCGTGCTCTACGGGGCGGGTCCGGAGGGGCCCGGGGTCTCGGGCACGGGCGCGGAGCGGATCCGCCAGCAGTTCGACGACATCCCGGGGACGATGAAGGCCAACGAGGTCTTCGGTGCCGCCGTGGCCACGGGCGACTTCGACGGGGACGGCTTCGACGACCTGGCGGTCGGCGCGCCGGCCGCCACCGTCGCGGGAGCGAGGGCCGCCGGCGAGGTGATCGTGCTCCACGGCACCACCGAGGGCCTACTGCCTGCGCCCCGGGGCGTTCGCCTCACGGGCGTGGCGGCCGAGAGCGGCGACCAGTTCGGGGCGTCCCTGGCCTCGGGAGACTTCGACGGGGACGGCTTGGACGACCTCGTCGTCGGTGCCCCCGGCGAGAGCGTGGGGGGCCGGTCTCAGGCCGGCGCGGTGACGGTGTTCGGCGGCACCGCCGGGGGGCTCGCCCAGATCGGCCGGGAGATCACCGCCGCTCCCGAGGGGGTGGCGGGCACCAGTGAGGAAGGCGATCGCCTCGGTGTGGCGGTGGCCGCCGGGGACACCAACGGGGACGACATCGACGACCTGGCCATCGGCATCCCCGGTGAGGACGCACCGGACATCGGGTTCCCGGTCAGCGCCGACGCCGGTGCCGTACTGGTCCTGCGGGGGCGGCCCGCCACGGGCGTCCGCCCCGGGTTGCAGGGCGACAGCGTCGAGCTCCACCTCGACGACACCGGGGTGGCGGGCACTGCTCGAGCGGGCGACCAGCTCGGGATCACCGTGGCCGTCGGGGACGTGCACGGCGACGGGTTCGCGGACATCGTGGCCGGCGCCGTCGGCAAGGACGTCGGAGCGGCCCGCGACGCCGGGTCGGTGGTGGTCCTCCGGGGCTCGGCCGACGGCGTCCGGGCGAGGGGGAGTCGCCTCCTCACCGCGGACAGCTCGGAGGTGGCCGGCGTGGCCCAGACCGCTGACCACCTGGGCGCCGGGCTCGCCGTCGACGACCTCGACGGCGACGGGGCCGCAGATCTCGTCGTGGGCATCGCCGGCCAGGCCGTGGGGGACGCCGACCAGGCCGGGGCCGTCCTGGTGCTGCCCGGCGGTCCCGACGGTGTCACCGGCGTCGGCAGCCTTCAGCTCCACGCGGGCTCGGACTCGGCGGCCCTGGCCGACCGAGCCGAGACTGACGACGTCCTGGGGGCCTCCATCGCCATCGGCGACCTCGACGGCAACACCTACGGCGACCTCGTCCTCGGCGTCCCGGGGGAAGACCTGCCTGCGGTCGTCGACGCCGGGGCGGTCGTGGTGGCCTACAACGGTGAGGGCGGCATCGTGCCCGCCCTGAGCGAGGCCTTCGACGGGACGACCATCGGCGGCCTCGAGGCCGGTGACCGATGGGGCGGGCTGTTCCCGCTCTATCTGCGCTGATCGGTCCGAGAGGCTCCAGCGCCGGGCCCCGCGATGGCGACCGCGGTGCCCCCTGTCGGTACCTTGCTCCTCCATGGAGATGCCTCCCGGGCCACCCCTGCCCGGACCCGCCAGCCCGCCACCGCTGCCGGGGCCCGGCGCTGAGGCACCGCCACCCGACCAGCAGCCCGCCGCCGCCGGGCTACTGACCGACGAGGCCGCCAACCGGCGCCTGGTGGCCACTGTTGCGGCGCTGGCGCTGGTGGCCGTCGCCCTCGGCATCGGCGGGTTCCTCCTCACCCGGGGAGGGGGCGACGATGCCGCGACCCCCGCGCCCGACGCCCTGCCCCCCGCGACGACGGCCCCCGAGCCTGTTGACGCAATCGACCAGGCTGAGCTCGACGCCGTGGTCGCCGACCTCCAGGCCGTGGTGGAACAGGAGCGGGGGCTGGTGTTCCGGGAGGGCATCGACATCGAGCTGCTCGACGACGAGAACTACATCGAGCGGTCCCGGGCCGACTTCGAGGCGGACCTGGCGGAGGATCCCGAGGACCTGGCCAACTCGGCGGCGGCGCTCGGGGCGCTCGGCCTCTGGCCCGAGGGCGTGGACCCGGTCGAGGTCCTCGGCGAGTACCTGTCGGTCGGCTCCCTGGGGTACTACGACCCGGAGACGGGGGAGATGGTGGTGCGGGGCGCCGCGGACACGCCGAACCTGCGCATCACCCTGGTCCACGAACTGACCCACGCGCTCGATGACCAGCACTTCGACCTCGACCGGCCCGAGCTCGATGACCGCCCGGACGAGGCCGGGTTCGCCTTCTCGGCGCTGGTGGAGGGCAACGCATCACGGGTCGAGGCCGCCTACACCGCCTCGCTGACCGACGAGGAGCGGGCCGACGCCGAAGCCGAACAGCAGGGCTACATCGACGGGATCGACATCAGCGGCTTCCCCCCGATCCTGCTGGCCCAGCAGCAGTTCGTGTACCGGACCGGTGCGGACTTCGTCCAGGCCCTCTACGACGAGGGGGGGAACGCCGCGGTCGACCAGGCGCTGGAGGATCCTCCCACCACGACCGAGCAGATCCTCGAGCCGGAGGACTGGCCCGACCGGGACGCCGTGGTCGAGGTCCCGGCCCCCGAGGCCGACGGCGAGGTGGTCGAGGAGAGCGTCGCCGGCCAGTTCCTGATCCATGCCCTGGCCAGCCTCTCCGAGGACGAGCCCACCCCCGAGTGGGACGGCGACAACACCGTCCTGTGGCAGGACGGTGACCAGGACTGCCTGCGGATGGCCGTGGCCGGTGACCTCGAGGCCCTCGAGACGGGCCTGACGCCGTGGGCCGAACAGGCCGGGGCCGAGATGGAAGTCGACGGGGACCTGCTCGTGGTGACGAGCTGCCGCTGACCCTCCGGAGCCCGAGGACCAGTCCGTCCCGAGGTTCAGCCCGGGAGGCGAAGGGGGCCTCGTTCGGTGGTGCCCCCCGCAGCTCCCTCGGGGGCCGGTCGGGTGCGACCGGCAGCAAGGGCCGACAACCCGGGCTTGGTGGTGGTGTGCAGCCAGGCGCGGAACAGGCGGTCGAGTTGCCGGCCGGACACCCGTTCGGCGAGGGCGATGAAGTTGGCTGTGCTGGTCGTGCGGCCCGGTGAGGGGTTCGCCCACCGGCGCAGGATGCGGAAGAAGTCGCGGTCGCCGACCGCGAAGCGCAGGGCCTGCAGCGTCATGGCGCCCCGGACATAGACCGGCAAGTCGAACAGCGCCTGCGGACCGGGGTCGCCGATCTCGAGGTCCCAGAACGGGTCGTCGGCCGGCAACTCGTACCAGCTGTCGAAGATCTGCTGGGCGGTGCCCAGCCCCTCGCGCCCCGACCACAGCCATTCCGCGTAGGTGGCGAAGCCCTCGTTGAGCCAGATGTCCCTCCAGAGCCGGAGGGAGACGCGATTGCCGAACCACTGGTGCGCGAGCTCGTGCACCACGATCGACGTGCCTTCGGCGGGCGAGATGAAGAACTCGGGCGGGTAGATGGGCCGGGTCTGGGTCTCGAGGGCGAACCCGACGCCGCGGACGTCATCGATGATGGCCCCGCCGTCGGCGAACGGATAGGCGCCGAACCGGCGGGAGAGGAAGCCGATGACCTCGGGTTGGCGGTCGAGGGAGCCCTGCGCCCTCACGCCCAGCGGTATCGGGCTGTCGTCGGTGGTGGCGACGATCCAGTCGTTGACGTTGGCGATGCTGCCCCGCGGGGCGCCGGTCACCGCCCAGCCGTCGAGGGGGTCACCGTCGGCCTCGAAGGACGTGCTGCCTTCGCCGGTCGAGACCTCGATGTCGTCGACCGCCACGCCGGGGAGCTGGTACACGTCGTCGCTCGCATAGCTGATCGCCACGTCCGCGGTGGTGCCGGCGAAGCGGGCCAAGTCGATGGACCACTGCTCCCAGCCGTTGCCCACGCCACTCGCTGCGGACCAGACGCCGGTGCTGCCGCGGCCGAGGCACCGACCTTGGCCGACGTCGGTCTGGTAGTGGAGCAGGAACGGGTGCAGCTGGAGCCAGTACGGGCAGGCGGCGCCGGTGCCGGTACCGGTGTGGCCGTTCGCGTCGGGCAGCGTCGTCCAGTTGTTCTGGCCGGCGGTGTGGGCCT
>JACDJB010003082.1_pt1 | contig 11269 bp, 10 predicted proteins | sample 7454121 | NCBI WGS metagenome assembly JACDJB01 (sample SAMN14253290, study PRJNA609438) | sludge metagenome | isolation source: sludge after 25d culture with pyrite | collected 2018-12-20 | reverse complement strand
GCTCTGACCCAGGCCAGCGGCGCTCCTAGTGTAGAAGCTGCCAGCTGCACAGCCACCGTGTGGAGCCCCTGCCCAATGTCAACCCCATTGAAGTCCAAGAGAATGGGCCCCCGCTCGGCGTCAGCATCCAGCCGCACAACCGCCCGGGCTTGCGATCGTGCCTCTTGTTCTATGTCGAGCACAGGGTTCCAACCGATCGCTACCCCTAGCCCGCGACGTTTGTGTCTGGCGCTGGGCTTACCCGGAGCGCCGGGCCAGTGAACGGCCTTCGCTACCCGCCGCAGGCAGATATCGAGTCCTGTGGCATGCATTTTGCGGCCATCGAACAAGGCGTCGCCGCCTTTGAGACAATTGCGCAGCCGAAAGGCCAGGGCGTCAATCTCCAGGGCGTGAGCCACTCTGTCGATGTGCTGCTCAAGAGCCCATTGCAGCTCGGCCATACCATTGCCGCGCATCGGCGCTGCCGGCGCGCGATTTGTGTAGATGGCGCGGGCGCGAATGGAGACGTGCGGAATGCGATAGGGCCCCGTGCCGGTGTAGACCGTATTGCCAATCATCTCGATGATCGCATCTGCGCTTGCCCCGGCATCCCAATCATAGTGAGCTTCCAGCGCAGTCAGATCGCCTTCGCGTGTGGCCCCCATCTTGAGATGGGCGATCAGGCCGGGGCGTGTGAACGTGCTGCTGAAATCCTCGGCGCGGGGAAGGACCAACTTGACCGGTCGCTCAGGTGTCGTCATAGCCAGGGCCACTGCCAATACTTCGATGCTGACGAAGGCCTTGCCGCCAAAACTGCCGCCAACGTAAGCGGTGAGTACCCGAAGACGTTCCGGCGCCAGCCCTAGAGCCTGGCAGATCATCTGGTGCTGAAGGTACGGGGCCTGCGTGGAGGCCCAGAGCGTAATACGCCCGTCGGCTTCCATCAATGCCACGGCCCCATGCGGTTCCATTGCCATGTGGTGCATCGGCGCCGCTTCATAAACATCTTCCACCACGACAGCGGCTTCGCTCCAGCCGGCGTTTACATCGCCGCGGTGTGAATGGCTTTCGTGAGCGATATTGCTGCCGGGCTGCGGAACGATGGTGAAATGGCGTTGGTAATGGTCCAGAGCAGGGTGAAGCAAAGGCGCCTGCGGATCGAGCGCCTCAGCGATGCCAAAAACGCCGGGGAGATCGACATAGCTGACCTGTACGCTGTGGACGGCCCTTTCGGCGGTTTCGGGTGTTGTCGCTGCAACCACCGCCAATGGCTGGCCGGCGTATCGGGCCCGATCAAGCGGCAGAACCGATCGATCATAGAGGTAGCGGCCAATGACGCCTGTCAGATCCCGTCCTGTCAGCACCTTGACAACACCGGGAATGGCCTCGGCTTGGGATGTGTCAAGGGTCACACCGGCGTGTGCGCGCTGGCTGAGAACGAGGCGCGCATAGAGAGGCTCGACGCCAAAAGTCAGGTCGTCCAGATACCGGGCCTGCCCCGTGGCCTTGAGCATGCCTTCAACGCGTACCATCGGTCTGCCAACGATGGTGGGTTTGCGCATACTGATCATCGTGACGGGCCTCTCAAAACTTAGCGACGGGCACGGGAGGCCGAATGCACGGCCTTGATGATGCTGCCATAGCCGGTGCACCGGCAGAGATTGCCTGCCAAAGCGGCGCGGATGGCGTCGGTGTCGGGCCGGCTGTTGCGTTTGAGTAACGCCGAGGCCGCCATCAGGAAGCCCGAAGCGCAGAATCCGCATTGAAAGCCGTGCTGGTCGATATAGATCTGTTGCAAAGGCTGCAGGTCGTCGGCGGTGGCAAGACCCTCGACCGTCAGGACGTCAGAGCCGTCAGCTTCCACTGCCAGGACAAGGCACGCATGAACCAGGTCATCGCCTAACAGGACCGAGCAGGCGCCGCATTCACCGCTTCCGCAGCCGTTCTTGGCGCCCGTGAGCCCCATCTGCTCGCGCAAGGCGCGCAGCAGCGTATGATGGGATTCCACCATCAACTGTACCTGTTCGCCATTCACTGTCAGCGAAATCGTGTGGTTCACGGGCCTACTCCTGCAAGTTGGCCCGTAAGCTCTTCGAGGCTGCGGCGAGCAAGGACTGCCACCATTGCACGACGATAGGCAGCGCTGGCGCGATGATCGTCGATCGGCTGGCAAGAATGCTGGATTTCGGCCGCCGCCGCCACAAGGCTTTCAGATGTCGGCAAAGGGCCGCTGAGCAGTTCCTCTGCCGGACGCACTCGAAAGGGATAGGGGGCCACTGCGGTCAGGGCAAGCCGCCAGATGGTCTGCCGCTCGCTGTCGATAGTGGCCGCAACCGCCACTCCCGCTACAGGAGTGTGCCCGGATTGCCCAATTCGCACCTGGTTGTACACGGCCCTGGTAGTGCGCGCTGGCATGGGCAAGGTGATTTGGGTGAGAATCTCGCCGGGAGATAGAGCAGTCAGATGCGGGCCTGTGAAAAACTCAGAGAGCGGCAGGCTGCGCTTCCCCTGAGGGCCAAAGAGATGGCAGACAGCGTCGTAGCACAACAGCGCCGGCGCCAGGCTGGAAGCTGGAGAGGCGCTGCAGATGGACCCGCCGAGCGTGGCGCGGTTGCGGAGCTGCGGCGACCCGATCTGTTCGCATACTTCAGCCAACAGGGGGAAGTAACGACGGACCTCAGGCTGCTCTGCCACTTGTTTCAGGGTGACGGCTGCGCCGCAGCGAAGCCCCTGCACAGGGTCGCAACCAAGCCCCGTGGTTTCGGACAGGTGCTTGATGTCGAGCACCCAATCGACAGCGATCAAACCCTGTTCCAGTTTGATCAACAGATCAGCCCCTCCCGCCAATACCCGCGCCCGCTTGCCGGCTTGGGCCAGCAGCTGACTTGCTTCTTCAAGGCTGTGCGGGCGAATGTAATCGAAGGGCTGCAAGCGGTACCACCTCATCCAGAGCGACGCCAGCAAGGCTGGATTATGGAGCGACGCCATCATGGCGCTCAAACAGCTTACAATAGTTCGTCCAAACTGCCAACTCGCCCGGTGAGCAGCCCGCGAAAAGCGGTTTCAACCCTCAACCGAGGTAGCCCAGTCCCCTGAGCCGTTCGACAAGCGCCGCGTCTTCGGCCGCGCTAAGTGGCCCGACCTTTAGCGTTTCTTTGCCGGTAAGGGCCGGCAAGTCTTGCAGCGGCGACTCAGGCGGATGCAGGAGTTCGCTCAGGATGCGACCATCTAGCGATGCCGGCGGCGCAAACCCAAGCAGGCGCAGGGCAGTAGGGGCGATGTCCAGCAAGGAAGGCGGCGAGCTAATCCGAGCACCCTGCCTGATCGCCTGCCCCGTGGCGACCAGGATGCCCTCCTGCCGATGCCAGCCTCCGGGGCCCTGTGCTTCCGAGCGGTACAGGCGCCCGCGTCGCAACAATCCATCGGTGACGATATCGCCAGGGTCGAACGGGCGCAGGAAGAGGTCCGGCGCCTGCTCAAGAAAGGGACCAGCAAACAGTTGTTCGGGCCGATAGACTGCAGCCAGCAGCGGCTGGCCCTCGGCGTCGCGAAGAGCCATGAGGGTCTCGGTCAGATCGGCCAGCACGGTGGGAACTTCGGCCGGCCGCACAATGCCGTGTGGATAGCGATCCGTACGGTTGATGTGAATGCAAAGCTCATGCAAGGCGCCGGCAAATGCGCGCGATCGCGACCAGTCGATATAGCTGTCCTGGCCGGACTTGCGTTTGACATGCCGCATCTCGTCCTCATCGTTTCTCCTGACACCCAACTGCCGCCGGAGACGGCGCTGGAGGCGGTCAGCCAACAGACGACCCCTGTGAAGTCTCAGAAATCCATGGTGGGCGAGCACGTTGTTCAAGGCCAGACGCCGGCGCAGGGGTCCGAACCCGTGATCGCTTATGATGAGCATCGCGCCCTTGGGCAACGACCGGGCGGCCAGCCTTCCCAGGAAATCATCCAGTTGCCGGAAGGCCGGGTACACGGCTTCACGCAGCGCCGGCGCCTCTGCCTGGGCAAAGCATGGATGCTCAGGGTGTAGAAAGCCCCAGTAACCATGCTGGATGGTGTCAGTGTGCATCCAGACGCCAAAGAACAGGTCCGGACGGTGCCGATCAAGCAGGGCTTGCAGGGCGTCGAATTGCCATGCGGCTACGCTGGTGAGCTGGTTGATGAAGCTGTGAGTATTCTCGACGGTGGGCCGCTCCTCGATAGGCGGCACATGGAAAGTCCATGACCCTAGCTCCGCCTGCAATCTTTCTGGATAGAACGCATCGGTGGCGCCGGGTGGGGTGAGAAAGTCACTGATCATGAAGCCGGAGACAGGATGGGCAGGATAAGTGACCGGCACCCCGACGACACCCACACGCAGTCCGGCTGCCGAGGCCCAGTCCCACAGCGCAGGCGCAGCGACGGCCCGTGCATCGACCACGTGCTCGCGTCCGGCGGCGTCGAGCCGGACGAAGGAGAAGACTCCGTGTTTCCCCGCGTTCTGACCTGTGTAGCAGGTCGGCCAGGCCAATGCCGTCACCGGTGGCCAGGTGGAATGCAGCGGCGCTCGCACTCCCTGGCGAACAAGGGCGCTCAGATTCGGCATCACCCCCTCAGCCATCAGCGGGTCCAGCAAATCCCAGGTAGCGCCATCGAGTCCGACAATATACAGGGCCATAGGGTCTTGGGTGGTAAGCGGCAGGTGGCAAGCGGCAGGTCGCCGGCTTGTCACCCGTTCATCTCGTCACCTTTTCTCCTTTGCAGCGGGAGCAGGCGAACGATGCGCGTGCGGAGGGCGTCGAACATCAGGCGGTCGCCCGCATCGAAACGCAGCAGCCAGAGGGCAGCCAGATAGATGAGCCCAACGGCGATGCTGGCGGCAGCCAAAAAGAGCAAATTGCGCAGCGGCAGCCACCTGAGCCAGGCCAGCGCCATCAGGGTGGCAGGAAGCGCGGCCAGAAACGGCTTGCGATAGGCCGGGCTAAAGGGATGCATCCCCAGTAAGCGCCAAACCTGAGCCATGCGCACCAGGTTGAGTGCAGCCAGCGCCAATGCGGCCGCCAGCGCGGCGCCGTTCAGTCCCAGGATCGGAATCAACCAGAAATCCAGGGCGAAAGACAGGCCAATGGCCAGCACTGAATTGGCGGCAACCAGTGTCGAACGACCGATCATGATCAAGATAAGACCGGCGGAGCCGACAGCGAAATTGACCAGTTGCCCCAGGCTGAGCAACTGCAGTGAAACAGCCCCTGCGGCAAATTCAGGGCCGAACAGACTCATGAATTGCTCGGCGAACACGATCTGGACCACAATGAGCGGCATGGCGGCCAACAAAACCCAGCGCGTGGACAGCTTGTAGAGTGTGGCCAGGCGAGTCAATTCAGCCCGATGATGCAGGTCTGAGATCACGGGGGCAAAGATGGCGTTGACAGCGGTCAGGACGATAAGACCCAATCCGGCCATGCGGCTGGCAGCGTTGAAGATGCCCGCGGCCCCTGCTGTCAGGAAGATGCCGATGACGATGATCTCGGTGCGCCCGTTGAGATACTCGAGCACATTTGCCAGCGATAGCGGCAGTGAGAATCGCATCAATCGTCGCGTCAGTCCATGCGATTGCGCTGTCTGGATCTCGTTGGGGTTGGCGGGTTGGCGTGGTACGCGTCGCTCGAGGCGCAGTAGGAAGTACAGGGACAGTACGACGCCGACAATCTGTGTGATGACGAAGGCGAGAACAGGAGCGGCGGCCAGCGGTCCGATGAGCGGAATCAGGGCAAGGGCAAGCGGCAAACGGATGAGGGGCTGAATGACGTTGACGACCAGCGCTCGGTAGCGGACTGTGCGAAAGGCCTGCGTGCCGGCAATAGCAATAGCGATCAACGTCAGCGGGGCTACTGCGATACCAAAAGCGCGCAGTAGTGGGATCATCTCCGGTTTGTCTGTCCAGTTGAAAACCCCCAGGAGCCACTGCGGGTACAGCCACATGATGGCGCCGCCAGCCAGCCCGACGGCGGCGCCGATGGCCAGCGCGGTGGCGATGAGGCGGCGTAGGATGTGGCCCTGACCATCGCTGCGGCTGATGCTGGCGAAGCGCAGTAAGCCCCGGTCCAAACCGGCGATGGTGAACCGGCTGACCAGCGTGACCGCCGTGACACCTAGCGTATACAGACCATACTGATCGGCACCGATCTGCCGTGCGACCAGTATGCCGAAAAGATAGCTGATAGCGGTGTTGATGGCGTTGCCGCCCAAGCCGATACCAGCCCCGCGCGCGATCTGTCCAATTTCCTGTTCGACTGCGGCGACGTCCTTGTCGCCCGTCGAACTGATTCCGGCTTCGGCTTTGCTCATGCCTGGCCTGTCATGAACGCGCGATGCGAGGTGCTACCACGGTGGCGTAGAGCAAACGCCAACCCAAGAGAAAGACAAGGATGACCGCCGCCGTGACCAGATAGAACACAAGCGGACTGAAGCGGCCCAAGAAGATCGTCCGCAGGGCCACCCCGGCCAGGTAGGCAGGAAGAAAGGCTTTCAGAACGACAAGCACGGCCGACCGCGGGCTGGCCCATGCGGGGGGATGAAAGGCCCGAAACCATGGCGCAACGATCAGCCAGCCGGCGATAAAGGGCGCTGCTACCATGAAGGAGGCAGCGAGGCCGCTGGCGTCTGTTGCCGCCAGGTCATGGCTTTGGCGGCCAACGACCGCGAACAGGAAGATGGCGAGGGCGTCGCCCACGTAGAGCAGAAAGGGGGCGCGGGGCATAATGGAGCCTGGAGAGTGAACGAGGGGAGGGTTTTGCGCCCGCTCAGAGATAGGGGCCAATGGGATTCTCGAGACGGCCAATGGCCTCGATCTCGACAGCGACATGATCGCCAGGCTGCAAAAAGCTCGGTGGTGTGCGGTAGACGCCAACGCCGCCGGGCGTGCCTGTGGTGATGATATCGCCTGGTTCCAGCGTGAAGGCAGCCGAACAGAAGGCAATCAGAGCAGGGACGGTGTGGATAAGCTGGTCGGTGTTGCTCTGCTGACGCAACTCGCCATTGACCCAGGTGCGAACAGCCAGGCCATGCGGGTCTTCTATCTCGTCGGAGGTGACGACGACCGGGCCCAACGGGCAGAAGGTGTCCAGACTCTTGCCGCGCACCCATTGGCCGTCGCCTTTCTGCAGATCGCGCGCCGTCACATCGTTGAGGCAGGTGTAGCCAAACACGAAGTCATAGGCAGCCGAAGCTGGTACGCGACGGGCCGTCCGGCCGATGATGACCGCCAACTCGGCCTCGTAGTCTACCTGCTGGGTCAGCGAAGGATCCCAGCGGATGGCTTCGCCGGGCGCGATAATCGAAGTCGTGAACTTGGTGAAGAGTGTGGGGCGCTCTGGCGGGGCCAGGTTCTGTTCCTGGCAATGGTCAAGGTAGTTCAGTCCAACGGCAATGATCTTGCCGGGTCGGCGTAACGGGGACTGAATGACGACATTACTCGACATAACAGGCACACCAGAGGCAGCGGCGGCCTGGATAGCACTGCTGCCGGCCTGAATGGCGCCCATCAAATCGGGCCAGGGCAAAGGGAGAATTCTGTCATCGACCAGGAGGCCAGCATGGGTGTTGTCTTGATGAAGGAAGGTAAGGAGGCGCATGGGAGTCCTTGAGTTTGTTCAGCGGATTTCGTTTCTGTTCAGGCGGGTTAGATCGACAGATTGGGCAGGAGGATGGGGGCAAGTGAGTGCGGAATCCGCCCCCAGGTTGGGCGGCCAGGATCGGGATCGTGCGGATCAAGACGTGGAGCCCGTGCCACCTCGTCCAGGCAAAGGATGCCGTCGCTGCGCGCCAACCAGCAGGCGCGCAGGAGTCCGGGGCCCAGAGATGGGGTGGGAATGGGGATCAACCATGAATTGGCGCCGGCAGATGGATCAGCGCTCAGGGCCTGACGACATTCCCACACGAGTTCCCAGGGTACGGCGGGTGGCGTAATCATCACAATCAGGGGATCGGCCCCAGCCAGACGGTGGTATCCGAACAGTTCCACCATCTGCGACAATTCGATTTGGCCAGGCGCTGTGCCCCCGTCGATGGCAGCGAAACTGAGAAAACAGGAGGCAAAACGCGGCGCCAGGAGCCGGGTGGCCGCTCCGCACGCGCCCATAGCAATGCCAATGCCGGGCAGGGCAAGTCCGGCCAGCCACATCAGAGGAGGTAACACGTCGTCGGTGTTGGCTGCCCATCCCACGAGTTTGATGATATCGGCGCCTGCGGCGGCTATTTGTCGGCCCAGCCCTTCCCAGTCAGCGAACATGGTCTCAAAATCGTGATAGGAGCCGATCAGCCTGGTACGGGGCTGGCCAGCTACCAGCGGCAGGGCTTCGGCCTCAACATCGATGAAGGGCGCACCCAGGCCAGCGGCCTGCTGTAAGATGGCCCTTCTTTCGGTCTCAGAGCCAGAGAACTGGCCACCCTGGTAAGTGGGGCGGCATGTAACGATGGCTGGGAGCGGCGAAGATGCCAGCAAGCGGGCCAGGTTGAAATCCGTCATGAGGTCGAGACGGAACTCAACCAGGGTCGCACCGGCCGCGGCGCATTCAGCGGCCATTGCCAGGGCATCCGTCGTGTCGCCGGCTGCGGTGGCAACCGCAAGATGCGCCTGCTCCTTCATGGGATTACCGCCAGGGTTTTGTTGCAGACAAAAACAAAGCCTGCGTCCCTCGATTCAGAGGCGCAGGCGCAGCTTGACTGGCAAAATGTCATCGTGTTCGATTCTTTGGCGCCCATGCCAGCATAAAGAACGTCAGGCTTGGGCCGCCGGTCTTGTTGCGGTCGTTCAAGACGGATCAACGGTCGTCGATTTCACTGGCTCGTCATCCTTCTTCTTGGCATCCTTGCCTTCACCGCTTGAGGCTTCTCGGAACTCTTTGATACCGGAGCCAAGCGAACGGAAGACCTCGGGCAATCTGCCAGCGCCGAAGATAAGCAGGACGATGACGAGGATGATGATCAACTCGGTGGTGCCAAGTGAGCCAAACATGGCTGATCTCCTTGAGATGGGATGGAAAAATTATAGCACAGACGGGTTGCCAATACGAAGCAAAGGACACGCCAGCCGAAAGACCTGCTCGTGATTTGCACCCGACGTCTGAAACTTTCTCAGGCAAGTCTGCGTACAGGAACAAGATGAGCCTTGTACAGCCGTCTGCTCAGATCTGAATGACGATTGTCATGACCATCCACAGATGCTAAACTGTACCAAGTGTGGACTCTGTGCACACTTGGTGTCATCTATCAAGCCCTTTTCAACCTGACACAGGAAGGCAACAATGAGCACTGAACAACCAACCGGTCCTGCCCCGGAAGCGCAGGCAGATGAGCAGCCAACTTCAACCGAATCACCTTCACAGCCGCAATCCAGCAACCTGGTCGATGAATTGACCACGTTGGGCAGGAAATTTGGCGTCGCTATTCAGACGGCGCTGAACAGCCCACAGTGGCAACAGGTCGAGACCGAGGTCCGGGAAGGCTTCCATAATGTTGTGACGGAGGTCAATGACGCCCTGGCCAAAGCTCGCAGCACCGACGCCGCCAAGCAGGTGGGTGAGCAAGCGACGAAAGTCGTCGATTCCGTTCGCTCCAGCAAGGTGACGAGTGATGTGCGCGATAGTTTCTTGAAGGGTATGAAGGCGGTGAACCGCGAGCTTGACGAAGTCATCGCCCGTATGGAGCCGAAAGCCGCCGAAGCTGATGCAGAGTCCGAGCCATCCGAACCGCCCGCCTAATCGGCCCTGATGCCGCGTTGCCAGATGCAATCGGCGCCACGTCAAGTCTGGGACGTGAGAGAGGCTGATCCTTTCTCACGTCCCGGACGCCAGGTCCCGGGCCAGCCTGAACATCAGGCCGAGGGCCTGCACAGCGGCCGTATGCTTTGCCGAGGGGATAAGGAGATAATCGGTGCTGAAGCCGCTCAACATTCCGGCGCTGACGCCCGCCTCGGCGAGGGCAGCAAAGATGGCGGCGCCATAGCCAACGGTCGTCCAGGGGAGCGTGACATCCAGGCGAAGGAAATCGAAAGGTCCCTCGACCTGGAGATTAGCGTCGAGCGCGTCGATGCGCGTTTGCAGGAATTCAGGGATGACAAAGCTGAACTCCTGACCGTCGTCGATGCTGGCGATAGGCGTGTCTGCGCCAAGGGTCGATGCGATCCTGTTGCGTTCGCAACTGGGCGCAGCGACGATAAAAACGGGAGCCTCGCCGATCGCGATTCGAGTGGCTGCAAGGGCGGCGATAGTGCTTGCTGGCAGGCTCTCGAGCAAATAACGCAAGGGCGGAGGGAGTGCCTGGGTCAACGATGGTCCTCTGCTGCTCGTGTGCAGACGGATTTCGGCGCCGTCAGGGGAAGACCTCGATCTGGTCTGGCGACGTGACGATGATCTGTGGGATGCCATTGTACTGGCCCACCGTGCCCGTCACCCACACCGTCTGGTCCTGATAAAGGCCGGCGGGCGCGCTGGGAAAGTCCGCATAATCATCCGCAAAAATGACAACGACGAACTGATCGCGCTCGGAGCTGAAATTCAGGAAAGTGATGCTACCGGCATCGTGCGTGCGGACGATGCGGCCGGATACGGTGATGGTTTGGTCGACATACTTGCCCGCTTCTTGCCATGGCACGAGTCCGGCAGCAGGGAGTGACGTCGCTGTCGGTTCGACCAACGCTTCGGCTGTTCCTTTGGCTGGCGCTCCGAGCAAGGATGTGATGATCTCTATTTGATCCGGCGACTCGACCACGATTTCCGGAGCGCCCTGATAGTCCTTCACGCGCCCGCCAACGCGAATGAACTGATCGAGAAAGTGCTGGCTGGGCGGCTGCGGAAACTTGTCGTAATCGCTGGCGAAGATGACCACGCTGAATGTGCCCCGCCACTCGTCGGTGAAGTTCAGAAAGGTGACCTTGCCAGTGTCATGGGTGCGCACCACCTTACCCTCCACCACAATTTGCTGGCCAATGAAGTTGCCGGCTTGCTGCCAGTCAACAGCAGAGACTGCAGATATCGTTGGCTCAACTGCCGTGACGGTTGTCATGACGGCTGCGGCTGTTGTGGTTGGGGTCGCAGCGGCGCCAGCGCCGGCGTCTGCGGGCTGCAGGATCTCGATTTGATCGGGGGATTCGATCACGATCTCCGGCGCGCCCTGGTATTCCTTCACAGCGCCCGTCGCTCGCACATGTTTGCCGCGGAAGTAGCCCGCAGGCGTCGCCGGATAGTCGGCATAATCGGATGCGAAGATGACAAGGCTGAGTGTACCCTGGTAGTCCGGTGTG
>JACDJB010003079.1_pt1 | contig 11272 bp, 10 predicted proteins | sample 7454121 | NCBI WGS metagenome assembly JACDJB01 (sample SAMN14253290, study PRJNA609438) | sludge metagenome | isolation source: sludge after 25d culture with pyrite | collected 2018-12-20 | reverse complement strand
GCTGTCAGGCCTTCACCGTGCAGACGCCGCATGGCCTAGCCGTCTTCCCCTCCGACACGGTCTTCTATTACGCCAACCTGGAGCAGATGCACCCCATCGGTCTGGCGGTGGATATCAAGCAGTGCTGGGTGGCGATGGAGCGCATCCGTGGTTTGCTCCGCGCTCAAACCGGCTTCCTTGTCCCCCCGCATGACCCCGAACTTCTGCGCCGGCATCCGGGAGGCATCATCGGCTAGCGATTGGCCGTGCAAACCAGGGCACCGACTTGATTGAAGGACGCTGGTTTGCGATAATGTATGGGCGATGTCTATACATTGACAATACATTTGGAGGATGTTATGCCAAAGACAGCGACTATTTCCGCTCGGGTGGACGCCGATCTCAAGCACAGCGTTGAGAGGGTGTTCGACAGCTTGGGACTTAACACTACGCAAGCAATTACCCTGTTCTTCAAACAAGTGGAACTACAACATGGCCTGCCTTTTCCGGTCAGGGTTCCCAATGCCACGACCAGATCGGATGGCATTTCCATGTCACAACTCCAACTCTCCCACGCTTCCACCTGCCCGGTCTATCACCTTCCTGGTCGGGACTGGTACTACTTGCTGGGCCCGCAGAACAGCGCTGCCCGCAACCTCGTGTTTGGCCTGGCCGACTTCCCGCCCAACACGCTGGCCGCAGCCCACGTTCACGCCGCCGAGGAAGAAGTCATCTTCATCCTGGCCGGCAGTGGCGCCATCTTGGCCGGGGAGCAGACCATCTCCCTGGAGCCAGGCGTGTCAGTCTTCATCCCGCCCGGTCTGACGCACCAGATCCGGGCAGATGGGCCTGGCCCGCTCAAGCTGGTGACACTCTTTTCGCCTCCGGTGGTGCCCGGCGCCTACGACCCCAACCGCTAACCGCCCAACCATCTCGGGCGGCAACAGTTTCAGCAAGGAGCAAGGAATGACCGTCGATGATGCCAGGCCGGTGATCCCGCCAGAGGAATATCCCCAGCGCTGGGCGCGCGTCCAGGACTTCATGGCGCGCCTGCAGATCGACCTGCTTGTGGCCTATGCCGACGACCGGGCGGTGTTCGGCCCTGCGCACGCCCGCTGGCTTGCGAACTTCCCGGTGCACTTCGAGCCCGCCTGCATCCTCCTTCCCCGCAGCGGCGACCCTGTCCTGCTCACCGGCCCGGAGAGTGTGGAATATGCCCTGCTGGCCGGACAGATGCAAGATGTCCGCGCCGCCAGCGTCTTCGTCCATCCCGACGAAGACTACCCCTTTGCCACCATTCACAGGTTGGCCGATCTCCTGGCCGAACTGGCGGGTGGGCTGAGCACTATCCGCCGCGTAGGGCTTGCAGGGCGGGGATTGATGAGCGCCGATTTCCACGCCAACTTCCAGCTTGCCCTGCCGCACGCCGAATGGATCGACGTGGAAGGGGCCATGTGCGATCTGCGGGCGCGCAAGTCTCCGGCCGAGCTTGTCGTCATCGGTCACGCCTACCAGATCGCCGAACTGGGCCTGCAAGCCGCCGTTCGCGCCATCACCGTTGGCGCCACTGAGAGAGAAATAGCAGCCGAGGCCGAGGCCGCTATGCGCCGGGCTGGAGCGGAGGGCACAGGCATCGACACAATCGTCGCTTCCGGCCCGAACACGCGCCCCATCCTGGCTCGCTCCACCTTCCGCCGCATCCTGCAAGACGATCTCGTTCTCTTAACTGTCGCTCCGCGCTACGAAGGCTACCACGCCGCCATCGGCCGCCCGGTGCTTGTGGGTGCCCCTGGTCAGGCAATCCAGCACGCTGCAGCCGTTGCCAGCCGGGCGCAGGAAGCTTGCTTCCGCGCCATGCGACCTGGCGTCGAAGGCCGCGAGGTCGAAGCTATTGGCAGGCGTATCGTCGCCGAGGCAGGTTTGGGGCGGTACTTCCTCTATTCAGGGGTGCACAGCGTCGGCGTGATCGAATTCGAACCGCCCATCTTTGGCCCCAGCAGCGCTGCAACCATCGAGCAGGACATGGTCATCTCGGTTGACATCCCCCTCTTCGACGCGCCCTGGGGCGGGTTGCGCGTCGAAGATGGCTATCGCATTGACGCCGATGGCGCCAGGCGCCTGAACCAGACACCCTATCTGCTGGCAATCTCATAGTCCCATGCCTGCTGCCAACGCCGCCCAATTGCAGGCTATTGCCAACCGCCTGCGCCGTCACGTCATCAAGATGACCTATGCCGCCCGGTCGGGGCACCCAGGCGGGTCGCTCTCGGCCGCCGATATGATGGCGGCCCTCTACTTCCACACTCTCCGCCTGGACCCCTCCCGTCCCGACTGGCCCGGCCGCGACCGTTTCATCCTGTCCAAGGGCCATGCCTGCCCGATCTTGTACGCCGCCCTGGCCGAGCGCGGCTTTTTTCCGGTGGAAGATCTCTGGCGGCTGCGGCAGACCGACAGCCATCTGCAAGGCCACCCGGACATGCGTAAAACACCCGGCGTTGAGATGACGTCCGGGCCGCTGGGGAGCGGGCTGGGGGCCGGCGCGGGCATGGCGCTGGGGGCGCGTGTCGCCGGCCGGGATTTCCAGACGTACGTCATGCTTGGCGACGGCGACCTGCAGGAGGGCGCCACCTGGGAGGCGGCTATGCTGGCCGGACACCACCACCTGGCCAACCTTACCGCCCTGATCGACTACAATCGCTCACAAGTCGATGGCAAATCGGATGACATCCTCGGACTGGACCCGCTGCCCGAAAAATGGCTGGCGTGCAACTGGCGGGTGCGCGAGATCGACGGCAGCGACATGGAAGCAATCCTCGACGCCCTGGATTGGGCCAGAACCGTTTCCGATGCCCCGGCCTGCATCATCGCCCACACCATCAAGGGCTGGCCCGTCTCCTTCATGGTCGACAAACATGAATGGCACGGGAAGGCGCCAAACCGGGAGCAGGCAATGGCGGCGTTGAAGGAGTTGGGGGAAGAGTGGGAGCCGTCAGCCGGGCGGCAGGTGGCGGGTGGCAAGTGGCAAGTGGCGGGTAGCAGTGGGACCCGCATCTTGCGCGAAGCCTTTGGGGCCGAGATCGTCAGGATGGGCGGTGAGATGCCCAACCTGGTGGTGCTGGACGCCGACATTTCCAGCTCGCTCAAGACCGGCGCCTTCCGCCAGGCCTTTCCCAGCCGCCACATCAATTTCGGCGTGGCCGAACAGGACATGTTTCTGGCAGCTGCGGGCCTTGCCGCCACCGGCCTCATCCCCCTTGCCTGCACCTACGCCACCTTCGCCACCCTGCGCGCCTGCGAGGCCATCCGCAGCTTCATCTGCTACCCCAAACTCAGTGTCAAAGTCATCTGCTCGCACGGCGGCCTCGAAGTTGGCTGGGACGGGCCGACGCACCAAGGCATCGAAGACATCGCCATCATGCGAGTTATGCCCAACATGACCGTCGTCGTCCCCGCTGACGCCGCCGCCGTCCCTGCGCTCCTGCGCCAGGCTGTCGCCACCGATGGCCCTGTCTACTTTCGCATGGGCCGCAACCCTGTGCCCGTGATCTACGAGGAGACGGAAGAATTCCACCTCGGCCGGGCGATCACGTTGCGCACAGGCGACGACGTCACGTTGATCGCCTGCGGCCTCATGGTGGCGCTGGCGCTCGAAGCCGCGCAAGAGTTGGCGGGACAGGGGATCAGCGCCCGTGTGCTGGACATGCACACGATCAAACCGCTGGATGGCGATGCCGTCGGTCAGGGGGCGGTAGAAACCGGGGCTATTGTCACGGTCGAGGACCACAACATCGTGGGCGGTTTGGGTGGGGCCGTCGCCGAATACCTGGCGGCGAACTGCCCCGCGCCCTTAGAGCGCATCGGCATCCCGGATACCTTCTGTCGCTCCGGCGATCCGGCTGAACTGTTTCCGCTGTATGGCATGGCCGCGCCCGACATCGTGGCTGCAGTCAGACACGTCCTCCAAACCAAACAGCACCGCAGATGATCAAACCAATCGTAGGTTGCTTGTGGACACGGACAGGGAAACACGGATGGACTTCCCTCCACTTCGTCTTTGACTTGCGCTTTCTGTGGCTTTCCAACACAACTTCGCGTCATTCGTCCATTCTTGATATTCGTGATAGACAGCGATGATCCATACGATCCCGCCTCATATGAATGAACCAGAAGAGCGCACGGCCCTGGTTACCGGCGCCGGGCGCGGCATCGGGATGGCGTGCGCGCAGGCTTTGGCGGACAGTGGGGTACATGTTGCGGTGGTAGACATCCAAGACCTGGCAGGTGTTTCGACACCGATCTCCTCTTTTGCCATTACCGCCGACATCACCCACCCGGAAGAGGTGCAGCAGGCGGTGGCCGAGACGGTCGCTCGTTTTGGCCGCCTGGACATCCTCGTCAACAACGCCGGCATTTGCCCGCTGACCCCCTTCGCCGAGATAACTCCTGAGGAGTGGGACCGCGTGCTGGCCGTCAACCTCAAAGGCGCCTTTCTATGCTGCCAGGCTTCCTTGCCCCACCTGCGCCAGGCCGGGACTGGCGGCCGCATCATCAACATTGCATCGGTCGCCGGACAGATGGGTGGCGTGCTGGTGGGCGCGCACTATGCTGCCTCCAAAGCCGGACTGATCGCGCTGACCAAGTCGCTGGCCCGGCTATTGGCAAGCGACGGCGTCACCGTCAACTGCATCGCCCCTGCCACCACCGCCACCGATCTCACCGCCGCCTGGCCGGACGACCTGCTGACGCAGGTGGGGGCCCAGATCCCGCTCGGTCGCTTTGCCCAACCCGCCGAGATCGCCGCTGCGGTCTGCTACCTGGTCAGCGACGCCGCCAGCTTCATCACCGGGGCGACATTGGATGTGAATGGGGGGTTGTACCTGCGATAGATCAAGCTTATCACCAAGATCGCAGATCTAACTTCAGTATTGTCAATTTATTTCCACTTATCACATACCAGTGATTTGAACTGATAAGCCGACAATACAGTCGTTTTTGCCATTTTGAAGGCTTCACCAAAATCCTTGTCCGCTGTAATCAAGTATTCAGCACTCGTGGCCAAAGCACAGTATGACCTCTTCGGGAGCCCGATCTTTCAGAGCTGCCGAGACCAAGACATTGGTGTCAATAACAACCTTCATCGCCCCGACCGAAAAGCAGCTACCTCGGCTGCGATTTCCTCATCGCTCAACCCCCTGATCTGGGGCAACGACTGAGTTGCCCTGAACAACGTCCGCAATTCACTCACCGACATGGTCTGGGTGTCCTGGCTAATGACCAAGACCTCCACTCGTTGTCCAGGCTGAAATGGAACATTTTCCAGTACGATCTGGCGAGGATCTACAACGGTCAGAAAAGTGCGATATGCTTCCATGAAAGTAAACCTCCGGCACAACCTGGTTGAGGATGACGCACCCTGTCATGTTAGTACAAGACTGTAACCCTAGCAAATCCACTAATTTGGAGGGTACTCATGAGCGTTGCTGGCCTCCGCATCGCCGATCTCTACTATCGCATGTGGCTCATCCGCGCCTTCGACCAGTCGGCGCGCGAACTTTTCATGCAGAACCTGCTGCGCGGAACCACGCACACCTACATTGGGCAGGAAGCGGTGGCTGTGGGCGCCTGCGCGGCTCTGCGCCGGGATGACTTCATTACCAGCACACACCGCGGCCACGGCCACTGCCTGGCCAAAGGCGGCGACCCCCGCCGCATGATGGCCGAGCTGCTGGGGAAGGCTACGGGCTACGGCAAAGGCAAAGGCGGCTCGATGCACATCGCCGATCCCGATCTGGGTATCCTCGGCGCCAATGGCATTGTTGGCGGCGGCATGGGCATTGCCACCGGCGCCGCCTATTCCGCTGACCTGCGCGGCTCCGGCCAGGTAGTGGTCTGTTTCTTCGGCGACGGCGCCAGCAACCAGGGCGTGCTCATGGAGGTCGCCAACATGGCGGCGCTGTGGAAGCTGCCCGTCATTTACCTATGCGAAGCCAACCAGTACGCCGAATTCAGCCCCGTCGCTCCCTTCCTCGCCGTCGAACGGGTGGAACTGAAGGCGCAAGCCTTCGGCATGCCTGGCGTCACCGTAGATGGCAACGATCTGCTGGCGGTCTATGATGCGACGAGTCAGGCGGTGGAAAGAGCGCGCGCGGGCGGCGGCCCCACCTTTCTCGTTGCCCAGACCTATCGGATCGAGGGCCATACCGTCGGCGACCCCCTCACCTACCGACCCCAAGGCGAAACCGAGCAGTGGAAAGCGCCTGACCGTGACCCCGTCAGCCGGTTTGGGCGGCGCTTGCTGGCCGAGTTCGGCTTCACCGATGAGGAACTCGAATCGCTGCGCCAGCGCGCCCGCGCCGATATTGACGACGCCATCGCCTTCGCCAAAGCCAGCCCGGAGCCAGAACTGGCAGCGCTGTGGGAGGATGTCTATGCGTGAGCTTTCGTTTCGCGACGCGCTCAACGAAGCATTGCACGAGGAGATGGCGCGCGATGCCAACGTCTGCCTGCTCGGCGAAGACGTTGGGCGCTACGGTGGAGTGCTGCAGATCAGCCGCGGATTGTACGACCGCTTTGGCGAGAAACGTGTACGTGACACGCCCATCTCCGAGGCCGGCTTCACCGGCATCGCCGTCGGCGCCGCCATGACCGGGTTGCGACCGGTGGTCGAGATCATGTACATCGATTTCAGCGCCCTGGTCATGGACCAGATCGTCAACCAGGCCGCTAAAGCCCGCTATATGTTTGGCGGCAAGGCCAGGGCGCCGCTGGTGATGCGCACCCAGGGCGGAGGCGGCCGCGGCAACGCCGCCCAGCACTCGCAGAGCCTGGAGATGTGGTATGTCCACACCCCCGGCCTCATTGTCGTCCAGCCTGCCACACCTTACGACGCCAAGGGCCTCTTGAAGTCGGCTATCCGGAACGACAACCCGGTCATCTTCATCGAGCACAAACTACTTTACAACACGACCGGACCTGTGCCAGAGGAAGAGTATCTGATTCCCATCGGCCTGGCTGATATCAAACGTCCCGGCAAAGACGTGACCATCGTCGCCACGTCGCGCATGGTTCTGTTCGCCCTGGAAGCGGCCGAACGCCTGGCCGGGAAGGGCATCCAGGCCGAGGTCATCGACCCGCGCACGCTCAAGCCGCTCGACCTGGATACGATCAGGCGTTCAGTCGAAAAGACCGGCCGGCTGGTTGTGGTCAATGAGGGTGCGCTAACAGGCGGCTTCACGGCAGAAGTCGCAGCGCGGGTACAGCGCGCTGCCTTCGACTGGCTGGACGCGCCGATCATGCAGGTCGCCGCCGAAGATGTCCCCCTGCCCTACAATGGCCGCCTCGAACTCGAAGCCATCCCCTCGGTGGACGACATCGTGCGCGCGGCGTTGGAGGCGCTCTATTGGGAATAGACGAATGAGGGAGGACGGATGACTCGTCGTCCGTCTTTCGTCCCTTGTCCCCTGCCCGGAACACTCACCATGCCAACCGACGTGATCATGCCCAACCTTGGGCTGACGATGGAAGAGGGCGCCGTCGCCTGCTGGCTGGCCGCGCCCGGCGAACGGGTCGTGCGGGGCCAGCCGCTGTTCGTGGTGGAGACCGACAAGGTCAGCGTGGAAGTGGAAGCGCTGGCAGCAGGGGTGCTTGGCCCGCTGGTGGTGGAGACCGGACGCAGAGTGGCGGTGGGGACAGTGCTGGCGCGTATCTACGATCTGGAGGAAGGACGGGACACGATGGACGAAGACCCCGACGCCGGTGCGCAACCCTCACATGTTGGCGCATTTGCACCCTCAGGACAAGCCCCCCGGCTGCCGATCTCCGAGCCTTCGCTTCATCCAGAGACGGACTTTCAACCACGGCAGACTGCCTCGCGCCTGTTCTCTTCGCCACGCGCCCGCAAAATTGCCAGGGAACGCGGCATCGACTGGCGCAGGGCGCCCGGCAGCGGCCCACGCGGGCGCGTCGTCGAGCGCGATATAGTGGCCGCGGTCGTACCGGCGTCAAGGGCGCCGCATCCGACCACAGGCCACCTCGCCGCCAGGGCTGATATGACGCGGCTGCTTGACGCCCACCGCCGTCTGGCGCCGTTACTGAAGGAGCTACGGCTGATCGACTGGCTGGTGTACATGCTGGGGGTAGGTCTGGACGAGATGCAGGTGACCGCTGACCTGGCAGCCGGCTTCGCCGGTGGCCCGGCGTCCTCGCCGCTCCAGAAGGGGGCTTTTGCCGAAGCCCATGCTTCCTTCACGTCTGCCGGCGACCCTCCGCGTGTCATTTCGACAACAGCACGCCGATCTCTCGCCCGGATCGCATCCGAACGCAGCCGCAGCGTCCCGGTCCCGGCGGTCGCTTCCGAGCCCAACTTCCTGATCCATGATCTCAGCGCCAGCCGGATCGAGACGTTCGTGCCAACCTTGCTGCCGTCCGAGATGGCCTGTCTTGTTTTGGGGCGTATTGACACGTCGGGATGCGCTACACTTTCGCTTTCGTTCGACAGCACATGGCTGGCAGCATCGCAGGCCGTGCGTCTTGTCGAAATGGTGATCGATCTGATCGAGGAGCCTGCCGGCCTTCTGCTGGCACTCTGAACCGCATATCGCAGTGCCATGGGCTTGAGTGGTGGGTGGGGTCGTGCGTTGTTGGCAAACCTCACTATTGGCTCTTGACAAATCCTGACTTGCTACGGATAATTTAGGCATGCCTAAATCTATCCTTACTGCCTCACTTAAGGAGGTCCCTTATGACTGATCCCCTGCTTGCCCTAACCATCGCTGCTCTGATCGCCGCCGTCGGGCTGTTGGCGTTCTGGCCGCGGAGGGGCCTGTTCCATCGTTGGCAGCGCGCCCGTCAGGCAACCGAACACGTGCTGACCGAGGATGCGTTGAAGCATGTCCACGCCTGGGAGATGCGCGGACAGGTCGCCACCACGGAAAGCGTGGCAGGCGCCCTGCAGATCGGCCGCGACAGAGCGGCGGTATTGCTCGCCAATATGGCCAATGCCAACCTCCTGATCACCGGCCAGGGCGACGTCCGCCTCACGCCCCAGGGTCGCGAGGCGGCGCTGCACATCATACGCGCCCATCGCCTCTGGGAACGCTATCTGGCCGATGAAACCGGCTATGCTGCTACGGAATGGCACGAGCAGGCCGAGCGGATCGAGCATGACATGCGCCCGACCGATGTGGAATCGCTGTCTTCGATGCTGGGCAACCCGATCAACGACCCCCACGGCGACCCGATTCCCGACGCTGCCGGTGAGTTCATCGCGCAAGAAAGTCTACCCCTGCCAACCGCGCCCGTCGATCAGCCCGTTCGTATCGTCCACATCGAAGATGAACCGGAGACGATATACGCCCAGTTGGTGGCCGAAGGCCTCTACCCAGGACAGATCCTGCGTGTCATTGAGGCGGCCCCTCACCGCGTGCGCTTTTGGACCGATGGCAATGAGCATGTCCTGGCGCCGCTGCTGGCGGCCAACATTGCCGTGGCGCTGGCGATGCCGGAGGTAAGGCGTGCAGATGAAGCCCTGACCGTCCCGGCGGAGACGCTGGCAACCCTGACCCTCGGACAGAAAGGAAGAGTCGCCGGCATCTCGCCCCGCTGCCGCGGCGCTGAGCGGCGGCGATTGATGGACCTTGGCATTCTGCCGGGCACGGTCATCAGCGCCGAATTGATCAGCCCCAGCGGCGATCCCACGGCCTACAGCGTGCGCGGAGCCATGATCGCCCTGCGCAAGGAACAAGCCAGACTCATCAACATCACCCTGCAACCGGAGGTAGCACGATGACCCGCCAGCCTGAAACCCACGGCAAAGACCGGACCCAAACCACCCTACGAGACGACGGCCGCCTGCCTACCTACGACGATATCGTCAGCGAGGCCGATGGCTTGACCCTCAACATCCAGCCCCTGCCCGTCGCTACGGCCGGCTGCGCCACCTGCTCGACGCACAACGCCTCGAACCTGCTCAAGCTTGGCATCGATATGACAAGCTGGGATTTCGTGGTCGCCCTGGCTGGGAATCCCAACGTCGGCAAGAGCACCGTATTCAATGCCCTGACGGGCCTGCGCCAACACACCGGCAACTGGCCCGGCAAGACCGTCACCCGCGCCGAAGGCGGCTTCGAATTCGGCAGCCAACGCTACAAACTGGTCGACTTACCTGGCACCTACTCCTTGCTGGCCACCAGTCTGGATGAAGAAGTGGCCAGGGATTTCATCTTGTTTGGTCGCCCCGACGTCACCGTCGTGGTGGCCGACGCCACCCGCCTGGAGCGCAACCTCAACCTGGTCATCCAGGTGCTGGAGATCACCGACCGCGTCGTCGTCTGCCTCAATTTGATGGACGAGGCGAGACGGCATGGACTCCAGATCGACGACCGCCGCCTGGCCCGCGACCTGGGCGTGCCCGTTGTGCCCACCGAAGCCCGCCGGCGCCAGGGTTTCCCGGAACTGCTGCAAGCGATCAGCGATGTTGCTACGGGTCGCACCATTGGCAGACCGCACCGCCTGAAGAGCGAGTCGCCGGCGCTGAAACGCGCCCTATCACAACTGACTGCGCAGATCGAAGCCGTGTTTCCAAGCCTACCCAATGCACGCTGGGTGGCCATGCGCCTGCTCGATGGCGATGAACGGATCACCGAAGCGATTCGCAAAGGCGAATTAGGTGACCTCAGTCGCGGCAGCATCGAAGACCGCACACACAACATATCACATCAACTGGAGGCTGCAATATGACCACCGCATCCCCCCTCGCCGCCGGCTGGCCCGGCCCCCGTTCGGCAGGCAGCAGCACTGAGGACGCCGGCGAGTCCCCGACGCCCGTCCAGGACCTGCTGGCAAGCGCCCGATCCCTTCGCTGGCAGATCGGCGGCGATTTTCACGAATCATTGATGGAGGCGATTTACACCGACGCCGCCAGCATTGCCGACCGCGCCGTCACGCGCCCCGGCCAGAAACCACGCTTCGACCTCGATCGCACGATCGACCGCCTTGTCACCAGCCGCATCTGGGGCTTTCCCCTGATGCTGTTACTCTTCACGGCTGTCTTCTGGCTCACTATCACCGGCGCCAACATCCCCTCCGCCATGCTCGCCGACCTGCTCATCGGCACCATCTATCCCTGGCTGCACCAACTGGCAGACGCCATCGGCCTGCCCTGGTGGTTGAGCGGGCTGTTGATCGACGGGATGTACCTGGCCACAGCCTGGGTTGTCAGCGTGATGCTGCCCCCGATGGCCATCTTCTTCCCGCTCTTCACCCTGCTGGAGGACTTCGGCTATCTCCCGCGCGT
>JACDJB010003076.1_pt1 | contig 11277 bp, 10 predicted proteins | sample 7454121 | NCBI WGS metagenome assembly JACDJB01 (sample SAMN14253290, study PRJNA609438) | sludge metagenome | isolation source: sludge after 25d culture with pyrite | collected 2018-12-20 | reverse complement strand
TCGGTCTTCGGTTACAGCACCAGCTACCTGCCCGATTACGTGGCCGAAAAAACAGCCGGGCGCATTCCAGCCGAAGCGGTCAGCCGTTTCGTGCTGGACGAGATTCGCGGCGACGGCATCCAGTCAAGGCTTGCCAATTTGAGCGGCAATGCCTGCGCCGTGGTCGACGCTGAAACTCAGGACGACCTGAACCGCTTCGCCCGCGACGTGATGGCCGTGGCCGCAACCGGAAAACGTTTCCTATTTCGCAGCGCCGCCAGCCTGCTCACGGCGCTGGCCAACCTGCCGCCGCAACCGATTTGCGCCGAATCGATGCATCACTTCGTGCGAAACGGCAAACCGGGCGCGGTGGTCGTAGGCTCGCACGTCAAAAAGACCAGCGAACAACTCGAAGAACTGCTCAAGGAACCGGACATCGTACCCATCGAGGTCGATATCGAACGCATCGATACCGATAACGACGCACTGGTGGGCGATGTTCTGGCTGCCGCCGAACGGGCATTTGCCGACGGCAAGACCTCGGTCATCTTCACGAGCCGGGTGGAAAAAACATTTGCCGATCAGGCGACTCGATTGGCCTTCGGCGAGCGGGTTTCGGCCACGCTGATGAAGATCGTCGCCGGGCTGCCCGGGGAACTCGGCTGGTTGATCAGCAAGGGAGGCATCACCTCCAACGACGTGCTGTCCACCGGCCTGAACCTCAAGGCATCCCGCGTGCTGGGCCAGATCCTGACCGGTTGCTCCGTGGTTCGCTGCCCCGCCGATCACCCCCGCTTCCCCTTGTTGCCGGTGGTGATTTTCCCCGGCAATGTGGGTGATCGCTTCGCCGTGGCCGAAGCCTGCCGCAGGTTGCGCGGCCGCTGAGCCTCAAAAAAAGATAGGGGGAAGACGCATGAGCATTGCCGCTGAACTCGCCGACGAATCGACGCCGCTCTGCCCGGAGCGGCGGAACACGCTGATCCAGCGACTGCGCGCCATCCTGCCGGATGCCGCCCTGCTCACTACGACCGAAGCCATGAAGCCGTTCGAATGCGACGGCTTGGCAGCGATCAAACGCATGCCCGCCGTGGTGGCACTGCCTGAAACCGTCGATCAGGTTCAGGACGTGTTGCGACTGTGCAGCGAACTGGAAATTCCCGTGGTGGCGCGCGGCGCAGGTACGGGGTTGTCCGGCGGGGCGCTGCCCAGTGCGGACGGTTTGCTGCTGAGCCTGGCGAAGTTCAAGCAGATTCTGCACATCGACTCGGTCAACCGCACCGCGCGCGTCCAACCCGGTGTACGCAACCTCGCCATCTCCGAAGCGGCGGCGCCCTACGGCCTATATTACGCGCCCGATCCGTCCTCGCAGATCGCCTGCACCATCGGCGGTAACGTGGCGGAAAACTCCGGCGGCGTGCACTGCCTGAAATATGGCCTGACGGTGCACAACGTGCTGGAAGTCACCTTCATCACCATGGAAGGCGAGAAAATGACCGTCGGCGGCCCGACGCTCGACACGGCGGGTTACGACATTCTTGCCCTGATGAACGGCTCCGAAGGCATGCTGGGCGTCATGGTCGAAGTACTGGTGCGCCTGTTGCCCATTCCGGAATGCGCCAAGGTATTGATGGCCGGGTTCGATTCCCTCGAAAACGCGGGGCAGGCCGTGGCCGATATCATCGCCGCCGGGATCATTCCCGCCGGTCTCGAGATGATGGACAACAACGCCATCCGCGCCGCCGAGGCGTTTGTGCACGCGGGCTATCCGACTGAGGCCGCCGCCATTCTGCTCTGTGAACTCGACGGCACGGCCGAGGAAGTTGCCGAACTCCTGGCCGAAGTGGAAGCCGTGGTTCAGCGCTCGGGGGCCACGGGATTATGGATCGCCCGCAACGACGAGGAACGCGCCCGCTTCTGGGCTGGTCGCAAGGCGGCTTTCCCCGCCGTCGGCCGCCTCTCGCCCGACTATTACTGCATGGATGGCACCATCCCGCGCCGCGAACTCGCCTCCGTGCTCACACAGATCGACGCCATGAGCCATGAATTCGGGCTACAAGTCGCCAACGTCTTCCATGCGGGCGACGGCAATCTGCACCCGCTGATTCTCTTCGATGCGAACAAACCCGGCGAACTCGACCGGGCGGAAGCCTTCGGTGAACGCATCCTGACGCTCTGCGTCGATGTGGGTGGCAGCGTGACCGGCGAGCATGGCGTCGGCGTGGAGAAACTCGCCCCGATGTGCGCGCAGTTCAAGCCAGAAGAACTCAGGCAGTTCTACGCCATCAAGGCCGCTTTCGATCCGCTCGGCCTGCTGAACCCCGGCAAGGCGGTACCAACGCTGCAACGCTGTGCCGAATTCGGCGCGATGCACGTGCATCACAACCATCTGCCCCACCCCGATTTACCGCGTTTTTAAGAGGCGCGCATCACCGTGATCGATCAAGACATCAGCGCAGAACTGGCCGAACGCGTCCGGCAGGCCTACAACCAAGACCAGCCCGTATCGATTACCGGTAGCGGCAGCAAGTCATTTCTCGGACGAGAACCCGGCCCGGAATCGATCCGGCTTGATCTCACACCCCACAGCGGCATTCTCGATTACGAACCGGCAGAACTGGTGCTGACCGCGCGCGCCGGGACACCACTGGCCGAGATCGAACGCGTACTCGCTGCGCAAGGCCAGATGCTGCCGTTCGAACCGCCCCAGTTTCAGGGGCAAGTGGATGGAACGGGCACACTGGGCGGTGCCGTTGCCGCGGGTCTGTCCGGCCCGGCCCGGCCATGGCAAGGGGCGGTGCGCGATGCCGTGCTGGGCGTTCGGCTCATCAACGGCCAGGGGCAAATCCTGAAATTCGGCGGTCAGGTGATGAAAAACGTCGCCGGATATGATGTCTCCCGCCTGATGGTCGGCGCATTCGGTACCCTGGGCGTGCTGCTCGACATATCCGTGCGCGTCGTCCCCATGCCGCGCGCGCAGCAGAGCCAGATCGTCGCCGTCTCCGCCGAAGAGGCACTGGCACGCTTCGCCGAGTGGAACCAGAGCGCATTGCCGATCACGGCGGCTAGTTTTGCCGATGGGCAACTTCGAGTGCGACTGGGAGGCGCAGAAAGTGCCGTCCACAAGGCCGTACTACGCATCAGCGGCGACACGCTGACCGAAATGGAGGCCACGCGCTACTGGCAGGACCTGCGCGACCATCGGCTCGATTTCTTCCAGCCGGATGTCGCGCCCGTCGATAACGATCTCTGGCGCGCAGCCGTCCCGCTCACGACACCGATCGACGCACTACCTGGTGCCCGGCAACTCATCGACTGGGGTGGACAGCAGCGCTGGGTACACCTGACATCGGATCAAGCGACAGAATTCCGAACGCTGGTTGCCAGACACTCAGGGCACGCAACCCTGTTCCGTCTGGCAAAATCCAAGCCGGCGGATACGGAACGTTTCCAACCGCTGCCTCCGCCCCTGCTCGCCCTGCATCAACGCATCAAGAAGGCAATGGACCCCAAGGGGATCTTGAATGCCGGGCAGCTTTTTCCGGAATAAACCTCTCGTTATCCCAAGGCGACACGTTATCGTATGCAAACCAATCTCCGCGCCGATCTGATCAACACTCCCAGAGGCATCGAGGCCGAACGCATTCTGCGCGCCTGCGTGCACTGCGGGTTCTGCAATGCCACTTGCCCGACTTATCAATTGCTGGGCAATGAAGACGACGGCCCACGCGGGCGTATTTATCTGATCAAGCAAATGCTTGAAGGCGCACCGGTGACCGAGACCACCCGCACGCATCTGGATCGCTGCCTGACCTGCCGCAACTGCGAGACCACCTGCCCCTCCGGCGTGGAATACGGCAAGCTCGTCGATATCGGCCGCGCGGAGGTCGAAACCCAATCGCCCCGCTCACCCGCATCTCGCTTCTATCGTTATGTTCTGCGCCGGAGCCTGCTTTCGCCCCGGCTGTTTGCACTGGCACTGGGCGGTGCGCGCCTGTTCCGCCCACTACTACCCGTCAGCCTGCAACAGAAAATTCCGGCCCCACGGCCCGCCGGTAGCAGGCCAAGAGCAGTCCACACCCGGCAAATGATTCTGCTGGAAGGCTGTGTGCAGCCGGCACTCTCACCCGACATCAACGGGGCCGCACGCCGCGTGTTCGATGCACTGGGCATCAGCCTCGTGGCCGCACCTTCGATCGGCTGCTGCGGTGCGATCGAACACCATCTGAACGCTGAAGAAGCCGCGCGCGCGACCATGCGCCGCAACATCGATGCCTGGTGGCCACTCGTCGAATCCGGCGCGGAAGCCATCATCGTCACGGCCAGCGGCTGCGGCCTGCAGGTCAAGGACTATGGTCATGCACTGGCGCAGGATGCCGATTACGCCGCCAAGGCTGCAAAGATTTCCGCCCTCACCCGTGATCCCATCGAGGTCTTGCTGGCCGAACAGGACAACCCCAAATGGGCAGATTTGCGTTCGCGTCAGACGGCAAAGAAGGCGCGTCGCATCGCCTTTCACCCCCCGTGCACGCTTCAGCATGGGCAGAAGCTCAAGGGCAAAACGGAAAAACTGCTGACCGATCTCGGCTTTGAACTCACGCCCGTGCCCAATGCGCACCTGTGCTGCGGCTCGGCGGGTACCTACTCGATTCTGCAACCGGAACTTTCCGGCCAGCTCAAGAAACAGAAGGTCCAGGCACTGGAGTCCGGCGAACCCGAACTGATCGCCACCGCCAATATCGGCTGCCAGACGCATCTGGCAAGCGGAACCGAACGGCGCGTGGTGCACTGGCTCACGCTGATCGACCCGGCGGCGGCCGCCTGACTACCGCCGTAGCTTCCCGTTGTACGGTGCAGTCACACGCGCTGTTGCAAGGTCAGAGCAAACGGATATGTGCCGCAGCCCGGCGGGCTTTTTTGCGCGCGGCATCCGTCGTTTCATCCAATGCCAACATCACGCCCATTCGACGTTTGCCCGCAATCTCAGGCTTGCCGAACCAACGCAATTGGGTATCCGGTGCTTCGAGCGCTTCAACCAGCCCGGTCACCACCGGTGACGTACTGTTACCCTCAAGCAGCAAGGCCACCGAAGCGGCCGGGCCACGGGTTCTGATATTGGGAATCGGCAAGCCGAGGAAGGCGCGCACGTGCAGGGCAAACTCGGAGAGGTCCTGCGAGATAAGCGTCACCATGCCGGTATCGTGTGGGCGGGGCGACACTTCACTGAACCAGACCTCATTGCCCCGCACGAATAGCTCCACGCCAAACAGACCATAGCCGCCCAAAGCATCAACCACCTTGGCGGCGATTTGTTCCGACTGTGCCAAGGCAGTCGCCGACATGGCCATCGGCTGCCAGCTCTCGCGGTAATCGCCATCGACCTGCACATGACCAATGGGCGGACAAAACGCGATACCACCGCGGTGGCGCACCGTCAGCAAGGTGATTTCATAGTCGAAATCGATCATGGATTCCACGATCACCCGGCCGCCCCCGGCACGCCCGCCCGCCTGCGCATAATTCCAAGCCGCTTGAATCTGCGCTGTCGAGCGCACGACCGACTGCCCTTTGCCCGAAGAACTCATGACCGGCTTGACGACGCAGGGCAAACCGATCTGCTCGATTGCCTGCGTAAAATCCGCCAGCGAATCTGCGAAGACATAGCGACTGGTCGGCACCCCCAACTCTTCGGCCGCCAGGCGGCGGATACCTTCACGATTCATCGTCAATCGGGCCGCACGCGCATTCGGCACCACCTGCCAGCCTTCGGCTTCCAGCTCCACCAGCGTCGGGGTCGCGATCGCCTCGATTTCCGGCACGATCAGTGTGGGTTTTTCCCGTTCGACCAAGGCACGCAAGGCACTGCCATCCAGCATGTCGATTACGAACGCGCGGTGGGCCACCTGCATGGCTGGCGCGTTCGCATAACGATCCACGGCGATGACTTCCAGCCCAAGCCGCTGCGCTTCAATCGCCACTTCCTTGCCCAACTCACCGCTGCCCAGCAGCATGATGCGCACCGCAGAAACGGACATGGGCGCGCCCAGTTGGGTTACCGGTTGATTCATATGAGCGGATGGAGAAACCATGTTGTCAGTACCAAAATCAAGTTTGAAGCCAGTCTGGATAACGACGACCAGATCCGGATGAAAAACGAATCAATGCCGATCAATCGGCCAGCGTACGTGATAAGTCCAGATCCACGGCATCCACACCGCTGCCATGAAAGACGATGAGGCCAGGATATCGAGCAGCGCCGGAGGGCGAAAACTCGAACCCGAACTGACGCTCAATAATGAAGTGACCATTTGATCGACGCAAGCGCATGCGCCGCAAACCGACTGAATCGTCCAACAACTGCACATCCGCCCGATCACAGGCGCTTTTGGCCAATGCCAGCGCACGTCGATGAAACGTGTCCTGTTGCCACCAGAAGACGGCTAAACCCACGATAATCATCAAAATCAGCACATCACCAAAACTCAAGATAAAAGCCCCTCCGGTAATCATGCGGCCAGCGCAGCATCATAGACCAGACAAGCCATATCCTTATCACTCCTTATAAAACACCCAGAAGCAACAACCTACTTGCGTCCTTGGCCAAGCGCTTTATAATGCAAGGCCTTTTTATTGCCCGGTTGCGAATTACCCCTTGACTCGCACTTCGAGACAAGTTCATGCTTCTGGCAATTTTTACCCAATCAATTCAATAGGATAGACATTTTCATGCCATCAGTACGTGTTCGGGACAACGAGCCCTTTGAAGTTGCAGTTCGTCGGTTTAAGCGCTCTTGCGAGAAAGCAGGCATCATCAGTGAGTTGCGTGAGCGCGAGTTCTACGAGAAGCCGACGACCGAACGCAAGCGTAAAAACGCTGCCGCTGTCAAACGCAACCAAAAGCGCCTGTCCAAAGAACAATCACGTCGCGTTCGCCTGTTCTAAGAAACTGCTACCGCGTTACAGAGGAATATCGGCATGAGCGCCCTCAAAGCCCGGCTGACCGACGACATGAAGCTGGCAATGAAATCCGGCGACAAGTCGCGCCTGGGCGTTATTCGCCTGTTGCTGGCGGCCATCAAGCAAAAGGAAGTCGATGAACGCATCACATTGAGTGATGACGACGTTCTCGCCATTCTGGTCAAGCAATCCAAGCAGCGGCGCGAATCGATCGACCAGTTCAAAACAGCCGGTCGTGATGATTTGGTAAAAACCGAGCAGTTCGAACTCGAGGTCATCGAAACCTACCTCCCAGCAAAACTCAGCGAAGCGGAAATCCGGCAGATCATCACCGATGCCATTGCCGCAACCGGAGCGCAGGGTGTTGCCCAGATGGGCGCCGTCATGAACGCCGTTCGCGCCAAAGTAGCCGGGCGCGCGGATCTTGCCGCTGTCAGCCAGTGGGTCAAGGCGGCACTCGGCGCCTAAACATTCGACGCTCGGCATCAAGTTGGCCTAGACTGATGTTTCAACCACAGGCAAACCGCTTGCGGTGTCCGCGGACGGGTATCCCCTTCTTATAAAATTTAAATCAAATGGGTAATGGGCAATGGCTGATCATTTCCAATTTTTGAACGTGCCGCGCCAGGATCCGGAAAAGAAACCGGCCACCGAGCGTGTGACTCAATTTGGCGAAATTTACGGCCAATTCAATCCAGAGAAGGCGGCAGAGCAAGCCGATCGCTGTCTTGAGTGCGGCAACCCGTACTGCGAATGGAAATGCCCGGTCCATAACTACATTCCCAACTGGTTGAAGCTGATCGCCGAAGGCAACCTGCTCGAAGCGGCCGAGATGTCGCACAAGACAAACTCCCTGCCCGAAATCTGTGGCCGCGTTTGCCCGCAGGATCGCCTGTGCGAAGGCGCATGCACACTGAATGACGGCTTCGGCGCCGTCACCATCGGCTCGATTGAAAAATACATTACCGACGAGGCGTTCAAGCTCGGTTGGCGACCGGATATGTCCAAGGTCGTCCCGACCAACAAACGCGTCGCCATCGTCGGCGCCGGCCCGGCAGGATTAGGCTGCGCCGATATCCTCGCCCGTCACGGCGTCAAGGCGGTGGTATTTGATCGCCACCCGCAAATCGGCGGCCTGCTCACCTTCGGCATCCCCCCCTTCAAGCTCGATAAATCCGTTCTTGAGACCCGTCGACGCATTTTCGAAGAAATGGGCATCGAATTCCGCCTGAACACAGATGTCGGGACCGACATCTCCATGGACACCCTGCTGGAGGAATATGACGCCGTATTCCTGGGCATGGGCACCTACACGGCAATGGAGGGTGGCTTTCCGGGCGAAGATCTTGACGGCGTGCACAAAGCACTGCCCTTTTTGATCGGCAACATCAATCGCCTGATGAACTACCCGGGCAACGATCCCTTTATCGATGTTTCAGGCCAACGGGTCATCGTATTGGGCGGTGGCGATACGGCCATGGACTGCACCCGAACCTCGCTTCGCCAGCAGGCGGCACAAGTGACCTGTGTGTATCGCCGCGATGAAGAAAACATGCCCGGTTCACGGCGGGAAGTCGCCAATGCACGTGAAGAGGGCGCTGAATTCCTGTTCAACCGCCAACCGATCGAAATCGTCGGTGAAAACGGCCGCGTAACCGGCGTTCGCTTCGTAAACACGCGTCTGGGTGAACCGGACCATCGAGGACGTCGCAGCCCCGAAGTCATCCCTCACTCCGAACACATCGTTGAAGCAGATACGGTACTTATCGCTTTTGGTTTCCGCCCCTCGCCAGCCCCTTGGCTCAAGCAGATCGGCATTGAAACCGACAGCAGTGGTCGCGTGATAGCCAACCAGAGCCCGCACAGCCCCGCATTCCAGACCACGAACGCCAAGGTGTTTGCTGGCGGCGACATGGTACGCGGCTCCGATCTCGTCGTTACGGCCGTGTTTGAAGGCCGAAATGCTGGATTCGGCATCCTCGATTATCTGGAGGTTTAATGTCGCCCGGCCTGTCCCGAGACAGGCCACATACGTCTAGGGAAGCGCTGATTTATTCAGTGCTTCCCGCTTGGGGCAGGATGCCCCAACACGAACAAAGACGTAAGTCTTTGATTCGTGAGAGCCATCGCGGGCGTGTACCGCGATGAGTGAGCTGATTTATTCCAAGGATGGAATAAATCAGCATTTACCTAGACCCTTTCGCCGCAGCACCCGGGCCCGCCTTGCGCGTGCTTGGGAACCCACACTCGACCTGCCCCAGCCTGAACAGCGTGTCACGCAAAGGTTGAGCGTGTTGGATTTTCACACCATCAGAGGCTCAGCACAGCATGACCCCAGACATCACCACATCAACCGCCACCGCGACGCTCAAGAATGACCGCTTTATTCGCGCACTGCTTCGCGAACCGGTTGACTGCACCCCGATCTGGATCATGCGCCAGGCTGGCCGCTATCTGCCGGAATACCGGGCCACGCGGGCGAAAGCAGGCAGCTTCATGGATCTGTGCCGTTCGGCGGATCTCGCCTGCGAAGTCACACTGCAACCCCTAGAACGCTTTGATCTGGATGCAGCCATCCTGTTCTCAGACATCCTGACCGTCCCTGACGCCATGGGCCTTGGCCTGAGCTTCTCCGCCGGAGAAGGCCCCGTCTTTGCAAACCCGCTGCGTGATCGTCGATCCATTGAGAAACTCCCTCTGCCCGACCCTGAAGGCGAGTTACGCTATGTCATGGACGCAGTCAGCACCATCCGGGGTGCATTGAATGGCCGGGTACCGTTGATCGGTTTTTCCGGAAGCCCCTGGACGCTGGCCACCTATATGGTGGAAGGCGGATCGACCAAGGAGTTCGCCCACATCAAAGGCTTGATGTATAGCGACCCTGCAAGCGCTCACCTGCTGCTGGACAAACTAAGCCGGACGGTAACCGACTACCTCAATGCCCAAGTGCGTCGTGGCGCACAGGCACTGATGATTTTCGACACCTGGGGCGGCGTGCTCTCTCCGGAGAAATATCTGGAGTTCTCACTTGCCTACATGCAGAAAATTATCGACGGCCTGATCCGGACGCATGAAGGCCAGCGCATCCCCGTCATCCTCTTTACCAAAGGCGGCGGAGCCTGGGCATCGGAAATCGCCGCCTCGGGCGCGGATGGGGTTGGACTGGACTGGACCGTAGACATCGGGGCCGTGCGGCAACAGATCGGGGAGAAAGTCGCCCTGCAAGGCAACCTCGACCCCAGCGTGCTGTACGCACCAGAAGCGGTGATCGAGCAGGAGGTTGCGCGGGTCTTGAGCGCATACGGTCAAGGCAGCGGCCATGTGTTCAACTTGGGTCATGGCATTCACCAACACGTCAACCCGGACAATGTCAACATACTGGTCGATGCCGTACACCGCCTGAGCCGCCCTTACCACCAGTCCTGAACCGTGCGCGCCGCGGCTGCCAGATGCGATCACGGAGTCAAGCAGAAGGTGAAAGCAGTGATGCCACCTTCGTCGCAGAAGCGCGTGTCATGAGCCCCCCGCGACCATTTGCCACCGGTGCCTCCTTGATATCATCAAGACCGAACACCACCAGATCGAACGGCACGTCGAAAGCCACAAAACTCAGCACCGGGACGCGAGTCTGTCGCCCACTTCGGTAGTGATAGCGGCGCTCGGACTCGGCAAACGGAATGTTCTTTGCCAGTAAAAACGTCATGACCGACTCAGGCGTATCCGCGAACAAATGTAAGGTCACCTTGGATTGACGATCCGCCGTCCCTGTCAACACCGAGCCGACCAGACGCGGTGAGAAGTCACTCAAGAAGTCCATAGCCTTCATTGCCTCGGCACGCAGGTTTCGGATTATTTCCTGCTGTTCCGGGCGAAAAATCAATTGATACTGGCGAATCTCCGCCTCCAGGCGCTCGCAATCCACTGCGGCGAACCGCTGGTCGATCGGCTCACCCAAACGCTCCGCAGCCTTACGCAGAGCCGTGAAGCGGTCGAGTGTTGCATCTTCGACGCACAATCGTGTAGCGAAAGACAAAACAGCTGGAGACACCGGACCGGTTGCTGCCATTACGGCCACCTCACACGATCAAAATAAATCATTCATCAGATTCTGCGGCACTACATCCGCCGGAATCGGGGCGGAGAGCCCGGATTCATCTGCGGGATCACGCGTCGTATCAAAATACTCACGCACGCCACCAGAAGCGCCTTTGGGCAACCGATTTCCCGTATCAGGATTGATCATGACCTCGACCACACCGGGCGGCGGCACATCTGCAATACCAGTCGGTGGTGGCAGCATTGCCTGCATGAAATCAGTCCAGATGGGTAGCGCGGCGGTACCCC
>JACDJB010003074.1_pt1 | contig 11279 bp, 12 predicted proteins | sample 7454121 | NCBI WGS metagenome assembly JACDJB01 (sample SAMN14253290, study PRJNA609438) | sludge metagenome | isolation source: sludge after 25d culture with pyrite | collected 2018-12-20 | reverse complement strand
CGTCCTTTCGGGCTATGCGGGAAACGATACCCTGTATGGAGGTGCCGGAAATGATGGACTTTCTGGCGGTACCGGAAATGACTGGCTTTATGGCGGCACCGGCAATGACACCTACCATCTGGCGCGGGGCGATGGTGCAGATACTGTCGTCGAGAATGATTCCACAACGGGAAACCAGGATGTGGCGAAGTTCTGGAGCGGTGTCTCAGCCGACCAGATCTGGTTCCGCCACGTCGGCAACGACCTGGAAGCCAGCATCATCGGTACTTCGGACAAGCTGGTCATCAAGGACTGGTACCTTGGCACGGACCGTCACGTCGAGCAGTTCAAGACCACCGACGGCGGTCTGACCCTGCTGGACAGCCAGGTCGAGAGTCTGGTTGCCGCGATGGCGAGTTTCGCGCCGCCGTCGGCCGGTCAGACCACGCTGCCGCAGACCTATCAGGATGCCCTGGCCGGCGTGATCGCGGCCAACTGGCAGTAAGCGTCGAACCCGCCCGCCCGCCTTGCCTGTCCGGGCAGGGCGGACCATGCCCGCACAAAACGATATGAATCCCGATACCGACGCGCCCAGGCCGACAGCCGATTCCGGGCTGGCCTGTCTGGTCATGCTCGCGCGTTTCCATCAGATTGCCGCCGATCCGGCGCAGCTCGCCCATCAGTTCCGCGCCGACGGCCAGCCGTTCGGGCAGGCTGAAATCCTGCTGGCTGCCAAGCATCTTGGACTGCAGGCCAAGCCGGTCAAGGCCACGATCGAGCGCCTCGACCGGACCCCGCTGCCGGCGATGGCGGTGGATGCCGGGGGCGGCTATTTCATCCTCGCGCGTTTCGATGCCGACAAGGCCCTGATCCACGACCCCCGCACCGAGCGCCCGCAGGTGGTGACGCGCGACGAATTATTGGCCCGCTGGACGGGCGGGCTCATTCTCTTCACTTCGCGCGCTTCGCTGATCGGCGAGATGGCGAAGTTCGATTTTTCCTGGTTCGTGCCCGCGGTCGTCAAATACCGCAAGCTGTTGAGCGAGGTGCTGCTGGTGTCCTTCGTGCTCAATCTCTTCGCGCTGGTGACGCCGTTGTTCTTCCAGGTGGTGATGGACAAGGTGCTGGTGCACCGGGGGTTGACCACGCTCGACGTCATCGCGGTGGGGCTATTGGTGGTTTCGGTCTTCGAGGTCGTGCTCTCGGGGCTGCGCAGCTACGTCTTCGCGCATACCACCAGCCGCATCGACGTGGAGCTCGGCGCGCGGCTGTTCCGGCATCTGCTGCATCTGCCGCTGGGGTATTTCCAGGCGCGCCGGGTGGGCGATTCGGTCGCACGGGTGCGCGAACTGGAGAACATCCGCGCCTTTCTCACCGGCAACGCGATCACGGTGGTGCTCGACGTGTTCTTCTCGGTCGTCTTCATCGGCGTGATGCTGTTCTACAGCGGCTGGCTGACGCTGGTCGTGCTCGCCTCGCTGCCGCTGTATTTCGTCGTCGCCCTGCTGCTCACGCCGCTGCTGCGCGCCCGGCTGCACGAGAAATTCAACCGGGGGGCCGAGAATCAGGCTTTCCTGGTCGAAACCGTGACCGGCATCGATACGCTGAAGAGCATGGCGGTGGAGCCGCAGATGCAGCGCCGCTGGGACACTCAGCTCGCCGCCTACGTGTCCGCGGGCTTTCGCTCCGCCACGTTGTCGACTTTGGCGCACGAAAGCACCAATCTGATCGGCAAACTCGTCACCGTGGGCACGCTCTGGCTGGGAGCCAAGCTGGTGATCGAGGGGCAGCTCACCGTGGGGCAGTTCATCGCCTTCAACATGCTCGCGGGGCGCGTCGCCCAGCCCATCATGCGGCTGGCGCAGCTCTGGACCGATTTCCAGCAGACCGGCATTTCGGTGCAACGCCTGGGCGACATTCTCAATGCGCCGACCGAAGCGGCCGGCGCGAAGAGCAGCCTGCCGCCCGTCGCCGGCCGGGTGACGTTCGATCAGGTGCGCTTCCGCTACCGGCCGGACGCGCCCGAGGTCTTGAAAGGCATCGATCTCGACATCCGCCCCGGCGAGGTCATCGGCATCGTCGGTCGCTCCGGATCGGGCAAGAGCACGCTCACCCGGCTGATCCAGCGCCTGCACGTGCCGGAAAGCGGCCGCGTGCTGATCGACGGCATCGACCTCGCGCTGGCCGAGGCGTCCAGCCTCAGGCGGCAGATCGGCGTGGTGCTGCAGGAGAACGTGCTGTTCAACCGCAGCATCCGGGAGAACGTCGCGCTCGCCGACCCCGGCGCGCCGCTGGAGCAGGTGATCGCGGCGGCCAGGCTCGCCGGCGCGCACGAGTTCATCCTGGAGCTGCCCGAAGCCTACGATACCGTCGTCGGCGAGCACGGCGCGACGCTTTCCGGCGGCCAGCGCCAGCGCATCGCCATTGCCCGCGCGCTGATGAACCAGCCCCGCATCCTGATCTTCGACGAGGCGACCAGCGCGCTCGACTACGAGTCGGAGCGCATCATCCAGCAGAACATGCAGTCCATCTGCCAGGGACGCACCGTCATCGTCATCGCGCATCGGCTGTCCGCCGTGCGTCACGCCGACCGCATCCTGGTCATGGACCGCGGACAGATCGTCGAGGCCGGTTCGCACGCCGAACTGCTGGCGCACGAAGCGGGGCATTACTCGCGGCTGTACCGGCTGCAGCACGCCTGAGGCGCCGCCATGAGACGCAAAGCCCTTGCCGATCTGCTGCGCCGCCATGGGCGGATATTTCGCCATGCCTGGAACCATCGCCGCGAAACGGATACGCCCGATCTGCGCGGTCACGAAGCGCAGTTCCTGCCCGCCGCGCTGGCCCTGCGCGATGCGCCGGTTCACCCCGCGCCGCGCGTCGTGCTGTGGCTCATCATGGCCTTCGCGCTGATCACCTGCCTGTGGGCCGTGTTCGGGCGCATCGACATCGTCGCCACAGCGGCCGGCAAGATCATTCCGAACGACCGCACCAAGGTGATCCAGCCGGTGGAGACCGCGGTCGTGAAAGCCATCCACATACGCGACGGCCAGGCCGTGACGCCCGGACAGGTGCTGATCGAGCTCGACGCCACGGGCGCCGCCGCCGACAGCGAGCGGCTGCGCAGCGAGATACTGACCGCGCGCTACGAAGTGCTGCGCGCCCGGGCGTTTCTGGCGGCGTTGGACGACGGCCAGGCGCCGCGCCTGCCGCCACTCGATCCGCAGGACATGGAAGGCGCGGATGCGGCGCGGCACTTCGCCGAGCAGAATCAGGTCGCGGGCCAGCATCACGAATACCGCGCGCGCCGCTTGCAGTTGGACGCGGAGATCGCGCGCCGCCAGGCCGAGCGCCAGGCCACCCTGGATCAGGTCGCGAAGCTGGAGCAGACGCTGCCCATCGCACGGCAGCGTGCGCAGGACTACAGGAAGCTCGTGCAGGAAAACTTCATTTCCCGGCACGGCTATCTCGAACGCGAGCAGGCCCGCATCGAACAGGAACAGGATCTGGCGACCAGCCGGTCGAAAGCCGATGAAATCCGGGCGGCCCTGATCGAGGCGCAGCGGCAGCAGGCCACGCTTGCGGCCGAAACGCGCCGGCAACTGTACGATCAACTGAACCTCGCTTCGCAGAAAGCCGCTTCGCTGGCGCAGGAGCGGATCAAGGCGGAGCAGCGCAGCCGCCTGATGCGCTTGACCGCGCCCGTCGCGGGCGTCGTGCAGCAGTTGGCCGTGACCACGATCGGCGGCGTCGTCACGCCGGCCCAACCCTTGCTGGTCATCGTGCCGCGCGAGAACCTGCTCGAAGTCGAGGCCCTGCTGCCCAACAAGGACATCGGCTTCGTGAATCCGGGACAGGTCGCGGAAATCAAGGTGGAGACCTTTCCCTACACGAAATACGGCACGCTGCACGGCACGGTCACGCAGGTGTCCTCCGACGCAATCCAGGACGAGAAGCTGGGCTTGATCTATGCCGCGCGCGTCAGGCTCGACCGCAATGCGATCCGGGTGGAAAACCGGAACGTGCGCCTGACGCCGGGCATGGCGGTCACGGTCGAAGTCAAGACCGGCACGCGGCGCGTGGTCGAATATTTCCTCAATCCGCTGCTGCAGTACGGCAACGAGAGCCTGCGGGAACGCTAGCCGCACCGCCGTAGCCAGCCCGCAACCGAACCCCTACAATGCCGGGCATGAAAATGCTGCCTGTTCTGCTGCTGTGTCTGCCGTTCGCCGCCCGGGCGGAATGGGTCGATTTCGATCGCGAATTCGAGGCCGAAAAACCCTGGGTCGAGGTGGCCGCGCAATTGCCGCCGTACCCCAGGGCCGAAAACCTGGTTCCGTTCGACGTGTCGTCTGCGACGCGCAATCGATTCTTCGTCGACACCGCGTCGATCAGCGTGGGCGAGGACAAGGTGGTGCGCTATACGGTGGTGATCGAGGCGGCGGGCGGCGCCAGAAACGTGTCGTACGAAGGCCTGCGCTGCGAGACGGGCGAGCGCCGTCTCTATGCCTACGGCCATCCGGGCGGCACCTGGTCGAAGGCGCGCAACGCGGGCTGGGAGCCCGTCAAGATGCGTTCGCTGCTGTCTTACCAGAAAGCCCTGTACGAGGATCATTTCTGCCCCGGCGGCATCAACGTGCGGAGCGCCGCCGAGGCGGTACGCAATCTGAAACGGGCGGCGCGATGAGCGCATCGGTCGTCAAGCGGGCGCGACGCATCGTCGTCAAGGTCGGGTCGAGCCTGGTGACCGCGGAAGGCCGCGGGCTGGATCATGCGGCGCTGTCGCGCTGGGCGGAGCAGATCGCGGCCCTGGTCGGGCAGGGCCGCGAGGTGGTGCTGGTGTCGTCGGGCGCGATCGCCGAATGCATCGCGCGGCGGGGGGGGTAGTATCGGCCCCGCGCCGTGAACGAGCTGCAGGCAGCCGCGGCGGTGGGGCAGATGGGGCTGGTGCAGGCCTACGAATCGATCTTCCGCACGCACGGCCTGCACGCGGCGCAAGTATTGCTCACGCACGAAGATCTGACCGACCGTACGCGCTATCTCAACGCACGCTCCACGCTGCGCACCTTGCTGGCGTTGCGCGCGGTGCCGATCATCAACGAGAACGACACCGTCGCCACCGACGAAATCCGGCTCGGCGACAACGACACGCTGGGCGCGTTGGTCACCAATCTGATCGAGGCGGATTGTCTGATCATCCTCACCGACCAGCCGGGCCTCTATACCGCCGACCCGCGCAGGCATCCCGACGCCACGCTGGTGATGGACGCGCATGCCGGCGATCCGGAGCTGGAGCGCATGGCCGGCGGCGCCGGCAGCAGTGTGGGCACGGGCGGCATGCTGACCAAGATTCTCGCCGCCCGACGCGCGGCGAGGAGCGGCGCGCACACGGTCATCTGCAGCGGCCGCGAGGAACGCGTGCTGCTGCGGCTGGCGGCGGGCGAGGCCATCGGCAGCCAGTTGGTGGCGCGGCAGGCGCCGCTGGCCGCGCGCCGGCAATGGCTGGCCGACCACCTGCAACTGCGCGGCGGGCTGGTGCTCGACGATGGCGCGGTGCGGGCCTTGGTCGAGGACGGCAAGAGCCTGCTGCCGGTGGGCGTGAAGGGCGTAACCGGCGAATTCGAGCGCGGCGAGGTGGTTGCGGTGGTTGATATGACGGGTCGCGAGATCGCGCGCGGGCTGGCCAACTACAGCGTGAACGAGGCTCGCCGCATCGCCGGCAAGCCCTCGTCCGCCATCGAATCCGAACTCGGTTACATCGACGAACCCGAGCTGATCCACCGCGACAACCTGGTGATGATGACGTGAGCGTCACGCTGGATCTGATGCGCCACGGCGAGCCGGTCGGCGGTCGCCGGTACCGTGGGCAGATCGACGATCCCCTGTCGGACACGGGCTGGGCGCAGATGCGCGCGGCGGTGGGCGATGCGGCGCCGTGGACGCGCATCGTGTCGTCGCCGCTGGCGCGCTGCCGGGCTTTTGCCGAATCGCAGGCCGAACGGCTTGCGTTGCCGCTCGCCTTCGACGCGCGCCTGAAGGAAGTGGGCTTCGGCGCGTGGGAGGGTCGCACCGCGGCCGAGATCGAGGCGGTCTGGCCGGGCAGCCTGGCGCGTTTCAAGGCCGATCCGATCGATGCGCGGCCGGCCGGCGCCGAGGTGCTGGCCGCTTTTTACGCGCGGGTGGCCGCCGCGCTCGACGATCTGGTGGCGGCGTCCGCCAGCGAACACGTGCTGCTGGTCGGCCATGCAGGCGTGATGCGCATGGCGCTCGCCTGGGCGTTGCAGATGCCGTTGGCGAACGCGTACCGCGTCGAGGTCGCGAGCGCTTCGCTGACCCGCCTGCGCATCGACGCCGGTCGCGCGAGCCTGGTCTTCCACGGCTGCGCGCGCGTACCCGCGTGATCCGCGGCCTGCTTGCCGGGCTCTTTCTGCTGCTGGTCCTGCCGGCGGATGCGGCCGGCATCCGGGTGATCGACGATAGCGGACGGACGCTGGAATTTTCCCGGCCGCCGCAGCGCATCGTCTCCCTGACGCCGCACCTCACCGAACTGCTGTACGCCGTGGGCGCGGGCGGACAGCTCGTCGGCGCGGACAGCGCCAGCGACTACCCGGCCGCCGCGCGAACCTTGCCGCGCGTCGGCGACACCAGCCGCATCCGGTTCGAGCGCATCCTGGCGTTGAAGCCCGACCTCATCGTCGCCTGGGTCGGCGGCAACCGCGCGGCCGACGTGTACGGCGTCGCGCAGCTCGGCATCCCCGTTCTCAACACCGAAGCCACCCGGCTCGAAGACGTGGCGCGCCTGCTCCGCCTGCTGGGCGAGGCGACCGGCCATGCGGAAGCCGGCGCCCGGGAAGCGCGGGCCTACGGCGAACGGCTGGAAGCGCTGAAGCGGCGCTATGCGCGCACCGAACGGATACCGGTTTTCTACCAGATATGGGATCGGCCGCTGATGACCGTGGGCGGCGTGCACTGGATCGACGAGGCGCTCGCCGTCTGCGGCGCGCGCAACATCTTCCACGACCTGCGGGCGGTGGCGCCGGTCGTGTCGCGCGAGGCGGTGCTGCGGCGGCAGCCGCGACTGATCCTGGGCGGCAGCGACGCGCCCGACGCGCGCGCGACCTGGAGGGCGTTCAGCGGCCTGCCGGCGGTGCGGGACGACGCTTTCGTCCAGGTGGACGCGGATCGCCTGCACCGGGCCACGCCGCGCCTTCTCGAAGGCGTGGCGGGCTTGTGCGCCGCGCTGGCGGGCTATCGCTGACGTCCGTCGCCCGGCTTGCGGTTGGGGCAGTTTTCCTTGATGCAGTCGGCGTAGAGGTGGAGCGAGTGGTCGTGGATGACGAAGCCGCGCTCCTTGGCGATGCGCTGCTGGCGCTTTTCGATTTCGGGGTCGAAGAATTCCTCGACCTTGCCGCATTGCAGGCAGACCAGGTGATCGTGATGATCCCCCTGGTTGAGCTCGAACACGGCCTTGTCGCTGTCGAAGTGATGCCGTATCAGCAGGCCGGCCTGCTCGAACTGCGTCAGCACCCGGTAGACGGTCGCCAGCCCGATGTCCTGCCCTTCGTCGGACAGCAGGCGATACACTTCTTCCGCCGTCATGTGGCGTTTGTCGCTCTGTTCGAACAGGTCGAGGATCTTCAGGCGGGGCAGGGTGGCTTTGAGACCGATGCTCTTGAGGTCGGATGGATTGCTCAAGCGGGGCTCCAGAACGAAGGGACTGATGCGCTATGATACGTCTTTTCTCACCTGTCTTGACCCTGCCGGGTTCTGGGCCATGCGTCGATACCTGCTTCCCGTTCTGCTCCTCGCCCTGACCGCCGGCTGCTCCAACCTCAAGATCGGTCCGCATCGCATCGACGTGCAGCAGGGCAATGCGCTGGATCAGGAAAACGTCGCGCGCCTGAAGACCGGGTTGAGCCGTTCCCAGGTTCGCTTCCTGCTGGGCACGCCGCTGGTGGTCGATCCGTTCCGCAACGACCGCTGGGACTACGTCTACGTGTTCTACAAGGGCGGCAAGCTGGCCGAGCAGAGGCGCCTCTCGCTGTTCTTCGAAGGCGATACGCTGGCGCGCATCGAAGGCGATCTGCCGCCGCAGGCCGCGCCGCAGCCGACCCAGTCTGCGGCGCCGGTTGCCGCGCCCGCGCCGAAACCGGCCGATGCGCCGGTGCGCACGACACCGTTGATCGCGGACGCAGCCCCCGCGCCCCAGCCGATGGCGGAAGCGCCGCCGCCCGCCGCAATGCCGCAGGTCCGCGCAACGGCAGCGGCCGCGGTTGCGACGTCTGCCGCAGCGCGCACGCCGGCCGGCAGCGTCGTTCCGCCGCTGCCGAGCCCCGAGCACGCGCCGCCCTACGTCGACCCGCGTCCGCCGGTCGAACCCGGCCTGCAGGCCGAAACCGACGTGGCGCGGATTCAGCCGGATGTCATTCCGCCCTTTCCCGAGCCGGCTGCGGCCGCAGCCGCCAGCGACGATCCGGTGTTGAAAGCGGTGCACGACTGGGCCTCGGCCTGGGCGGCGCGCGACGAAGAGACCTATCTGTCGGCCTACGACATGCGGTTCGTGCCCCAGGGCGGCGGCAGCCGCGCCGACTGGGCGCAGCGCCGCCGCCTGCTGCTGGGCGTGGCCCGGCATATCGACGTGAAGGTCGATTCGCCTTCGGTCGAGCGGCTGGACGACGGCAGCGCGCTCGTGACCTTCAACCAGTTCTACCGGTCCGACAGCTATCGCGACGCCGTGGTCAAGCAACTGCGTCTGGTCGAGCGCGAAGGCCGCTGGCTGATCGTCGAGGAGAAAGTGCTCTCGATTCTGCGCGGAGCGCGGCCATGAGCGTGAAAATCGCACTGGCCGGCGTGTCCGGCCGCATGGGCCGCACCCTGCTCGAATCGGTGGCGGCCGACGCCGGCTGCAGCCTGCACGCCGCCATCGACCGAGCGGGCAGCCCGCTGCTGGGGCAGGACGCCCAGGCGGCGCTGGGCGGAACCAGCGGCGTGCGGGTGAGCGACGACGTGGCCGCCGCGCTGGCCGGCGCGCAGGCGCTGATCGACTTCACCCGCCCCGAAGCCAGCTTCGGCTATCTCGACGCCTGCGTCGCGGCGCGCGTGCCGCTGGTGATCGGCACCACCGGCTTCGACGCGGCCGGCAAGGCACGCATCGCCGCGGCGGCGCGCGCGATCCCCGTCGTGTTCGCGCCCAACATGAGCGTCGGCGTCAATCTGGTGATGAAGCTCGCCGAAATCGCCGCGCGCGTGCTGCAGGAAGGCTACGACATCGAGATCGTCGAGGCGCACCATCGCCATAAAATCGATGCGCCCTCGGGCACCGCGCTGGGTCTGGGGCAGGCCGTGGCCGGCGCGACCGGGCGCGACCTCGCCCGGTGCGCGGTGTACGGCCGCGAAGGCGTGACCGGCGAGCGCGATCCGCAGACCATCGGCTTCGCCACCGTGCGCGGCGGCGACATCGTCGGCGACCACACGCTGCTGTTCGCCGGCATCGGCGAACGGGTGGAGCTCACGCACAGGGCCGGCAGCCGCGCCACCTTCGCGCAGGGCGCGCTGCGGGCCGCCAAATGGCTGCAGGGGCGGGCGCCCGGCCTGTACGACATGCGCGACGTGCTCGATCTGAAATAAAAATCACCGGAGAGAATCCCATGAACGCCGTCAAGGTCTACAGCACCGGCACCTGCCCCGTCTGCGTGAAAGCCAAGGCCTTTCTCGACAAGCGCGGCATCGCCTACGACGAAGTCCGCATCGATCTCGACCGCGAGGCGATGCAGGAATTCTCGGTCGTCACCCACGGCGCGCGCACCGTGCCGCAGATCGTCGTGGACGGCAAATGCATCGGCGGTTTCAGCGAGCTGACCGAACTCGACATGGACGGCGGACTGGACCACCTCCAGCCCTGAAACCGGACGGCTGTCCGCGTGCCGAGCGTTGAAGGCGGCACCCGGATCGGCTACAATGGCGGGATTCAAATTCAGGCGGGTCGCGCAAGCGGCTCGCCTGAATTTTGTCACCTGCCTTTCGGAGTATTCCTTGTCCTTTGACCAACCTGCCATCCTGGTTCTTGCTGACGGCTCGGTCTTTCGCGGCCGTTCGATCGGTGCCGAGGGCATCGCGACGGGCGAGGTGGTGTTCAACACGGCGCTCACCGGCTACCAGGAAATCCTCACCGACCCTTCGTATTCCCGGCAGATCGTCACGCTGACCTATCCCCACATCGGCAACGTCGGCGTCAACGCCGAGGATGTGGAAGCCGGCCGCACCCACGCCGCCGGTCTGGTGGTGCGCGACGTGCCGCGCCTGCACTCGAATTTCCGCGCCGCCCAGTCGCTGTCCGACTACCTGAGAAGCCAGAACCTCGTCGCCATCGCGGACATCGATACGCGGCGCCTGACGCGTATCCTGCGCGAGAAGGGCGCGCAGGACGGCTGCATCATGGCCGGCGCGGTGGACGAGGCGAAGGCGCTGGAAGCCGCCCGCGCCTTCCCGGGGCTGGCCGGCATGGATCTGGCCAAGGTGGTGACGGCGTCCGCGCCCTACGAGTGGACCGAGACCGAATGGAAACTCGGCCGCGGCCACGGCGAACAGGCCGCGCCGCGTTTCCACGTCGTCGCCTACGACTACGGCGTCAAGCGCAACATCCTGCGCATGCTGGCCGAACGCGGCTGCCGGTTGACCGTGCTGCCGGCGACCGCCGACGCGGACGCGGCGCTGGCGCTGAAGCCCGACGGCATCTTCCTGTCCAACGGCCCGGGCGACCCGGAGCCTTGCGATTACGCGATCCGCGCAATCGGGCAACTGGTCGAGACGGGCATCCCGCTGTTCGGCATCTGCCTCGGACACCAGTTGCTCGCGCTCGCCTCCGGCGCGAAGACGGTGAAGATGAAATTCGGCCACCACGGCGCCAACCACCCGGTGAAGGATCTGGACAGCGGCCGCGTCGCCATCACCAGCCAGAACCACGGCTTCGCGGTGGACGCGGCGACGCTGCCCGCCAACCTGCGCAGCACCCACGTCTCGCTGTTCGACGGCAGCCTGCAGGGCATCGCCCGCACCGACGCGCCGGCGTTCAGCTTCCAGGGGCATCCCGAAGCCAGCCCCGGCCCGCACGACATGCGCTATCTGTTCGACCGCTTCATCCGGATGATGGCCGACCGCACCGCCGCACACTGAATCATGCCCAAGCGCTCCGACCTCAACAGCATCCTCATCATCGGCGCCGGCCCCATCGTCATCGGGCAGGCGTGCGAATTCGACTACTCCGGCGCGCAGGCCTGCAAGGCGCTGCGCGAGGAAGGGTT
>JACDJB010003070.1_pt1 | contig 11288 bp, 10 predicted proteins | sample 7454121 | NCBI WGS metagenome assembly JACDJB01 (sample SAMN14253290, study PRJNA609438) | sludge metagenome | isolation source: sludge after 25d culture with pyrite | collected 2018-12-20 | reverse complement strand
TCTGGGATTATATCAACAGCGTCTGCAACCATTAAAAGCCCGTCTGTTAGGTCGGAAACTTTTGCTTCGATTGTTGAAGTCTTATCATTTGCAAGACTTTCAATATCTGCTATTTTTTTGTTTAGTTCATCTATTATCATAAGTTATTTTTTGTTAGCTTTATTCCATATGTCTGTTAGTTGGGATTTTGTTTTACCTGTCCCTATTACTTCATTTTCTGCTGTAAAAAATGTTTTACCACCATCTTCTGTTATAAACACGGGTTTTTCAGATTTAGAAGTACTGTCGTAAACTTTTCTAAGATTCCATTTTTCTTGCTTTCCAAGTTTCTCAAATGGTTTTGTTAAATAAGCAAAAGTATTCCCATCTAAATCTTTCATAATCTTTGGCTTTTTATAAAAACCTTCTGCATTTTCAAAATTACTCAATTTGAAATTTTCATTTGTAAGTGGTGATAAATGAAAATCGTACTTATCTGCAGCGTTTGGTTTTATATTCATTCGATTTTTTTGATAGATGTCAGGGTATTTTTCAAAAATTGTAGAACGAGAAAACGATGTTCCCACATTACCCGTGGTTTCATGTGCCTTCACAAACTCCTCAGCACTCTTATACTTCTTAGCTTGTTGTACTAAATCTTCTGTGGTATTCTTAGTTAATGATACGCCTTGATTTCCTTTTGGTTTCAACTCTGGTAATATCGATTCTAATGATATTGACCCACGTTCTCTAACATTCTTATCTTTGAGTGTTTTTAGCGTTTCTTTTGCATTGTTAAATGCTTTCTTTACCCCTGTGGATAAGTCACTTGACATTATTCCGTTTTTCTTTGATACTGTAGGTATGGAACTATTTAAGCTCGCATCATTCGTTGTATTTAACTTACTTGTACTAGTCTTTGCACCAGTTTTAGGTGTTGTTTTACTTGTACTATTTTTTATAGGTAAGTCTAAGGATTTTAACTGATTTACAATTATATCATCAGATTTAGAAGTAAGTGCATTGTTTATTATATCAAGGTTTTTTGCTAATTGTTCTTCTAGGTCTAATGCGTTTAATACTTTATATCCAGCACCTCGTGGCAATAATCCTGCTACTGCACCTCGTATTGTTCCACCAGTTAATATATCTGCATATTTAGTTATGTAGTGTCCTGCTTTTTCAAATAGACCTCTTTCATTTATTCTCTGTCTTAATTTATTAACAGCTTCCATATTCCTTTTCACGAGATTTTCTGTGTTGTACACTGAACTTAATAGTTCGTCTGCTTTTTTAGCTTCTGCACCACCTATTCCTCGTCTTGCAACATCTTTAAGTCCTTTTCGTGTGTTTTCAAATCTTTGAGCATTAACACTTGTAAGCGGGTCTCCTAGTTTACTAAATGCTTTTTGTCCAAATTCTGAATTATAAACTCGAGATATATCATTAACTTCTTTTAGAGTATATGAACCCTTAGCTGCTAATTCTTCTAGGTTTGCTAATTGTTTAACATCACCAGTAGTAGAATATAATTCTCTCAAATCTTTTAATGCACTATCAACATAGTTTGTAGATACTTTTTTTCCAGAGTTTGTAGCGACAGTTGTTGATAGATTATCCAAAGAATATTGTGTAGTGTCTTTTGCAAGTTCATTATCTACTACTGATAGTAGTTCAGGTTTTTTCTCTTTGAATTTACCTAGTAAGTCTTTATAGGTTTTAACACCTGTTGTATCTACTGCACCTATTGCTTGTACTGCTTGTTTAACATCACCAGTTTTTCCTTGAATAATTTGTCCTGTCGCTTGTTCTAGTGTTACTTTTGGTTGTGACTTCGTAATCAAATCATCTGCTAATGTTTTACTGTCGATAATAAGATTATCTACAGCACCTACTAATTTTGTTCCACCTGACTTTAATGTATCTACTGCTGCTGTACCTACTACTTCTCCTGCTTTTCCAGTTGGCAATAGTCCTGCAATGTTTACTGCACCCTCTATGTTTTTAGCAGTTAGCGGGTTCTGTGTTGCCCAATCATTATACTTCTCGATTGTGTCAATTCCAGCAGTTCCAAGTAATTGTTTTACTTTCTCTCCACCAAATTGTTTCCATTTTTCAGGTATAATAGCACCAATAACTTCACCGATTACATCATTTACTCCACCTGCTAATTGACCTGTTGTTGCTAGGTCGTTACTAGGATTAGATACAAGTTGTTTTACTTGTTGTCCACGCTTTAGTAATCCACCTACTCTTTCTGATAGTTTTGGAGCTACTGTTGATAGAACCTCTCCTACCACTGATTTACCTTGTCCACGCATAGTATTTATGTCAGAAATGTTCTGTCCTCTCTGTTGAATATCCGTTGAAACTGATTCGGTAATAGTTGGTTCTGTCTGTACAGGTGCTTGTTTAGATTTAACGAACGCCAAAATCTGGTCGTCTGGTACGCCTTTTTGTCGTGAAGTAATTATAAAGTTTTTAATTTTTTCATTATCCATATAATTATTGAATGTTACTATTCCATGTTTCTTCTAGGGTCATAGAGTATTGTGTATCTATTCCGCTTGTTGTACTTCCTACTAATTCATCTAGTTGTGCTGTTGCTGATGGTGCGAAATAATCAACCTGTGTTGGTGTATAACTAATACCTTTTGCTGCAAGTTCTGCTTTAACTTGTTGCTGCATAAATTGTGTAAGGTTATTAATCTTCTCTCTAATTTTGAAATCAGTATCATTTTTATCTGGTACTAAGCGTTTAACCTGTTTTGTTTGTTCCTCTGTAAGAGACGCACCAGAAGCCCATTGTTGTACCTTAAGGTTTATTGCGTCTATTGCAGATTGATTATTTATATATTCTTTACGAGCTTCACCACGGCGAAGATTATTTCTTCCTCGTACTGTTGCAGCTCCTATAAATGCACCCTCATTATTATCTGCTGCGAATTTTTGCAATGAAGACATAACACCTATTGCTGCTGATGCACCAGGTACATCCTTTTTTGCAAGTCTGATAACATTACCAGCTTCTTCTACAACATCTGGTTTACCATCTTTTGTAAGAGTTGTGATTGCTTTTGCAGCTGTACCAATTCCAATCTTTTCTGCAATCTGGTCAAAAGACATACTCTTCATATCTGCACTGTATACCCCATTATCAATAGCTTTCTCGATTAGATTAGCTTTTCTATCTGCTGCTTTCTGTGCTGCTTGATATGCTCGTTCTTCTTTCTTTTGAACATAGTCATACTGTCGCATTTCTGTTTTATCTAAGATTTTATCGAATCTGTCTCGGTTGTCTTTGTAGTAGTCTACTTTTAACTTCATTGGTTCAAGTTCTAGTGCAATTTGTTTTTGCATAAGTTCTTTTGCGTTTGAAAGTAGTCCTGCTTTTAAGTTGTAATCAATAGCAATATCTGCTTTTTGCGATGCCTCTTTTCGTTCAATTTCACCAATAGTAGCCGCTTTCTGTTCACGAGATATTGAGCCATCTACTTGTGCTGCTTCTTTTTGTCTTCGGTAAGCTAGTTCTACTGAGTCATAGTTAGCCTTAGCCTTTAATGCGTCTGCTGATAGTTGTTGAATACCATATTGTTGTTCAAGTTCTCCTGGTCGGTTTTGCATTTGATTAATCAATCCTAATACTTGTGATTGATAGTCTTGTTGTCCTTGTTGTGCGTTCTGATTAGCAACATTATTTGCAGATGTAAGTTGTGAACCAAAGTTCTGTGTTCCTTGTAGTGCAGGCATAGCCAAATAACCTGCTGCTGATCCAGACAATCCGCTAGCCCCTGTTCCAGTTGGAATACCTGGTAGAGTTTGAGTGGGAACAGAACCGAGACCTACACCTGCTGGGATAACTGGTGGTTGATTGCCAATACCAGTAGTCGAATTATTCAACACCAAATTACCCGTCTGTAGGTTATATTGGTTAGGATTATTGGGATTTTGTGTATTTGTAGGTTGCATATTATTTAGCGTTTTGTTCTGTACCATTTACGACTATGATTTCTTCTAGCTCGTTCTTACCTGTGAACTCCATAATAATTTTAAACTGAATCTTTGTATCTTTATTATACTGTGGAAGTGGTAGGTTGGCAAACTGTTTTGTGTTCTGAATCTCTGCTAGTTTCTTCCATTTCTGTAATTTAACATAAAGATTCCCTGTTGCTCCAACTACTGCTTCATCTACTGTTACAGTGTATGTTCCTGATGCAAATGATATTGCTGTAATGTTTACACACTTACCTGAACCTGCACCTAGACTTGCTTCAACTTCGTCTCCCACTTCGTAGTCTCCCATACCAGAAGCAGTGGTAGTGAATGTAGTTGTTGATGTCCAAGTGTTGTCGATTATTATTCCATCTACCTTAGATGTTCGGTATTTAATCTTGAACTTATCTGTATTATTTAGTAGTTTATTATATTTAACTACAATAGCCTTAAATACATCTTCTACCTGTGTTGATTCAAGCCATTGAGTGATTAAGTAACTTGATTTAGCTTTATCATCAAGGTTATTACTTATACCAATCAAATGTGGTGAGTTAGATGTAGTTCGATATGACCTTGCTCCGAATAATACTGAACCTTGTCGTGTTGAAGCAAATACAGTACCTGACTCTGATATTGAACCATCAAATATTGCCCCAACTGCTAGTAGTTCTTCCTGTCCGTAATCAAATACTGGGCTTTCAGATATAAGAGATGTTGATACTGGATACTTATGATAGAGTCCAATATTTTCTGCATATTCCCAAATACCAGGCTGACAGTTCTCTAAGTATCGAACACTTGTAGACATTACTGGATTAATCAAGAATAGTAATTGGTCATTAACTAATAATGATCCGTTAAAGTGTGCTAGTTTCTGTGAACTGTTATTAACTGTGTTAAGTAATGGATATTCTTCATTAGTTACAGGTAATCGTGCAACTTCTTGGAAGTTTGAACCATTAAATGCTAGTAATCGTCCCTCTAAGTCTAATACATAAGGAATATCGTTTTTAATAACACAAGTACATGAACCCTGTGATTCAATCTTGTATTCTCGTGAGTAATCATTCTCTGATATACCGTCCCATTCAAATACTGAACCTCGTGAACCATCGTTTGATGTCCAACCAATCCACATTCTATTAGAACCTGCTCTCATCCATGAAATATGACCATTTCGCCCACTTAATAGAAGTGTGTTTGTTGTTGTTGCTACAACTTCTGATGTGTTAATTGATTTAATTAAGTTGTTGTCTTGTGTCCAATATAATCTGTTAGCATATACTTCAAGAATATGGATACCATTACCAATAGTTGTAATGTCTGTCCAACTTCCACCAGTAGCCATTCGTTTTAACTTACTATCGCTTGTTGTAGCGTATAATTTATCGTTAAATACTTTCATGTCTACATCTGTTGTAGTAGCGGTAGGCTCGTTTAAACCAATTACAGTGTTTGTCCATCCAGTGTTAGGTACAGAACTTCCATACCAGGGTCGTCCACCATAAGCAATAAAGACTTTCGCAGAACTATAAGACCCACCAGGATTGAAAAATGCAAATGCTGATGGTGTTTTAAGTGTCGTGAAATCTACATTAAGACTATCTACTGCGTCTAGTGTTCGTGTAGTCTTAACGCGTCCTTTATTACTTGTTAAATCTATTCCAAATGTACTCCAAAGATTCCCACCAGTGTCTCCTGTGTTAGGTTGTGCGAATTGTTTTGTTTCTTTTGATGGGATAGTAATCATGTTATGGATATATTAGTCTTGTTGTGTCGTATACTGGAATAGCAAGTCGTTGCCCTTTCCATTTATAAATCATTATTCTTTGTGGATAGTTTAATACTGTTGCCCCTGCAATATCTCGTAGTAATATGTTTGTCGATTCTGTACCAGTTAAGTTAGCGTCTGATACTCTTTCAACTAATGTATCATCTAGGTTTCCCATGAATACTATGTTCTGACCTCGTTCAATAGACTCCAACTTCGCTTGCAGTTCTTCTACTTGTTTTTGAAGTTTTATTACTTGGTCTTGCATATTAGAATATTACTGATGTTGCTGATACTGCTTTAACTACATCTATGTCTGCTAGTGTAGATAGTGCTAATGCTGAACTTACAAATGATAATGCTCCGTCTGTTACCTTGTATGTATTACCTGCTACAAGTCCTGATTGGTTAGCGTCTAATCCTTTTGTAATTACTGTTACTGATTGACCTGCTGATACTGTTGATTGTGCAAATCCTATAAAGTTATTAGACATCCCTTTAAGTACAATAGTTAGTGTTGTTGAACTCGTACCAACCCCTAACCAATAACCTCCATCTGATGTAAGATAATTTAGGCTTGATGTACCAAACGACTGCATGATTGTACCATTGTCTGTAAGTGTACTTCCTGATATACCAATACTTCGTAATGTTAAGTTAGAGTTACGCTGTACATATAATTGTGTCGAACTATCAACAATAAGACTTGTAGCTGTTGTAACATTTATTTCTGTTCCTAATGTAATTGTTGTACCAGATACTGTACCTGCTTGTAAACGGTCACTTGAAGCTCGTGTATATAGAATAGCAAAAGCGTCTGTTGTGTTTGATTTAAAGTCTAAGAAAGCTGTTACTGTTGCACCAAACTGAACTTCTGTTCCTATTGTTGGAGTTGTACCTGACACAGTTGCTGCTGCTACATATCCGTTTTGTCCTGCAAAAGCATATTTATTAGAACCAATAGCTATAATTCCCTCTGCTGAGGCTAAGTTAGCTGCAAGAGCTACTGCTGAACCGATTGTTAATGTAGTACCAGAGTTTGTAAATGCAATAGCATAAGTTGTTCCATGGTCTACTGTAACAATACCTGCGTCAGTTGCTCCTTTACAAGCACTAAGTGTCTGCATATCTGCTCCACCACCACCTGATGTGTAGTATTGTAATTCAGAACCGAGTGTAATAGTTGTTCCTGAAACTGTACCTACTTTATAATTAACCACTTTTCGTGTAGCGTCTAATACATAGAAGATAACGAATTTATCTGTATCAATTCCAATTACTACGGGTGCTACTGATGAATATAGATTTCCTGTTGTTGTAACAGAGGCTCCGCTTGTAACTGATTGTGTTGTTGTATTTACAGTTGTTACAGATAGTTTAGCTTGTGGCCCTGCAATAGAAGTAAGCGTGATTAACTTATCACCTCCAATAGGTTCTGACTGGTCATAAGAGTTGGTTGATGTATGGTCAAGCGTTGTTGTTGCTGTGTTCTTTCGTGCTTTTGTGATACCTCCTGTAATGTTAGCAATTCCTACTGGTGCTCCTGCTGTTAAATCAACATTTGCTGTAAGAGTAGTGTTAATATTAGTTGATACTGCTGTCAAAGTCTTTGCAACAAGTGAAAGACCTGAACCAATAGTTACCCAGTCATTAGCATTAGTTGCGTCATCCCAACCAATAAGTTTATTAGCGTTAGGGTCTGATAGTGCTACTCCAAGACCTCCTTGTGCAATTCCTACAAGTCCACCTGGTTGTACTACTAAATCAGACTCTACTGCTCCGTGGTTTGCACTTGATACAAGTACCTTTCCACCGACAAAACTAGCGGATGCTTTTGACATTGCTTTATCTGTTGATGTTACTGATGATAATTTATAATCGTGTGTAGTTGTTACAGCAGAACCGTTAATACCAACCTTAGCTTCTAATGCTTCAATAGCATCGTTAGCGTTTGCGTGTTGTGTAGCGTGTTTTAATGCTGCGACAGCGTTATTAACCTTGTCAGTTCCGACAGGGTTTGATAGCGTGTCTAATGATGTTGGAAAGTTTATACTCATATTGTTTCGTTTTCGTTAGTCCAAGTGGTTGTTTCACCCTCACCATCATATTTAACTGATGCTGATGTTTCTGGGTCTTCGTCACTTTCATAATCTAATAAGTTTTCTTCATAGTCCCAACCGCTTTCTGGTTGTAGTATTCCTACTTTCTCCTGATCGTCCCATGTAGCCATATTAGAATGACGGTGTATCCCGTGGAATTATTTTTAATATCTCATCTTTGTTTCTTCGACCGTAGAACTTCTTGAGTTCAAATTCTTTCTTCGTTATCTCATTGTTTAGTGTCGTAATCTTATCTGTTAGGTTGTTTGCAATAGCGAAGTCATAACACGCTTTTAGTGGAATTAATCGGTGTAAGATACTAGCAAACCCTGCTTCTTTTGTTGTATCAGTTGATACGAAGTAGTTAGGCTCTCGTTGGTAGTATACTCGTAATCCACCAGTTGAATCGTAATTACTTGCAGGATATAGGAATACTGAGTTAGCTACTTTATCATAGTACATAGGCTGTGCATCTTCTTGCATAAACTCATCTCGTGCCTGTGTTATGTCTACAAGATCAATAGGTTTAAGTTTTAACCAGTCACCTGTATCATTCTTAATTTCTACTCGTGTTACTTTCAAGTGTGATACTGATAGTACATAGTCTCGTTGAGAATTTACTAAATCAGTTGTAGCAATAGGGTAATCAGTGTATGTTGTGTCATCAAATTCCCATCGGTCATCTGATTCAAATATTGAAGTTACTACACTGTCTAATGCTCGGTTAGATAAAGAAGTAAATGTATTTAACAAGTTAGTATCACCTGTAATCTGACCATAGTTAGACGCAAATAACCAGAACTCACAGTCCTGAATAATACCATCTTTTGTTGTTGTGTTTGAGAATGTCATGTGTAAATAAAAAACAGGGAAAGCAATTAAGCAATCCCCGTTCTTCGGTTGATTATGTTACAATTATATCATTATTCAGCAGTTTCTGCAAGAATTTCGTCAACTTTTTCTACTTCGTCTACCTTTTGTGGTTCTGATGGTGTAGCTTCTTTTACTTTTCGTTTGTTTTCTTTCCATGCTTCTAGTTCATCAATGATCTTTACTTCAACATTTCCATCGTCTGTAAGTGAAAGGTCAGCAAGGATTTCAAATTCTCCTAGTTTTTCTTTGAATAGTTCTGTAACAATAGGTTTCATTTTATCAACAAACTTTTGTCGAATCATAACCTCTTTATCAAATTCATTTTTAGCTTTTTCTGACTCTTCTACCATAGTTACAATGTTTTTATCAACAGCTTTTAGTTCTGCTAATAAATCTTTTAATTCATCATTTACGATTGTTTCTTTTCGTTCCATATTTTTGAGTATGCGTCAGCCCATTTATGAGCATTGTTCGCTATGTTATAGTTATTAATTACATATTCTCTTGCTTTCTTACCCATTTGAATACGCTTGTCTTTATTATCTATTAATGACATTGTTTTGTCAATCCAGTCTTGCTCGGTAAAGCATATATCCATGTACTTACTGTCTTCTTCTCCTTGATATGGTGATAATCCATCTTCAAATCCTCGTGCTACTACTGGTATTTCACACATTGAAGCTTCTAGGAACTTTACATTTGACTTAGCTCGGTTGAAATAACTGTCGTGTCGTGGAATTAACATAATATCTAATCGTAGATTATTGAGTGTATCAAAGTAATCTTCTATTTGACAAAATGGAGTCCATTCTACATTATACTGTGACCAAAATTTGTATTCTGGTTGATATACCTCTACTGCCCACTTAGTTTCTTCTGATTTGCGTGGTAGTGCAAATAAACAAATTACTACCTTTGGATTATCTTTTAGTTTATCAAGCAAAGGTTTAATCTGTTCATAGTCCTTATTACTTGCTACTGAACCTACAATACCGATTCTAATTGTATCTGATTCATTACGCTTAGGTTTTGACCAGTCTAACGGATCTACACAGTTTGGAAGTGTTAAAACATTATCATTAACTGATTCGTATTCCTTTTTTAGAAAGTCTGTTGATACAGTTACTAAGTCTGATATAGATGCAAACTTCTTTAAGATGTCATCAATCTTTTCTACCGCTTTCTTTAGTTTATTATCTAGCTTTCCAAACATATTTGTTGGTACACCAGAATCTTTAATATAAGTATCGTCATTATCCATTACTATCTTCTTACCTAGTTGTTTAAGTAAAACAGCTGCTTTTAATTGGTTTATATCCATTGGTCTATGGAACACAATTATATCTGATTTCATAGCCTGTTCAAATAATGTCTTATTGTCTACTCGTGGTGTTCTAAGTGATGTTGATTCACCACTATATCCGTTATGGATTAATGGTTGAAGACATCTTACATAATAACAGGACTGATAACCCATTCCAATATAGTAAACTTTCATATTATTTGAATCCTAGTTTCTTTGCTCGTTCTTCTTGTTTTCTTTTCATCTCTTCATTAGCATTCTCTGAATTACTTGAACTGACTACTTGTCCATTCTTATCAATCTTAATTGATTCTTTTTTCAGTTGTTTAGAAATTATTACTGACATATATTTTAGTATTAATCTTATAATTGGAGGGAGAGCCTTGTTTTCTCCCCCCACGCACAAGACAGGCATGGGGAATTACAATTATGAAGTTGTAATGATCTGTACAGCAGCGTTATCTCGGTTCTCGATTACTCCGAACAAGATGTCCGCAGTAGTTAGAGTTGAAAGATAATCAGGGATGTAAGATGACTGAACTCGTACATTATGTTTACCAACCATTCCTTTTCCGTAAGTCATTACAGGAAGTGAAGAAGTTGCATAATGGATTGAATCTTTGTGAGCCAAAACATTTACTCGTCCTCCTAGTACCACTGGTACATAAGTTGAAGAGTATACTGGGATTCCATATAGGAAAGCAGCTGGCATTTTCGCTGTTGGGTCGTTAACTGGTGAGTTAATAGCCAAAGAGAATTTGTCTAGGTTTTGTACTTGTTTCCAGAAAGTGTTTGGGTGCATGAAGAATGCTACTTCATCCATATCAACACAGTTTCCTTCCAAAGTTGCGATAGCTCCTCGGATATCTGAATCTGCAATAGCTGTTGCTGATGAACCAACTGATTGTGAGAATCCAGAGAATAGAGTTGCTACTGCTGTTTCCAATACTGCTGCGATTGTGTAACCAGCGTTCTTAGCGTATCGTTCTTGGATAGCGTAAGATTGTTTAACGAATGCTGCTTCTCGGTCTTCAATAGCAAATGATACTTCTTTCCATGTGTTGATAACAAGGTCGATAGAAGATTCAGTAGGCGAATTTAATGTCACAGCTACTGCGTTAGTTTTTGTGTTAGCTGACATTTCAGTCAAATTAGGAGTGTGTAGAGTATCTCCACCTGCTGCTAATTCACCTGATCGGTCTGTAAAGAAATCAGTGATGATTAATTTACATTTGAAAAAGTCGTTAATACGGTCTCCCCAAATTTC
>JACDJB010003069.1_pt1 | contig 11294 bp, 8 predicted proteins | sample 7454121 | NCBI WGS metagenome assembly JACDJB01 (sample SAMN14253290, study PRJNA609438) | sludge metagenome | isolation source: sludge after 25d culture with pyrite | collected 2018-12-20 | reverse complement strand
TAAGCAAAAGAACGCCATTTTCTTCAACCTGGGCTACAACTTCGACATCTGATTACTTAACGAGTGATTCTGTCCCGGTTATCTGAATGCCACGCTCCTATCAACAGGGCGTGGCATCATCACATTAGGGAAGGCTTGCACAAATGCAGGCCTTCCCTAATGTGGTTTGCCCTTTTTATTACCGACAACGAGAATCGAAACGTGAAAAAACCAGATCGCCTCGGGTAAAAAACTCATCTTCGGTGAAGGTTTGCCCGATTTGAGGTGCAACCCACGGCAGACGTTTGGTCGAAACCAGACATCCTTGCATCTGAAAGCCCATCAAGGCTTGTTCACGGGCGGCATCAAGATCAGGCAACAGCCGCCGGGCCGGATACCAGTGCATCCCCCAATAGGCACGGACGATGCCCACCCACAATGTCTCCCCCGCCGCATTTCGATAGGACGTCTTCCAAAGTAGCAGTGACAGCATCTCAGTCTGTTTTGACGTCTGTATATGTCTGTTGTAAGCAAGCGTATACAACTCGTTGTTCCAGAAAAGAGGAACGGATGGTGCCTGCAGATCGTCGAGTCCTTCGCGAGCCAGTTTTAATAATGCCGATGCGCCGATCGGACTTGCCTGCGTCCATCCGTCGGTGTGCAACGCATCGCGCAGCCCTGCCTCATCCCCGACAAGCAACGCGACGGACAGTGGCTGCACCCGTGCTCCCAGCGTACCGCGAACATAATGCGGCAGATGAGTCTCAAGGAAGCTTTCCGCCTGTTGGGGCAATAACTGCGATATGGATGCTTCCGGAATCGGAACGGGTGGGGTTCGGGCAGGCGCCAGCAACACCCCTGAATACACCGCACCCACGAATACCAACGCCAAAGGCAACGCGAACGGCATGCTACGTGTTTGCGACTGCTCGATGCGAGTTCGTGTCCATTCAGCCCAAACAATGGCCACCAGCAACCAAAGCCCGCCAAGCAAGTAGCCGCCCAGCACATCGCTTGGGAAATGCACGCCAAGAACGATACGACTCAGCCCAATCGCCAAGGCCAGGAGCAGCCAGGCGAAAAAAATATTGACCCTCATCGGCCAGCTCGATATCTCCCGAAGCCAGATATAGGCCAGAAAGCCGAACAAACTGATCGAAATCAGAGCGTGCCCACTCGGGAAGGCGTAACTCGCCTCATGCACCGCAGCTTCAAGTGGGCGAGCGCGATGGAGTGCCCATTTGCCGGCCAAGGCAAACAAGGTGCTGCCACTCACCGAGATCAAAAGCGGCAGTATGTAAAATCGTCGCCGCGAAAACCACAGCCAAATGCATGAGGCCAGCAAAATGGCCACGACGACCTGCCAAACCCCGATATTACTCACCCACATTGCCGCCTTCTCCCACGCGGGGGTGCGTAGCGCGACCATGACCTCGGCCACGCTGTGATCCAGGGCGACAATTGGATCGGACATGATCAGATCTTCAACAAGACCACCGAACAACAGCAAAAGATAGAGGAATGCCACGCCGAACAGGGTAAGTGGAAGGCCGCTGAACTGTTGACGGTTCAGGCGTGCTCCAAGAAACCCGAACAAACGCGGATGCGCCCGCACCCTGGCTACTAATTCCGGGTTCTCGCGTAGGGTCTTTGCCAGTGCGTGTGATACAGAAACGACGGCGGCCCACCAGGCCGGGCCATTGCGTAGCATCCAGCGCCGCAGATACCAAAAAAGTAGAACCAAAATCGCAAGCAACGCCGCACCCAATCCGGCCCGTGACATCCATTGCTGCGCCAGCGTCAGGGAACGCGCGAACACGTAGCCCGCGCCAACCCACTGCAGCCCCCAACCCAGGGCGCCGAGCAGATTCCAGATAAAAAACCAGCCACGCGACATGCCGACGGTGCCCGCCACAAAGGGCGCAACCTCTTTCAGACTGGGAATGAATCGTGCGAAAAAGACACTTTTCCCACCATGCTTCGAAAAAAATTCGTGCGCCTTCTCGATGTGCTCACGACGAAGCAACCAAAGCCCGTTTTCTGTCCAGCGACGCCCATAGCGTCGACCGAGCGTGTAATTGACGTTATCGCCCAGCGTCGCACCGGCCACGGCGAAAATAAACAGCCAGAGGAAACTCGGGCCTCCGCTGCCTGCGGACAAAGCCCCCAACAACAACAGCAAGGTAGATCCGGGCAGAAACAACCCGACAACCAGCACCGTTTCGACGAGCGCTGCCAAAAAGGCGATCCAGTAAATCCAGCCACTCAAGTGCTGGATAAAAGGCATCAAGGATTGCAACCACTGATCTAACACATTAATTTCCAGTATTCCTAGGGCTTATATCGACGTAGTGGTGGAAGAATCTAATCTACGGTGAAGAAAGTCATATTGTGCTTCGATTACGCTCAGGCTTACCGAAGCAGATCAGAAAAAAATCCGGCCGCAACAGAGCTTCTGTTGAGAGCCGGATCATTTTTAACTCAAGACACGGTCCGAATGTTAATCGGGATGCGAACTTTCCTTGTCATTTTCGAGTACAGAACCTGTCTGGGCATCGACGCCAACTTCATAGACAACCTTGTCTGTCCCTTTGATATCGAAAGAATAACGCAACCCGCTACCGCCCTTCTCTTTTTCCAGCTCCTCGTCAGCGATTGTCCCCGGGCGTGCTTTCAGGGCGATGCCCTGGGCTTCAGTCATGGTGATCTTTGCGTGCTTGGCGAGGTTTTCTCCGCTATAGGCCTGCGCGCCGACAATGCCCATCAGCGAAAGGCTGACGCCGGTGATAGTTGCGATGATATAACGTGATTTCATGATACGTACCTCATTGGTTTCAGGTGGTGATCAACGATTTCGTTGATACAGGATCACCTTAACAAGGGGCACTTATCCACAAGGTGACCGGAACATGAAGACTTGGTAATCCGATATCGGAACCGATAACGCTTACTTGAGGCCACCACAGGGATACGGTATCCAAATCAATCGCGCAAGCGATCGGAATGGAATAGCAGCCGGAAGGTACCGGAAGAATCTGCTGGGGATTTCCTACAATTCCGTCTGGCAAGGGAAAGTCAGCACGACCTTCAGGCCCGGATGATTATCTTGCAGTTCGACGGTACCGCCGTGTTCGTGCATGGCCGCGCGCACCAAGGCAAGCCCCAAACCACTGCCGGGCGAGCTGCGCGCCGTATCCAGCCGGACAAACCGTTCCAGCACGCGCAATCGATCAGCGGGATTGGGGATACCCGGCCCGTTATCGGCGATGGTGAGTGTGATGGTTTTATCCTGCTGGGCGAGTGTAACGGCTACTTTTGATCCAGCGGGGATGTGATTGAGGGCGTTTTCCAGCAAATTGACCACGATTTGGGTCAGCAGCCCTTGGCTGGCCAAGCGGGTAATGCCCGGTTGAATTTGCGCGCTGAGATGAATGCCTCGGTCTTCTGCTGCCAACTGGTAAAAATCAACCAAATCGAGCAGAAGGCTGCTGAAATCTACCGTCGTAAATACTTCCCGTCGCACACCGGCTTCCGCTTGGGCGATGGCAATCAGGGTATTGAACAGTGCGAGGAGTTGATCGGCGTCGTCCAGGGTTTGCTGCATCACCTCGCGGTACTCATCGGCGGGACGATCATGGGTTAAGGATATTTCCAGTCGGTTGCGCAACCGGGTGAGCGGGCTGCGTAAATCATGGGCAATGTTGTCGGTGACACTCCGCATCCCGGCCATGAGTTCGTCGATGCGATCGAGCATTTGATTGAGCCGGGCGGAAAGATCCGAGAACTCATCGCCTTTGCCTTCATCGGGAATGCGACGGGAAAATTCCCCGGCCATGATCTGCGTGGCCGTGTGGGTGATGGTGTCGATGCGGCGCAATACGGCAAGCCCCATCCAGCCGCCGCCAGCCAAGGAAAACAAGGTGATGATGCCCAAGGCCCAGGTCAAAAGATAACCGGTGTGGTCGGTGAATCCTTCCTCTTCGATCATCGCTTGTCCAACCAGCAAACAGCGCCCATCTGGGAGCTGCGAGCTCAGGGCGCGCACTCGGATATCCGAATCTTCCGCCTGTCGGTTTTTCGGCACGATGTCGCTTTGGTCGCTGAATTCAGCCGGCTCACCACAGGTTAAATCCTTGGGCCACCCCAAAAGGTTGCCCGCCAGAATATGCCGATTGGCATCAACCAAGAGATAAAGGCGGCTGCTTTTATCGTTTTGCGAGACCCGCTCCCGAATTTGCCCGATCAGGCCCTCACTGCTGTCCTTACTATTACCCTCGCCGATATCGCCGCGTAACTGGGTCAGTTCGTCCTGCAAATTCACATCGATTTGCCCGACGATATATTGAGTGGACAGCCAGTACACCCCGGCCAGAGATACGCCGACCACCATGCTGAACGCAATGGCGAATAGCAAAGCCAGCCGGAAGACGCTGGTGCGCAACAGGCGCCGAAACCGCCGCCAGATCATGCCGGGCTGGCGGATAAGTTCAGACAGGCGCATCGCTGAGCACATACCCGGCACCGCGCACGGTGTGCAACAGCGGCGTATCGAAATCCCGATCGATTTTGCTGCGCAGCCTTGAAATATGCACATCGATCACATTGGTTTGCGGGTCGAAATGGTAGCCCCAGACCTGTTCGAGTAGCATGGTACGCGTCACGACCTGTCCGGCGTGGCGCATCAAGTAATCCAGCAGTCGAAATTCACGCGGCTGCAACAGGATCGGTTGATCGCGACGCGTGACCTTATGCCGTACCCGATCAAGGACGAGATCGGCAACCGCCAGCGTATCGCTCGAATCGCGTGTTTGCATCCGTCGGGTGAGTGCCTCGATCCGCGCCAGCAATTCGGAGAACGCGTAGGGTTTGGTGAGGTAATCATCGCCACCGGCTTTGAGCCCGGTCACGCGGTCATCGACTTCCCCGCGCGCAGACAGGATAAGTACTGGCGTTGCCCTGCCCGCCGCGCGGTAGGCGGCGATCAGTGATAGGCCATCCAAGCCTGGCAACATGCGATCGACGATCAAGGCATCGTATTCGCCCGTCATGGCCAAATGCAGGCCATCGGTGCCGTTTTCCGCCCGATCCACCGAGTGCCCGCTTTCCTCAAGCCCTTTGGCGAGGTAGGCCGCCGCCTGCACATCATCTTCAACCAGTAGTAGTTTCATGCGCTCATTCTAAAACAGCCATGTGATCTGAAAGATGAAATTTTGGTCATGTGGTGTTCATTCGCCTAAAAGGCGCAAGCCATTATGATGTGGTCATTAAGGCTCATCCCCGTGCCTAAAAGTGAGAAGGGATTTATGTTTTTAGAATCACAATTGCCGAATCAGACAACGCATCGTTGGCTTGCCGCAGCGCGAGCGGGCACCTTGCTGATTTTGCTTGCCGCATTGGTTGGCTGCGCCCAGTATCAGCCGCTGCCAGATACGGCAGGAATGCCCATCTCACCCACGCCGCCCAAGCAGGCCTGGACACTCGATAGCGCCACGCTTTTTGCGTTAAGTCACAATCCACAGCTGATCGAAAGTAACACCCAACTGGCACTGGCGCGCCAACAGGCCGGTTTGGCGAATGTGCCGCCGCCGATGAGCCTGGGGTTATCGCTGGATCATCCCTGGCAACAAGGGCTGTTTAACGCCTTCAGCTTATCGGTGAGTCAGGATTTGAGTTTCTGGCTGAAACAGGCTCCGCGCAAACAAGCCATTCAGGCCCGTTTGCGCCAGGCGATTCTGAGCCATCGCTGGCAGGCGTGGCAACTGGCCGCCGCCGTGCAGCAGCAATATCTGAATATTTGGTATTTACAAAAACAGACGCGCTTGCTGCAGACCCAAATTCAATGGGTCGATCAGCGGATCACAGCGAATGCGGCGGCAGAAAAGGCGGGGCTGATCACTGCCGACACGCAAGCCTTGCTGTTGGCCAATGTGGCGCAGTGGCAGCAAATGGCGCACGCGGCCAATCTGCAACGGATTAAAGACAGCGCCCAATTGCGGCAACTTTTGGGGTTGCCCGCCGATACTGCACTGCGGCTGACCGAGCCACCACAACCTGCGCTTTCTGCTCAGATAATCAATGCATCATCCATTGACCAACGCCCCGATGTGCTGGCACTCAAAGCGGCCATCGATGAGAAGGATGCGCAGTATCGCCAAGCCCTGATCGATCAATTCCCCTCGATCAGCCTGGGGCTGACCCGCGCGCAAGATACCTCCAAGGTGCAGACCATTGGCGTCGGCGTCAATCTCGTGTTGCCGTCGTTCGATGGTAATGGCCATGCGATTTCGGTCGCGAAAACCAGCCGGAAACTGGCGGCAGAGCAATATCAAAATCGGATGCTGCAAATCCGCAGTGACTTCGCGGCGCTGCGGCAAAAACAAGCCGAATTGCAACGCGCACGGGAGGAAATTGAAGCGAACCTACCGGCGCTGCGCCAACGGCTGAATGAAGCCGAGCAAGCCATGGCACAGGGTTTGGTGAATGCCAATACCGTCGATACCTTGCGTCAAACCGTCGTCAATCAACGTCTGGCCTTGTTGCAGAATGCCGCAGAACGCCAACGCGCCGAGTATGCCCTGCCTGCGCTGGTGGGCATCGATCCTGCCGTTCTACCCGCATCAAACGCGGGCGCGAACCCTTCACCGACCACTACGGAACACTGAACGATGTTTTATTTATTCAATCGCACCACGACCCGCTGGACGCTCATTGGCCTGCTGGCGCTCACGGCTCTGACTTCCGCGCATGCGGCCGACACCGCGCCAACCGAACCCGTGCAAATCCGCGTTCAGCTTGTGCCGTTGGTGGCGGGTCGGCTGCAGGCCACGCCGAGATTTACCGGGCAGATCGTAGCCATCCCTTCGGCGGTTCGTGTGACAAGCTGCGCGTTCGAGGGGCAAGTCTCGCGCGTGTTCGTCCAGCCCGGCGCGACGGTCAACAAAAACGCGCCCTTGCTTACGGTGCGCACCAGCGCCCAGACACGCCAGCAGGTGGCGCAGGCCAAAGCCAATCTGGCGTTTGCCCGCAAACATCTGGCCCAAATCAAAGTCATGCTCAAATCCCAACTGGCGACACAAGCGGACTGGGCACAGGCAGAACAGGGCCTGGCCTTGGCCGAAGCGAACTGGCAGTCGCTGGTGGCCAGCGGTGCCACGATGCCTGAACACACCTTCACCGCGACGCGGGCGGGTGTGGTGCAGACCATTTCCGTGCAATTGGGCGGCGTATTTACGGCCAATCAACCCCTGTTGACCACGGTGGATGCCGGGCAATGGGAAATCAAAGTCCCGGTGCCCGCTGCCGTGGCCCGGCAATTGACCATCGGTGATGGCGTGAAGGTGCAATCGGTTTTTGGCAATCAACCGCCGCAGGCAACCCAAATTTCCGCCATTGATCCGATGGTCTTGCCGGGCAGCAATCGCCAACCCATTCATCTGCACCTCCCAGGCAATCAATCCGCCGATACGCCAAATTGGGTGCTGGGTGAGGCCGTCTCGGCACAATTCACTCTGCCGGGCCATACCGGGTTGATATTGCCGCATGCGGCCATTCAAACCGATGCCAAAGGCCAACCGCGCATTTGGCTGGATCGTGCGCACAAGGCCGTGTCCGTGCCGGTGCGAGTCCTCGCGACGGTTGAAGCGAATAGCGTGGTCGAGCCCATCGAATCGGGCGCTTTGAAAGCGGGCGACAAGGTGGTCGCCACGGGTGCGCCGAATGTGGCGGCGGGCATGACATTGATTGCCGAACCGTCAACAGGGGCTCAGCCATGAGGTCTTATTCTGCGGTGGCCCACTTTGTATTGCGCCATCAACGCTCGTTGCTGTTTTTACTGTTGGTGCTGGTGGCCGGTGGCGCGTTCACTGCCATGACGCTGCCGGTAGCGCTGTTTCCGAGTTTGAGTTTTCCCCGGATTGTGGTCGCCGTCGATGCCGGTAACCGCGATGCCGCGCAAATGGTGCGCACAATCACCAAGCCGGTCGAACAAGCCCTGCGCTCGGTGCCCGGTGTTCAATCCGTCGCCAGTAACACCAACCGGGGCAGTGCCGATCTGGATTTGCGGTTCGCCTGGGGCACCGACACGGCCCGTGCTGCGTTGCAAACCGCCGCCGCCATGAATTCGGTGTTACCCAGCTTGCCTGCGGGCACGGCCTTTCGTGTGCATCGGGAAAACCCGACCCGTTTTCCGGTGATTGCCTACAGTCTGACATCCGACAGCCAAAGTCAGACCGAACTGCGCACACTGGCGCAATACACGCTCGCCCCGCTGCTTTCCAGCATACCGGGCGTGCGGCAGGTTCAGATTCAGGGCGGTGCGCTGCCGGAATACCATGTGCTGCTGGACCCTGAACGATTAAAGGCATTGAACATCACCACGCAAGAAGTCGTCACGGCGCTGAACAGTGGCCAGGGACAACACGCGATTGGGCATCTGCAAACGCCCAATCGGTTGGAACTGTTGCTCACCGATGGCCGTTTGCGCGATGCGGCCGAGATCGGGCAGGCGGTGATTCGGCATTCAGCGGCGGGCAATATCCGAGTAGCCGATATCGCGACTGTTGTGCATTCAACCGTGCCGAATTACCAACGCATCACCGCCGATGGCAAACCGGCCGTGCTCTTGATGATCAAGCAGCAACTGGGCGGAAACACCGTAGCGATTGCCCATGCGGTGAGCGCGAGTTTGCAGGACAACGCAAAATTGATTCCACCCGGCGTGGTGCTGAAAAAATGGTACGACCAGAGCACCCTGATCATCGACTCGGCGCAATCCGTACGGGATGCCATCGTACTGGGTATCCTGTTTGCGATATTGATTCTGTTTTTATTCCTGAAAAATGGCCGCGTCACGTTGGTGGCCTTGCTTGTGGTGCCCGCCGTGATGGCCAGCACACTGATTTTGCTTAAATTATTCGGGCTGGATTTCAATATCATGACCTTGGGTGGCATGGCTGCGGCGGTGGGGCTCGTGATCGACGACATCATCGTGATGATCGAATATCTGTTGCACCCAAAACACACCCTGCGTCACCCGCATTTATTGCATCCGCTGTCGGAATTCACCCGCCCGCTGGTTGGCTCATCGATGGCCACCATTATTATTTTCGCCCCGCTGGCCTTTCTCGATGGCGTGACCGGCGCGTTTTTCAAAGCCTTGTCCCTGACCATGGCGTCCAGCCTGATCTTGTCGTTCTTGTTCACCTGGTTGCTGGTGCCGATTTTGCTCAATCGCTTGAACATCAAGCCCAAGCCCCCGACTGATATGACTATGCCGCAGGAGAGCATGATGACGCGCACTTATCGGCGATTGTTGTTCCGCCTGTTGCGTACACCGATGTTGCTTTTGCCGGTGATCGTCGGTTTGGCTGCAATCGGTTGGGTAAGTCTCACGCACATCCCCACCGGCTTTATGCCGGAAATGAACGAGGGTGGTTTTGTGCTGGATTATCAAACCCGGCCCGGTCAATCCCTTACCGAAACCAACCGCGAGCTGATGCAGGTCGAAGCCTTGATTCGTGCCATGCCTGAGGTAAAAACGCTGACCCGTCGTACCGGTGCTCAACTCGGCGGCGGGCTTACCGAGGCCAATCAAGGGGATATATTCATCGAACTCAAATCACCCGCGCATCAACAAAAGGTAATGGACCGCATCGCCACGGAAATTGCCCATCAAGTGCCCGGCGTCACCGTGCAGGATCTGATCCAACCCATGGGGGATTTGATCGGTGATCTGACAGGTTCGCCCCGACCGGTTGTGATTCGCCTGTTTGGTCAAAGCCAACAGGAACTGCAAGCACTTGCGCCCAAGGTAGCGAAAGCCATCAGCGGCATCAACGGCATCAAAGAAGTACAAAACGGCCTCGTGATTGCCGGTGATACACTCGAATTTCATATCAATCGCAATAAAGCGGCTATTGCCGACATCACGCCGGGCGCCATCGTGCAGCAGATGGGCACTCTGCTCGGCGGAACCGTCGCCACCCGCCTTGCCGAAGGCGAGCAAGTCGTCGGTGTGCGCGTCATCACGCCCACGCACTTGCGCGCCACGCCGCAAAGCCTGGAAAACATGGAACTGACCAATACGGCGGGGCAGCCGGTTCGAGTGGGTGATGTGGGGCATTTTGTGTCCATAACCGGCACGCCGGAAATCACCCGCTATAACCAAAAACCGATGGTGGCTGTTTCGGCGCGGATCAGCGGACGCGGCTTCGGCGGCACCATTGCCGATGTCAAAAAAGCCCTGGCACAACCGGGCCTCTTGCCGCAAGGCGTTTATTACGAGCTTTCTGGTTTGTATCAGCAGCAGCAAATCGCCTTTCATGGCCTGATGCTGGTGTTTGCCACCGCCACCGCGCTGGTGTTTCTGGCCTTGCTGTTTTTATACGAACGCTTCGCCATCAGCCTCTCGATCATCAGCGCCCCGCTCATGGCCGTGGCCGGGGTGTTTTTCGGGCTGTGGGTGACCGGCCAAACGCTCAATATCACCTCGCTGATGGGGCTGACAATGATCATCGGCATCGTCACCGAAGTGGCCGTGTTCTACTTTTTCGAAGTCGGCCGCATCCGCAGCGGCCCTTGGGGCGATCGTTTGATTGAAGCCGGTGTGCGCCGCCTGCGTCCGACCCTCATGACCAGCTTAGCTGCGATTTTGACCCTGCTGCCCCTGGCGCTTGGCATCGGGCAAGGCTCGGCCATGCAACAACCCTTAGCCATTGCCATCATCAGCGGCATGATCGTGCAGATTCCCCTGGCCTTGTTAGTCATGCCTACGCTGTATCGGCTATTCCTGCGGAAGAAATATTTGGCTCAGGTTTGATTTCGAAGCCAAGCGCATCATGAACAACAGTTCATTTCACCGAAATCTCAGTGTAGGGTCGCTTCGATAATCTGGTTCCACTGATTCGATGGAATCAGATTCAACCCAAGCAGGAGATTATGCAATGAAAACCAACCTTCGTTTATCACGCGTTTTGACCGCCGCCGCTGTTCTTGCCCTCGGTGCCAGTACCGCCGCGGCCTATGCCAATAACAGCCCAGCCAAGGCGGATGCCAAAATCACCATGGAGCAGGCCAAGGCACAGGCATTGCAACTGCAAACCGGCACGATCAAGGACGCCGAACTGGAGCATGAACAGGGCGGCTCAGGCCTGCGTTACTCATTCGACATTCAAACCCAACAAGGCGTGCATGAAGTGGGGATTGATGCGATGACCGGTGCTGTCCTTGAAAACGGCATCGACCACGGCGATGCAAACCACAAAGACGACCATAAGGATGGTGAAACACAGGACGATTAATCTTATCGTAGGGCGCCT
>JACDJB010003068.1_pt1 | contig 11296 bp, 9 predicted proteins | sample 7454121 | NCBI WGS metagenome assembly JACDJB01 (sample SAMN14253290, study PRJNA609438) | sludge metagenome | isolation source: sludge after 25d culture with pyrite | collected 2018-12-20 | reverse complement strand
TGCAGCGTGAGCGTATCCGTTCGGCACGCCTCGTGGCCAACCCGGGTTGCTATCCGACGGCAGTGCAGCTGGGTTTCCTACCGTTGATCGAGCAGGGGCTGGTCGAGCGTGCGACCCTGATCGCCGACGTCAAATCCGGTGTCAGCGGCGCCGGTCGCAAGGCCAGCGTCGGTACACTCTTCAGTGAGGCGGCTGACAACTTCAAGGCCTACGCCGTGCCTGGCCACCGGCACCTGCCGGAAATCCGTCAGGGGCTGACAGCGGCTGCGGGCGAGATGGTCAGCCTGATTTTCGTTCCCCACCTCACACCCATGATCCGGGGTATCCACGCCACCCTGTATGCGCGCCTGATCGGGGAGCCGGACGACCTCCAGGGTGTTTTCGAGCGGCGCTATGCGGCCGAACCCTTTGTCGACGTCATGCCGGCCGGCAGCCACCCCGAGACCCGTAGCGTGCGTGGCGCCAACCACTGTCGGATCGCCCTGCACCGCCCCCAAGATGGCGATACCGTCGTGATCCTGTCGGTTATTGATAACCTCGTCAAAGGTGCAGCCGGCCAGGCCGTGCAGAATATGAACCTGATGTTCGGGCTGCCGGAGCGGGCGGGTCTGGATGGGGTCGCGCTTTTGCCCTGAGGCGTGACGGTGGCCCGAATGTTGCCTGCGGCTTAGACGTGGATGTGAATCGTAAGGAAATCCTGATCTATCGGACATGGAAGCTGCGGCTCGCGGTGACGCTGATGGTGGTCATCGCCGTCGTTGGCGGTTGGGAGCTGTATCAATTCGGCCGCTCCCGGGCGGGCGGTGATCTCGACGCACTGTACGCGGAGCGGGAAGGCCTGCAGGCCCAGCTCGGCGAGTTGGACCGGCGCAATGCGGCGCTGGAGCGGCAGATCGCGGTCCTGGAGCGGGCGCGGCAGATCGACCAGCAGGCGTATGCGGTGTTCAAGCAGGAGCGTTCCGGCCTGCAGGACCAGCTGCTGGGGCTGCGTGAGGAGTTGGCGTTCTACCGCGGTGTAATGTCCCCGGGTGAGGGCAAGGTCGGCCTCCATGTCCAGGATTTCGACCTCCAGCCGGCCGTGGGCGCGGCGCGTTACCGCTACCGTTTCGTGCTGACGCAGCCGGGACGCCGCGATCAGACCGCCAAGGGTGTCGTGCACCTGTCCGTGGAGGGCATCCAAGAGGGGGTGGCGCGGCGCCTGGGGCTGGCCGAGATATCCGACGCGGGCACTGAAGATATTCCGTACCGCTTCCGCTACTTCCAGTCTGTTGAGGGGAATCTGCAGCTGCCCGAAGGCTTTCTGCCCGAACGGGTGACGCTGCAGGCGGTGCCCGCAAATGCGCCGCGCCTGCCATTGGAGTGGAGTTTCGATTGGCCGTCCGCCAGCGGTGGTCCGGCCGAGGAGGAAGAGTGATGTGGGGACGGGGCAAGAAGGCAACGAACACCAGAATCGGTACCTTGATTGGGAGGGACACCGAGATCGTCGGTGATGTCCGCTTCAGCGGCGGCCTGCACATCGATGGTTCCGTCAAGGGCAACGTCATCGGGGCTGGCGACGATGCGGTGCTGATGGTGAGTGAGCACGGCCGGATCGAGGGCGAGGTCCGCGTGCCCGATGTAATTCTCAACGGGGCGGTGAGCGGCGATGTGCACGCGTCCGGCCGTATCGAACTGGCACCTCAGGCCAAGGTGAACGGGAATGTCTATTACAGTCTGATCGAGATGGCCATGGGGGCCGCGGTCAACGGCAGTCTCGTGCACCAGGCGGCCGTGGCGGCGGTAACCGGTGTGGAATCCCGCAAGCCGAGTGCGGAAGAGGTGCCGGCCAGCATCGTCCGGGGTAATTCTTGACTGTAATAGTCAACAACCGGATAATGCCAGCAACGTTCATTCACCCGTATTTTGCTGGAGATGTGACCATGGCAGAGACTGCAACCAGTGTTGAAATGGAAGCCCCGCTGATCTTCACCGAGGCTGCGGCGCTCAAGGTCAAGGGCCTGATCGAAGAGGAATCCAACCCGAACCTGAAGCTGCGCGTATTCGTATCGGGCGGCGGCTGCTCGGGCTTCCAGTACGGCTTCACCTTCGACGAGGCCACTAACGACGGCGATACCGCCGTGGAGCAATGCGGCGTGACGCTGCTCATCGATCCCATGAGCTTCCAGTATCTGGTCGGCGCGGAGATCGATTATAAGGAAGATCTGGAAGGCGCACAGTTTGTGATCCGCAATCCCGGCGCGACCACCACCTGCGGCTGCGGCTCGTCGTTCTCCGCAGGCTGATCCGCTTTCTCCTCTCCGTGCAACAGGGACGCTCCGGCGTCCCTTTTGCTTGCAGGGCTCGCTGTCACGGGCGTATCCCCATTTGTTATGCTTGGCGCCACCTCGCGCGGCGGTCCTGAAACGGCCCAGTGGCCCGCGCAAGCCAAGAGGAGTGACAATGAACGAATACCTGCCCGGCCTGGAAGGCGTTCCGGCGACCAAATCCAATATTTCCGATCTCGACGGCAAGCGCGGCATCCTCACGTATCGCGGCTATCGAATCAAAGATCTTGCCGAACACAGTACGTTCGAAGAGACCTCATTGCTGCTCCTGGACGGCAGGCTGCCTACACCCGAGGAGTTGGCCGAATTCGATCAACAGATCCGCGCCAACCGCATCGTGAAGTACAACATCCGCGAGATCATGAAATACCTGCCGTCTACGGGGCACCCGATGGAGATGCTGCAGGCCTCCATCGCCTGCCTGGCGATGTTCTACCCAGGGGACGAGTGTCTGACCGAGCGCGCCAAGTGTCCGGATCTGGACTATGTTCACAACGTGTCGGTGAAGATTCTGGCGCGCATGGCGACGCTGGTGACCACTTGGCAGCATATCCGCTCCGGCTACGATCCGATCCAGCCGCGCAAGGATCTGTCCTATGCAGCCAATTTTCTGTATATGTTCCACGGGGAGGAGCCTGACCCGCTGCTCGCCCGTATCCTCGACGCCTGTCTGATTCTGCATGCCGAACACACCATCAATGCCTCGACCTTCGCAGCACTGGTCGCCGGTTCGACGCTGACGAGTCCGTATCTGGTCGTCGCCGCGGGCATCGGCACGTTGGCAGGGCCGTTGCATGGGGGAGCCAATCAGAAGGTCATCGAGATGCTGCAGGAGATCGGTTCGCCGGGCAACGTCAAGCCCTGGCTGGACAAGAAACTCGCCAACAAGGAGAAGATCTGGGGCATGGGTCATCGCGAGTACAAGGTGAAGGATCCGCGCGCCACCATCCTGCAGAAACTCATGTTGGATCTGATGAAACGCCGCAACGGAAGTATCGGCCCGATGTTTGAAACGGCGCTGGCGCTGGAGGCCGCCTGCGAGGAGCGGCTGGCCGCAAAAGGCGTCTGGGCCAATGTCGATTTCTATTCGGGGATCCTCTATACGGAAATGGGCATCCCCTCCGACCAGTTCACCTCCATCTTTGCGGTGGCGCGCTGCGCTGGCTGGCTGGCGCACTGGCGCGAGCAGCTCAAGGACAACCGTATATTCCGCCCGACGCAGGTGTACACGGGCGAGCAGGAACGCGATTACATTCCGATAGCGGAGCGCGCCTGATTGAGGGGCGCCCCCGGTTCTCCGGATGGATGTACGGCAGCGACTCGTGCCGGGCGCGGGCCCGCAGATCGTGATGAGGCGGTGATGGCCACGCGCGGATCTGGCCGATCACGGTCCGCATGAACATCTTAAGGCCCGCCTTGTTCGTGACCGGGTTGTTTCTGGTCGGTCTGGCCTTGGTCATGTGGATCCCCATCGGCTACATGCTGGCGGTCGGCGAAGCGGAGGCACCGGATTTCCTCCTGTCCAGCGGTATCACCCTTGCCGTCGGCCTGGTGGTGGCGCTGGCCAGCCGACGCCACGGTGGTTTCGCGCTGGTGCCGCGGCAGGTATTCGTGTTGACCACCCTGAGCTGGATCGGTGTCGTGCTGTTCGCGGCATTGCCGATGGTGTTCATTCAGCACATCAGTTATACAGACGCATTCTTCGAAACCATGTCGGGCGTGACGACCACAGGGTCGACGGTATTGATCGATCTCGATTATGCCCCGCGCGGCATCCTGCTGTGGCGCGCGCTGCTCCAATGGGCTGGGGGAATCGGCTTTATCGTGATGGGTGTGCTCATACTGCCGTTTCTCCGCGTGGGCGGCATGCGCCTGTTCCACGCCGAATCATCCGATCGCTCCGAGAAGGTGCTGCCGCGTTTCGAATCCGTCGCCAAGGCGATCTCGCTGGCGTACCTGCTGTTGTCGCTGGTCTGCGCCCTGGCCTATTGGCTGGCGGGTATGTCGATATTCGATGCCATCACGCATGCAATGACCACCCTGTCGACCGGCGGATATTCCAACTACGATGCCTCTATCGGGTATTTTCAGAAACAGTCGATCCTGTGGATTGCGGTGGTGTTCATGCTGTTGGGATCGTTGCCTTTTTCGTTGTATGTGCATGCCCTGCGCGGTCGATTCGCACCATTATGGCGGGATCGTCAGGTGCGGGGCTTTCTGGGTGTGGTGCTGTTCTTCGGCTTGCTGTTGACGTTGGTGAATGTGCAGGGCCAGGGCCGCGCTATCGACTCTGCCTTGGTGGTGAGTTTTTTCAGTGTCGTCTCGGTGGTGACCACGACCGGCTACGTCGCGGAGGATTACGGCCTGTGGGGCGGCTTGGGCGTGATGGTATTTTTTTATCTGATGTTTGTGGGAGGTTGTTCCGGATCGACCGCCGGCGGCCTGAAGATATTCCGTCTTCAGGTAGCCTACATTTTGCTGCGCCAGCAGCTCAGGCGGCTCGTCCATCCACACGCCATCTTCACAGAGCGCTATAACGACCGTGAAATTGGCGAGGATATCCTGCGCTCGCTCATCAGTTTTTCCTTCTTCTTCGCGATTACCATCGGCCTGCTGGCGCTGGCGCTATCTGCGGTCGGGCTGGATTTCATGACCAGTCTGACCGGTGCAGCGACTGCGGTCACCAATATCGGCCCCGGGCTGGGGGCAATCGTCGGCCCCACCGGGAACTTCGCATCACTCCCGGACAGTGCAAAATGGTTGCTGGGCACCGGCATGCTGCTCGGCCGCCTGGAGATCATGACGGTATTGGTGCTCCTGACGCCAGCCTTCTGGCGAGGATGAGGCGGTGGTACTTTTCCGCTGTATCCTCAGGGAAGTCCCAGCGGCCCACTACCGCCCGGGTAGATGCCGCCAAGCAGGGTCGCAGCGCGTGCCCCGGTGACGCTGGGTTGACTCGTGGCCCTGCCTGCCAGGGTTTCCCTTGCCATCCAGGCGAATGCGGCGGCCTCGATCCAGTCCGGCTGCAGGCCATGCTCGCCCGTCGATTCGATGCTGACGCGCGGGATGCGTTCGCACAGATCGGTGAGCAGTTGCGTATTGTGCACGCCTCCACCGCAGACCAGTACACGTCGTGTCTGCGGTGCCCAGCTGTGCAGGGCGGTCGCGACGGATTGCGCGGTGAGAGCGCTGAGTGTGGCCTGAATATCCGCAGGTGACGCCGGCACGCCTTCCAGATGCCGCTCCAGCCAGGCCAGATGAAAGTACTCACGGCCGGTACTTTTCGGGGGCGTCCGGGTGAAATAAGGATCCCGCAGCAAGGTATCCAGCAGGGTCGGGAGCGGACGGCCGCTGGCAGCCCAGGCGCCGCCACGATCATAGTGGGTGCCTTGCTCTCGCTGGGTCCAGGCATCCAGCAGCACGTTGCCGGGCCCCGTGTCGAACCCACCGAGCGGCTGCGCCGGATCGGCCGGCAGGAGGGTGAGATTCGCCATGCCACCGACGTTCAGTACGGCCCGATCTTCGTCCGGTGAGCGGAAGCACGCGGCGTGGAAGGCGGGCACGAGTGGTGCCCCCTGGCCACCGGCAGCCATGTCGCGGCGGCGGAAGTCTGCAACGGTCGTGATTCCGGTGCGTTCGGCCAGAATGTTGGGGTCACCGATCTGCAGGGTGAAGGGGTGTGGGCCGTCCGGGCGATGACGAACGGTCTGGCCATGACTGCCGATCGCCCGGATATCCCCAGGTTTCAGCCCCGCTTCCTTGATCAGCATCAGGGCCGCCTGGGCGAGTGCTTCGCCCAGGCGCTTGTCGGCTTCGCCCAACTCCTCGAGTTCGCGCTTTGACCGTTCCAGGGCGAGGTTCAACAACAGTTCGCGCAATGCAGGTTCGAATGCGAATGTACGCGCCGCCATCACGTGCGGTACGCGTGTGGCGCCATCGATGATAGCGGCGTCGATGCCGTCAAGACTGGTGCCGGACATGAGGCCTAGATAGAGATCGTGCATGCGGTGACTGTCACTGCGTTGAAGCGGGCCATGACACGCGGGAACAGGGAAGAGAAATCGCCGGTGGCTGGGTAAACCAAGGGGTCATCGGCGGATATGCCCCGGTCGGTCGTGGCCGTGACCGACCGGGGTGGTTGCGGGCGGGTTGGCGTTCGTTCAGTTGCTCTCGGACAGCGCCACCTGAGTGCTCCGTTCGCGAACCAGTTCGATCCGCGCCAGCATGGCGCCCGCTGTCTTCTGAAAGTCCGTGCGGAAGCGTTTCTCGATCGACTCCGCATCGGGGAACTTGATCGTGAGCGGATTACGATGCACGCCGTTGACCAGGAATTCGTAATGCAGGTGCGGTCCCGTCGCCATACCGGTCATGCCGACGTAGCCAATGGTCTGGCCCTGGCGGACACGCGTCCCCGTGCTGATGCCTTGGGCAAACCCCGAGAGATGCGCATACAGGGTGCTGTAGGTACTGCCATGCTGCACGATCACGGCGTTGCCGTAGCCACCCTTGACGCCACGGAAGGTGACGCGGCCGCTACCGGTGACCTTGATGGGCGTGCCCTTGGGGGCTGCATAATCGACACCCTTGTGCGCGCGGATACGGTTCAACAAGGGATGCTTGCGCTTGAGGTTGAAGCCTGAGCTGATGCGTGAAAATTCGACCGGCGTGCGCAGAAAGGCCTTGCGCAGACTGCGACCATCGGGGGTGTAGTAGTCGGTTCTGCCATCGGGGTCGGTGTAGCGGATGGCACGGAAAGCCTGCCCTTGGTTGACGAATTCGGCTGCCAGGATATTGCCATCACCGATGCGCTCACCATCCAGGTAAAGCTCATCATAGAGAACGGTGAAGCGGTCACCTTCACGGATGTCCAGCGCAAAGTCGATGTCCCATCCAAAGATACCGGCGAGATCCATGATCATGCCGTCCGACAGCTTGGCCTTCTGTCCCGCGAGGAACAGCGAGCTTTCGATGACGGCGGTGGCGTTGGCCGTCTGCCGATCGGGTATCCGGTGGATGGTCGTGGCCGTGAAGCCGTCAGGCCCCCGGGTCACGTGCAGACCCAGTGTCTGACTCTCTTCGTAGCGAAGCTCCAGCAGCTGCCCGCGAGCATCGGCACGCAGCTGCAGGGTCTGGCCCGGGTGGATGCGCTTGAGCGTGTTGACTGCAGCGCCCAGGGCCATCAGTTCATGCAGGTCGCGGGCACTCACACCAGCGCGATTGAAGATCCGGGCCAGGCTGTCGCCCGACTGGACGGTGCTCTGGGTCCAGCTATTGCCGTCGCCGCTGTCGGGCTCGGCGGCGCTGCCTGCGCGTGTGGGTTCAGGGTGCTCGTTTGCGGTCGCGGCACCGCTCTGTGCGGTGGATCGGTCGGGGAGTTCAGTGGCCGGGACGGCGCTAGCGACCATGATGTCCGGCGTATCCGCGGCCGGTTGGTCGTTCGGGCTGACACCGGGGGGCGCCGCGGGAACCTCAAGGGCCGTTATAGCCAAGGGCGGCGTTCGTGTCGCCTGGGCGTGCCCTCCGGCATAGCTGAACAACGCGGTACCGGCGAATACGGCACCGGCCAGTACCAACCAATGAAAACGATGGAGCTGCGGGCCGGTTGTAGGCCGAAAAGAAACGGCTTGGCGGCGATGCTGGCGGAGGAATGGGTAGTTCACGGAATTTCCTTATAAATCACCCGCCGATAAGGTAATAGGCCGGCCGGGAAAGGTCAACACCTGGACAGGGATTCGGCCAACCCGCCCAGTAACTTGAGTGATAAGACTCTTTTATGGCCAAGCTGGCCCAGCGCGCGTCTCCTGAGCATCGTCGTCAGTCTGCCGCGATCGTGGCTACGCGTATGCTAACCTGTTCGCCTTTTGCGTCAACAGGCGATCCGGGGGAGTAGAACAACATGGTGTCAGCCACCGAGGCACTGGCCGAGATCAAGCGCGGTGCGCACGAGATTCTGGTCGAATCCGAGCTCCTGGAGAAACTGGAGGCCGGCCGTCCGTTACGCATCAAGGCCGGCTTCGACCCGACCGCACCTGATCTGCACCTTGGACACACCGTACTCTTGAATAAGCTGCGGCAGTTTCAGGAGTTGGGTCACGAAGCGCTGTTCCTGATCGGCGACTTCACCGGGATGATCGGCGACCCCACGGGTAAGAATGTCACCCGCATGCCGCTGACCCGCGACCAGGTCATTGAAAACGCCAGGACCTACGAGAGCCAGATATTCAAAGTCCTCGATCCCGAGAAGACCCGCGTGGTGTTCAATTCGAGCTGGATGGGGGCTATGGACGCCGCCAGCTTGATTCAGTTAGCCGCCAAGCATACGGTCGCACGTATGCTCGAGCGCGATGACTTCCAGCGACGTTACAGCTCCGGGCAACCGATCGCCATCCACGAGTTCCTGTACCCGTTGATTCAAGGCTACGACTCCGTGGCATTGAATGCCGATGTCGAGCTGGGCGGTACCGACCAGAAATTCAACCTGTTGGTCGGGCGCGAGCTCCAGAGACATTTCGGCCAAGCGCAACAGGTTGTGTTGACCATGCCCCTCCTCGAGGGCTTGGATGGTGTACAGAAGATGTCCAAATCCCTGGGGAACTACGTCGGCATTGTCGACGCCCCGGACGACATGTTCGGCAAGCTCATGTCGATCTCAGACGAGCTGATGTGGCGGTATTTCGAGTTGCTGAGTTTTCGGCCCCTCGCGGAGGTTCAAGGCCTGAAACAGCGGGTGTCCGAAGGTCTCAATCCGCGTGACGTGAAATTCGAATTGGCGAAGGAGATCATTGCCCGCTTCCATGACCAGGCGGCGGCCCGACGGGCGCACGAGGCATTCGTCGCGCGATTCCAGAAGGGGGCGTTGCCTGATGTCATACCCGAGGTGGAGCTCGCCGTATCGGTCGACGGGCTGGCCATTGCCAACGTACTCAGAGACGCCGGCCTGACTGGCAGCACCTCAGAGGCGCTGAGGATGCTGGGTCAGGGCGCGGTCCGGATCGACGGGGAGCGGGTCGGAGATCGCGCATTGCAGTTCAGGGCGCCGGCCAGTGTGGTCATTCAGGTCGGCAAGCGGCGTATTGCGCGGGTAACGCTCAAGCCGGGCTAAGGGTGGTGGCACTTACCTTAAGCCGATGTTTCGGCAAGATAGACACGGAAGCACGCGGAATAACACGGAACAAGACTCACTGTATAAAGGCCGGGGACCAACTCGAGGCGGATCACGGATGCTGGCCCTGGGCCGGCATAATGGATTCTTTCCCTGTGGTTCCGTGGCTTCCGCGGCCAAGCGGGGTTTACGTAAGCGCCATTCGGGCCATGGGCATCCCGTGGCGGGCGCACCGATGGCGCGCATGGCGGTTTTCCCCGAAACCCCGGTTTTTCAGTGCCGGTCCTCTCGTCCGCCGGTCCTTTTGGGGGGGGCGGAGAGGGTTTTTCACGGGATTGTGGAAAAGGTATTGACGGCCTGGGAAAGCCTCGTATAATCGCCGCCTCCTGTCACCGGGCAGGTCACTGAACAAAGCAGCACCCAGTGATTTCAGGTGTTGACGGGGGCTGAAGTCGCGGTATAATGCGTCTTCTTTGTCGGGCAAGTTCTCGACAAGCTTTTTAACAATCAGGATCAGGTAACTTGTGTGGGCGCTCACGTCGAATGGGTTGCGATGCAAATCGTATTTCGATGAAGAGCGTCTATGTAGTAATACCTAGACAGTAATTCATCGAGCCAAGATTGGTCGCCTCAAGCGACTAAACATGATTGAACTGAAGAGTTTGATCCTGGCTCAGATTGAACGCTGGCGGCATGCCTAACACATGCAAGTCGAACGGTAACAGGCCTTCGGGCGCTGACGAGTGGCGGACGGGTGAGTAATGCGTAGGAATCTGCCCAGTAGCGGGGGACAACTTGGGGAAACTCAAGCTAATACCGCATACGCCCTACGGGGGAAAGCAGGGGATCTTCGGACCTTGCACTATTGGATGAGCCTACGTCGGATTAGCTTGTTGGTGGGGTAATGGCCTACCAAGGCGACGATCCGTAGCTGGTCTGAGAGGACGATCAGCCACACTGGGACTGAGACACGGCCCAGACTCCTACGGGAGGCAGCAGTGGGGAATATTGGACAATGGGGGCAACCCTGATCCAGCAATGCCGCGTGTGTGAAGAAGGCCTGCGGGTTGTAAAGCACTTTCGGTAGGGACGAAAAGCTGAAGGCTAATATCCTTCGGTCTTGACTTAACCTAAAGAAGAAGCACCGGCTAACTCCGTGCCAGCAGCCGCGGTAATACGGGGGGTGCGAGCGTTAATCGGAATTACTGGGCGTAAAGCGCGCGTAGGCGGTTACGTGAGTCGGATGTGAAAGCCCCGGGCTTAACTCGGGCGGGTCATCCGAAACTGCGGATCTTGAGTACTGGAGAGGATAGTGGAATTCCTAGTGTAGCGGTAAAATGCGTAGATATTAGGAGGAACACCAGTGGCGAAGGCGGCTACCTGGCCTGATACTGACACTGAGGCACGAAAGCGTGGGGAGCAAACAGGATTAGATACCCTGGTAGTCCACGCCGTAAACGATGTCAACTAGCCGTTGGGGATCTTGAATCCTTAGTGGCGCAGCTAACGCACTAAGTTGACCGCCTGGGGAGTACGGCCGCAAGGTTAAAACTCAAATGAATTGACGGGGGCCCGCACAAGCGGTGGAGCATGTGGTTTAATTCGACGCAACGCGAAGAACCTTACCTGGCCTTGACATGCTGAGAACTTTCCAGAGATGGATTGGTGCCTTCGGGAACTCAGACACAGGTGCTGCATGGCCGTCGTCAGCTCGTGTCGTGAGATGTTGGGTTAAGTCCCGTAACGAGCGCAACCCCTATCCCTAGTTGCTAGCAGTTCGGCTGAGAACTCTAGGGAGACTGCCGGTGACAAACCGGAGGAAGGTGGGGATGACGTCAAGTCATCATGGCCCTTACGGCCAGGGCTACAC
>JACDJB010003065.1_pt1 | contig 11307 bp, 9 predicted proteins | sample 7454121 | NCBI WGS metagenome assembly JACDJB01 (sample SAMN14253290, study PRJNA609438) | sludge metagenome | isolation source: sludge after 25d culture with pyrite | collected 2018-12-20 | reverse complement strand
CTGCCTGGGGAGATGCGGGTGCTCGGCGTCGGGCGCCGTGACTGGGACGACGACGCCTGGCGCAAGGTGGTGGCGGGCTGGCTGGAGAAGCGCGTGCGCATGGGGCTGGACCACAAGGTACTCGCGCGTTTTCTGGAGCGGCTGTTCTTCTTTCGCGGCAATCTGGATGATGCCGAACTCTATCCACGACTGCGCGAGACCCTGGCCGCACCCGAATATCCCGCCAACATCGCCTTCTACATGGCGGTCGCACCCACCGATTTTGGTGTGGTCAGCCATCATCTGGCCGAGGTCGAACTCAATGGCGACGCCGACGGCTGGCGCCGGGTGGTCATCGAGAAGCCGTTCGGCTACGACCTCGAGAGCGCTGAGATTCTCAACGCACGCCTGCACCGACACTGGCGCGAGGACCAGCTGTTTCGCATCGACCATTACCTCGGTAAGGGCACCATCCAGAACATCCTGGTGTTCCGCTTTGCCAACCTCATGCTCGAGCCACTGTGGAACCGCAACTACATCGACCATGTGCAGATCAGCCATGCCGAAACGGCGGGGATCGAGATGCGCGCCGGCTATTATGACGGTGCGGGGGCGTTGCGCGACATGGTGCAGAGTCATCTGCTGCAGATGCTGACGCTGGTGGCCATGGAGCCACCCGCCACCCTCGACGCCGAGTCGCTGCGTGACGAGAAGGTGAAGGTGCTGCGTTCCATCCGACCGATCTCGCAGAGTGCGGTGCACGCACACGCCTTCCGCGCCCAGTACGCGCGCGGCACCGTCGGTCGGGACAAGGTCGTGTCCTATCTGGAAGAGAAGGATGTACCACCCAGCAGCAGCACCGAGACCTATGCCGTACTGAAGTTGCACATCGACAATTGGCGCTGGCGCAACGTGCCATTTTTTTTACGCACCGGCAAGCGCATGGCGCATGATAATTCGCTGATCGGCATCCGCTTCAAGCATCCGCCGCAGCAGCTGTTCCGTGAGACCCAGATCGAGCAGATGCGCCCCAACTGGCTGTTGATGAACATCCAGCCCAACGAATGCCTGCGGCTGGAGTTGCAGGTGAAGGAGCCGGGTCTGGAGATGCGGGCCGTGACCCAGCAGCTGGACGCCGCCACCTGCAGTCGTTCACCGTATGACATCGACGCCTACGAGACACTGCTACTGGACGTGATCGACGGCGACAGTTCACTGTTTCTGCGCTACGACGAGGTTTCCTGGGCCTGGCGTGTGATGGACCCCATCCTCAAAGTCTGGTCCACCGAGCGCGACTATATCCACACCTATCCCGCCGGCAGCTGGGGTCCCCAGGAGGCCAACCGCTTGTTCGTCCGCGACGACCAGCGCTGGCGCAATACGCTGGAGGAGGAATGATGGGATTCGGGATTCAGGATTCGGGATTCAGGGTATTGACACCCCGACCGAGGAATTCACACTCCCTCCCGAATCCCGAATCCCGAATCCCGAATCCCGAATCCCGAATCCCGAATCCCGAATCCCGAATCCCGAAAGCAGTTAGAATAAACGCAGTATCTGTTACAGGAACGTGACATGTCCGAGCTGACCCAATGCAGTGCCTGGCGGGCGTTGACCGGGCATTACGATGCGATTCGTGATCAGCACATGCGTGACTGGTTTGCGCAGGATCCGGGACGCTTCGAGCGCTTCTCGGCGCGCTTCGAGGATGTCCTGCTCGACTATTCGAAGAACCGCATCACCACCGAGACCTTCGGACTGCTGCTGGATCTGGCGCGCGAGCGCGACCTGCCGGCCTGGATCGAGCGGATGTTCGCGGGCGACAAAATCAACTTCACCGAAGACCGTGCGGTGCTGCACACGGCGCTGCGCAACCGTTCCAACCGGCCCGTCCTGGTCGACGGTCGCGATGTCATGCCGGCCGTCAACGCCGTGCTCGCCCGGATGCGTGAATTCACCGAGCGGGTGCGCAGCGGCACCTGGCGAGGCTTCAGTGGCAAGCCGATCACCGACGTGGTGAACATCGGCATCGGTGGCTCTGATCTCGGGCCGCTGATGGTGACCGAGGCGCTCAGGCCCTACGGTTCGGAGCGGCTGCGCGTGCATTTCGTGTCCAATATCGACGCCAGCCACATCGTCGAGACGCTCAGGCCCCTCGATCCGGCCACGACCCTGTTCATCGTCGCCTCCAAGACCTTCACGACGCAGGAGACGCTGACCAACGCGCAGACTGCACGCGCCTGGCTGCTGGCCGACGCTGGTGACGAGGAGACGGTTGCAAAGCACTTCGTCGCGCTGTCGACCAACGCCGAAGCGGTGCGTGCCTTCGGCATCGACACCGCCAACATGTTTGAATTCTGGGATTGGGTGGGTGGGCGCTATTCCCTGTGGTCGGCCATCGGCCTGTCGATCGCGCTGTACATCGGCATGGACGCCTTTGAGGAATTGCTCGAGGGCGCGCACGCCCTGGACGAGCATTTCCGCACGGCACCGCTGGAGCATAACCTGCCGGTGATCCTGGGTCTGCTTGGTGTCTGGTACAGCAATTTCTTCGCTGCCGGCAGCCATGCCATCCTGCCCTACGATCAGTATCTGCATCGCTTCCCCGCCTATTTTCAGCAGGGCGACATGGAGAGCAACGGCAAGCGCGTGAGCCGTGCGGGGAGGGTGGTCGATCATGCCACCGGCCCGGTGATCTGGGGCGAGCCGGGCACCAATGGCCAGCATGCCTTCTTCCAGCTGATGCATCAGGGCACGCGCCTGGTGCCGGCGGATTTCCTGGCCGCGGCCGAGAGTCACAATCCGCTCGGCGAACACCAACGCATCCTGCTATCGAATTTTTTTGCCCAGACCGAGGCGCTGATGCGCGGCAAGACCGAGGCCGAGGTGCGCACCGAGCTGGCGGCGACGGGGCTGTCGGGCGAGGCGCTGGAGCGCCTGTTGCCGCACAAGGTGTTTCCCGGCAACCGGCCGAGTAATTCCATCCTCTACCGCAAGTTGACCCCGCGCACCCTGGGCAGCCTCATCGCGCTCTACGAACACAAAATCTTCGTCCAGGGAATCATCTGGGATATCAATTCGTTCGATCAGTGGGGTGTGGAGCTGGGCAAACAGTTGGCACGCGCCATCCAGCCCGAGCTGGCGGCCGAGGGGCCGGTCGAGGGGCACGACAGCTCCACCCGCGGCCTGATCAATTACTACAAGAGCCTGGCACCGTTCTGAAAACAACGCTCAGCACGAGAGGCATGGGTACGGTCTCAGGCTTCCGGCAGGTACCTTCGTTACCCCGACGGCGGTGAGCAGCCGCGGCAGGAATGTCCTGTGTTGCCGTGGCTGCAATGATTTTTCATGGGGCGTGAGTGGGCTGCCGCGGGATCCACCAGGTCTGGCGGCTCAGGGAAGACGAGTCCAGACAATACAGGAGGGAGCGATGATGAACGATCCATGGGCATCCATCCACCAGGAGGTCCAGCTGCACCCCGATTTTCTGCAGGGGCGGCGCTACGTGAAGCAGGGCGACTGGGTCGCCGCACTCGCTTGCTTCAAGACGGCCAACCAGGCGACCTCAGACCTGGATGTCTACGCCAACCTCTACCTGGCCTATCTGGGGCTCACCCAGGTGCAGCTCAATGATGTCAGCGGTCTGAACCTGTGCCGGCGGGCGGCTGTCGAGGAGCGGGCGCGCGGCGACGTATTCGAGAATCTGGCCCGGGCGGAGCTCAAGCTCGGCCACCGCCGGCAGGCCCGCGAGGCGGTACGCCGCGGGCTGCGGGTCGAGCCCGGCCATGTTGGTCTGCGTGACCTGCGCATCCAGATGGGGATCCGGCGGGCACCGGCACTGGCCTTTCTCGGCCGCGACAACCCCCTCAACCGGTTTCTGGGCAAGCTGAGCTATCGCCCGCGGCGGGGCAGCCCACGCGGTCGCTGAGGACACAGCCCTGCAGGGGGGGCGGGTACTCATGCTATACTGCGCCCTCGAGTCGGCCGGACGGTCGCGGGGGGCAACCCTCGAGGAAAGTCCGGGCTCCACAGGGCAGGGTGCCAGGTAACGCCTGGGGGGCGCGAGCCCACGGAAAGTGCCACAGAAATGATACCGCCTAAGCACCCCGTCGAAGGACGGCGTGCCGGTAAGGGTGAAATGGTGCGGTAAGAGCGCACCGCGCTTCCGGCAACGGAAGTGGCAGGGTAAACCCCACTCGGAGCAAGACCAAATAGGGGGGCACTGGCGCGGCCCGCGCTGCCCCCGGGTAGGTCGCTACAGGTACGCGGCGACGCGTATCGCAGATGAATGACTGTCCACGACAGAACCCGGCTTACAGGCCGACTCGTTTGAATTCAGATACAAGAGACAAGATACAAGAGACAAGAGACCTGGGTTTTACTTGTATCTTGCACCTTGTATCTTGTATCTCCTCCTCCACCCATGTCTGAACATCTATGGACAAGCTTTACATCAAGACCTTCGGCTGCCAGATGAACGAGTACGACTCGGCCAAGATCGCCGACCTGCTCGAGGAGTCGCACGGTCTGACCCGGACGCTGGTCGCCGAAGAGGCCGATGTGCTGCTGCTCAACACCTGTTCCATCCGCGAGAAGGCGCAGGAGAAGGTCTTCTCTCAGCTCGGCCAGTGGCGGGAGTGGAAGGAGGCCCGGCCGCAGCTGGTGATCGGTGTCGGTGGTTGTGTCGCCAGCCAGGAAGGTGAGGCGTTGCGCGAACGCGCGCCCTGCGTCGATCTGATCTTCGGTCCGCAGACGCTGCACCGCCTGCCCGCTATGCTCCGGCAACTGGAAAGCGAACAGCGTGCCGTGGTCGATGTGTCCTTCCCCGAAATCGAGAAGTTCGACGCGTTGCCGGCACCGCGTGCCGATGGCCCGACGGCGTTCGTGTCCATCATGGAAGGCTGCAGCAAGTACTGCACCTTCTGCGTGGTGCCCTACACCCGCGGCGAAGAAGTCAGCCGACCGTTCGACGACATCCTCGCCGAGGTGGTGGTGCTGGCCGAACAGGGTGTGCGCGAGGTCACGTTGCTGGGTCAGAACGTCAATGCCTACCGCGGCGCCATGCACGACGGCGGCATTGCCGATCTCGCACTGCTCATCCATTACATCGCCGCCATCGACGGCATCGGCCGTATCCGTTACACCACCTCGCACCCGCTGGAGATGAGCGACAGCCTGATCCAGGCCTACCGCGAGGTGCCGAAGCTGGTGAGTCATCTGCACCTGCCGGTGCAGAGCGGCTCGGACCGTATCCTGGCACTGATGAAGCGCAAGCACACCGCACTGGAGTACAAGGCAATCATTCGCCGGCTGCGCGAGGCGCGCCCCGATCTGAGCCTGTCCTCGGATTTCATCGTCGGCTTTCCCGGTGAAACCGGAGCCGACTTCGAGGCGACCATGGCGTTGATCGAGGAGCTGCACTTCGATCAGTCCTTCAGTTTCGTCTACAGCGCGCGCCCCGGCACGCCGGCCGCCGCACTGCCCGATGACGTGGGCCTCGAGGAGAAGAAGGCACGGCTCGCCCGTCTGCAGGCACGCATCAACACATTCGCTGCCGGCTACAGCGAGGCCATGGTGGGTACGGTGCAGCGTGTGCTGGTCGACCGGCCCGCGCGCAAGGACGCCAGCGAGATGTCCGGCCGCACCGAGAACAACCGGGTGGTGAACTTCGCCGCCGATCCCGCGTGTCTCGGCCGGTTCGTCGATGTACGTATCACCGCGGCCCTGCCCAATTCCCTGCGCGGCGAATACCTCGCACTGGCCGAAGATACCGGCATCACCGGTACCGACCGCGCCGTCAACTGGGCTTGAGCCGGTCCGCCACACCTTCCTCATACACCATTCCCGCCTTTGGATCCCAAACCCGCCGCCGTCGATCTCGTCCTGGAACCCGCTGACAACCGCAGGCTGGCGAGCCTGTGCGGTCAGTTCGACCAGCACCTGCGTCAGATCGAGCGCCGCCTGGGCGTGGAGATCAACAATCGCGGCAACCACTTTCAGGTGATCGGCGACGACGGCGCAGTGCACCTCGCGGGGCGCGTGCTGGAGCGCCTCTATGCCGATGCGGACAGTGCCGCGGTGACACCGGAACTGGTGCATCTGCACCTGCGGCAGGCCGATGCCGAGGCCGCGGAGATGCTGGTGGATGCCGCCGTCACCGAGGTGGCGCAGGCCGAGGTGTCCATCCAGACCCGTCACGGCCAGATCCATGGCCGCGGCCCGAACCAGAAGCGTTATCTCGCCAGTATCGTCACGCATGATCTGAATTTCGGTATCGGGCCGGCCGGCACCGGCAAGACCTATCTCGCGGTCGCCGCGGCGGTACGGGCGCTGGAACGCGAGCAGATCAGCCGCATCGTGCTGGTGCGGCCGGCGGTCGAGGCCGGCGAGCGTCTGGGCTTCCTGCCGGGCGACATGGCCCAGAAGGTCGACCCCTATCTGCGTCCGCTCTATGACGCACTGTACGAGATGCTCGGCTTCGAGCGTGTCTCCAAGCTCATCGAACGCCACGTCATCGAGATCGCGCCGCTGGCGTTCATGCGCGGCCGGACGCTCAACGAATCGTTCATTATTCTCGATGAGGCACAGAACACCACGGTCGAGCAGATGAAGATGTTCCTGACGCGCATCGGCTTCGGTTCCACGGTGGTGGTGACTGGCGATGTGACACAGATCGATCTGCCGCGTGGCACTCAGTCGGGGCTGCGACATGTGATCGGCGTACTGAAGGACGTCGAAGGTGTCAGCTTCACCTTCTTCAACGCGCACGACGTGGTGCGCCATCCCCTGGTGCAGCGCATCGTCACCGCGTATGACGCCAGTGAGCAGGCCGGGGGTGACGGTGGGGGCGCGCCGCATGGAGCCTGAGCCCGCAGCCACGCTGCGTCTGTCGCTGGATATTCAGCGCATGTCGACGGCGGACGGTCAGCCGAACGATGCCCAGCTGCGCCGCTGGGCGCGTGCCGCGCTCGCCGATCTCGGTGGCAGCCATGCACTGACGCTGCGCCTGGTCGATGCCGCGGAGGGCGCCGCCCTGAACGAGGCCTACCGCCGCGCGTCCGGCCCGACGAACGTGCTGTCGTTTCCCTTCGAGACACCGCCCGGCATGCGCACCCGGCTGCTGGGCGATGTGGTGATCTGCACACCCGTCGTAGAACGCGAGGCACACGAGCAGGGCAAGGCGCCACCGGCGCACTGGGCGCATATGGTGGTGCACGGCGTGCTGCATCTGCGTGGCTACGATCACTTGACCGATGTCGACGCGAGCGCCATGGAGGCGCTTGAAACTGAAATATTGGGCCGGTTAGGCTATCCAGACCCTTATCAGGAGCTGCAAGAGGCAAGAGGCAAGAGGCAAGTATAATCGCCGATTTCCACTTGCACCTTGTTGCTTGCAACTTGTATCTACGAGATTTATGGACGACCGACCTAACAACGGCATGGCGCCGTATAAATCCTGGTTTGACCGCCTGAGTCAGGCGCTGTTGCGCGAACCCAGGGACCGTGAACAACTGGTGGGCCTGCTGCGCGACGCGCAACAGCGTGATCTGCTCGACGCCGATGCGCTCGGTATGATCGAGAGCGTGCTGCAGGTCTCCGAGATGCAGGTCCGCGACGTTATGATCCCGCGTGCGCAGATGGTGGTGGTCAACCGGGATGCGACCACCGAGGAGATGTTGCCCACCATCATCGAGTCCAGCCACTCGCGCTTCCCCGTCATCAACGACAGCCGCGATGAGGTCGTCGGTATTCTGCTCGCCAAAGATCTGTTGCGTTATCGCTTCGACGGTGACATCAGCTTCGATATCAAAGATGTCATGCGGCCGGCCGTATTCATTCCGGAGAGCAAGCGCCTCAATGTACTGCTCAAGGAATTCCGGGCCAGCCACAATCATCTGGCCATCGTCGTGGATGAGTACGGCGGCGTGGCCGGCATTGTGACGATCGAAGACGTACTGGAGCAGATCGTTGGTGATATCGAGGACGAGCACGATACCGATGACGATGCCTTCATCCGCAAGCGTAGCGAGACCCATTTCGTCCTCAAGGCGTTGACGCCCATTGAGGATTTCAACGAGTATTTCGGCACGGCCTTCAGCGATGAGGAATTCGACACCATCGGTGGCCCCGTGGTCCAGGCCTTCGGTCACGTGCCCAAGCGCGGCGAGAGCGTGATGATCGGCAACCTCGAATTCAAGGTGCTGCATGCCGACAAACGCCGCGTACACATGCTGCGGTTGACCGTACTGTCGCCGCCGGACGAGACGGCCGGCACTGCGGGGCAGGGAGTGGCGCCGGATTCGAAGCAGTGACGGCCCGCAACGGTGCCACGGCCTGCCACCCGCGTCCCGGAGCGATCAGGCTGCGCGGCAGACGCACCGCCCTCCCGGTGGCCGACACTCGCCGGCCGGAACACCATGTCCATACCTGATCTGCCGCGTACCCTGTGGGTGGGGCTGTCATTGCTGGCGGCCTTCCTGCTCGGTGCGACGGTACCGTTCGCCTTCGCACCCTTCGGCTACTATCCGCTCGCCGTCGTGGCGTTGGCGCTGCTGTTCCTGCTGCTGCGCGGACGCACGCCGGGGACCGCATTCCGCATGGGCTACGCCTTCGGCCTGGGCATGTTCGGTATCGGCGTCAATTGGATCTATATCAGCATTCATTATTTCGGTCACTCGCCGTTGCCGGCCGCCATCGGCGTCATGCTGCTGCTGGTCGCCTACCTGAGCCTGTTTCCCGCGGTGCTGGCCTGGGCAGTCGCGCGCCGTGCCGCCGGCGACGGTGTTCAGCTGTTGCTGCTGCTGCCCGCCGGCTGGGTGCTCGCCGAATGGGTGCGCGGCTGGCTGTTCACCGGGTTCCCCTGGTTGAACCTCGGGTACACCCAGATCGATGCACCACTCGCCGGCTATGCCCCGCTGTTCGGTATCTATGGACTGGGCTGGTTGGTGGCGCTGAGTGCGGGGCTGCTGGCCTGGGCGCTGGTCGGACACGGCCGGGCGCGCTGGGTCGGCCCGCTGCTGTTCGTTGCGTTGTGGTGGGGCGGCGAGCGTCTGACGGCGGTCGACTGGACCACGGCCGCCGGTCCGCCGCTGCGCGTCAGTCTGGTGCAGGGCAACATCCCACAGGACCAGAAATGGGAGGAAGACCAGCAGCTGGCGACGCTGGAGCGCTACCTCATGTTGACGCGTGCCGAATGGTACGGCCCGGACGGCGGGCGGGATCTGGTCGTCTGGCCGGAGACGGCGATACCGGCGTTCCTGCATCAGGTGGAGAACGACTTCCTGATCCGGTTGCGCGAGGAGGCGCGCCGCGCCCACAGCGAGGTGCTGACCGGTATTCCGGTGCTGGACCGCGAGGCCTGGAAGTACTACAACGCCGTGATCAGTGTAGGCGATGAAGAAGACGCCTACTACAAGCACCACCTGGTACCGTTCGGCGAATATCTGCCGCTGCGTGCGCTGTTCGGCTCACTGTTGCAGGTGATGCCGCTGCCGGTGGCGGATTTCAGTGCCGGCGGCCTGGATCAGCCGCCGATCAGGGTAGCGGGCTGGCCGGTGGGCGTGTCCATCTGCTACGAGATCGTGTTCGCGGAGGAGATCGCCACCAAGCTGCCAGAGGCCGCCTTCCTGGTGAACGTCAGCAACGACGCCTGGTTCGGTGACTCGCTCGCCCCGCATCAGCATCTGGAGATGGCGCGCATGCGCGCCCTGGAGACCGGCCGCTTTCTGTTGCGCGCGACCAATACCGGCATCACCGCCATCATCGGCCCCGACGGCGCCATCCGCGAACGTGGCCCGCAGTTCGAGACTGCCGTGGTGCGCGGCGAGATCGAACCGCGCAGCGGCGCGACCCCGTATGTGCGCTGGGGCAACTGGCCGATCGTGATCGGTGCGGTACTGGTGTGGGCGGTATTTGTCCGGCATCGTCATAGAACGAATTAACCACAAAGGACACGAAGGACACAAAGGGATTTCTGTACTACACGTTCATGTTGTTCATGTGGTGCGGCTTGCCGCAGCGTAATCCGGCATGGTGAGGTGCGCATCGTCGGGTTATGGTGCTATCACCTAACCCGGCCTGCGATTTGCTTTGTATCCTTCGTGTCCTTTGTGGTTAAAGACGTGTAACACTCGAAGTACGATGCTCAGCTACCGTCATATCTATCATGCCGGCAACTTCGCCGATGTCTTCAAGCACGTGGTGCTGGTGGAACTGCTGCGTACGCTGCGGCGCAAGGTGACGCCGTTCTGTGTGCTGGATACGCACGCAGGGCTCGGCCGCTATGATCTGACGTCGGCGGAGGCGCAGAAGAACCGTGAGTTTGCCGATGGTCTGTTGCGGGTGATGGCGTGTCCGGATCCACCGGACACGGTGGCGCAGTACCTGGCACTGGTGCGCGCGGAGAACGATGGTGCCGAGGTGCCGTCGCGCTACCCCGGTTCACCACGGCTGATCCGCGCCCTGCTGCGGTCGGGGGACCGGCTGCTGCTGAGCGAACTGCAGCCGGCCGATCACGCCCGGCTGAGGGCGCTGTTCGCTGGCGATGCCCAGGTGGCCGTGCATCTCCAGGATGCCTATCAGGGGCTGAAGGCCTTGCTCCCGCCGCCGGAGCGCCGCGGGCTGGTACTGATCGACCCGCCCTATGAGCGCAAGGACGAGTACGCGCGCGTGGTCGCGGCGCTGACCATGGCCCATGCGCGCTGGCCGACCGGCATCTACGCCATCTGGTATCCCATTCTGTCGCGCTCGCTGACCGGGCGCTTCCATACGGCCGTCGTGGCGACCGGCATCCGCAGGATCCTGTGCGCCGAACTGCGGATCGCGCCGGATACCGCACGCGGCGACTTTGTCGGCAGCGGCCTGCTCATCATCAACCCACCCTGGCCGTTACAGGATCATCTGGTGCCGCCGCTGGACTGGCTGAGGCGCTGCCTGGAGCATGATCGGCAGGGCGGGCAGCGGCTCGACTGGCTGGTCCCCGAATAGCTCCTGCACACAACCGGACGCCATGCCCGATGGAGCACCGATGATTCTCACTCACATTGGCGCACTACCGGGGTGCTCCGGGGCACTCCGGAATAATCCCTCCCACCATACCGTCAAGAACTATAATGAATCCTGAAAGTTGCCGCAGTGGGGTTCGCGGATGACGCCCGGCAGCCTGAAAAAGCTCGTGCGGAAATATCCAAGGATGTTCCTGTGGGCGGTCCTGTTGGCGGCTGTCAGTGTGCAGGCCTTCGCGGTTGCCCAGCATACGGTCGTGCTGGGTATGTCCGTCGGCGAGATCCGGCCTTATATGTTCGTCATCCCATCGCTGGTGGGCGGCCT
>JACDJB010003064.1_pt1 | contig 11308 bp, 21 predicted proteins | sample 7454121 | NCBI WGS metagenome assembly JACDJB01 (sample SAMN14253290, study PRJNA609438) | sludge metagenome | isolation source: sludge after 25d culture with pyrite | collected 2018-12-20 | reverse complement strand
CCACCCGGCCATCCATGCGAGGTTCGAGCGGCTCGACCAGCTTGCGGACGAAGCCGTTGAACTCCGACACCTCTTCAATCGCGTGATTGATCTCCCTCATGGCGTTCCCTCAGAAAGCGCCGGAATCGGCCGGCTCCGTGAAATGCGCGGGCGCGCGCGAGTCGGGCTCGCGTTCGCGCATCGCCTCCCGCACGGTCTCGGTGATCTCCGGCCACAGGATCGGCTCGCGGCCGAAGTGGAACCGGCAGAACCACGGCCCGCCGCCCTTCGTCGACTCGCTGATGGCGCCAGGCAGCGGGCAGCCGTTCGCGTAGCAGCCGCCGGTATCGACCTCGGGCTCCGGCGCGCCGCGAGCGGCGTCGTTGTAGCGGCTCATTTCGCACCGAGCAGTTTGCGCAGCGCTGCGATCTGCTGTGTTGCCGCACCGCCTGCGCGTTTCAGGCCGTCTTCGATGCGCTGCACGGCCGCGTGCGCGACCTCCTCGCTGTGCGGCAGCAGCCGCTGCGCGTGCTCGCCGGTGAGGCGTCCGAGCCGCACGGCCTGCTCGATCGCCTGCTCGCGCTGCTCGGGGTCGGAACCCAGCGAAGCGACCCACTTCGCGACGATGCCGGCCTTGCGTGCGTCGGCGAGCTCGCGCTCGTAGCGCTCGAGGAACGCCCGGCGCGCGGCGATCTTGTCGCCCTCGTCGAGCAGCGGCATCGCGGCCTGGAAGAACGCTCGCGAGATCTGCTCGGTCCAGACGACCGACGACGACTCGTGCCGTGCCTGCAGCGCGATCGACCATGCCTCCTCGGCGCCCGGGTGGCCGTCGTCGGCGCGGTTCGCCTCGAGCGCTGCGCGGATGTCGGCGATCTTCGGCATGAACTTGCCGGCTCGAGCGTCCTGCATGTGCGCGTTCAGCGCCAGGCGAATCGCATCGAGCGAAAGGTCGGCGAGGCCCTGCCAGTACATCGCTTTCGTGCCCGCGGTGAGCGGTCGGTCGTAGTACTCGGCCGTCTGGTCCATGAGGGCGAAGAACGGCTTCTGGTCGACGTCACGCATCGATGGTCCTCGCATCGTTGCCGAGCATCGCGAGCGCTTCCTCGGTCGATCGGCGGTTGAAATCGGAGACGGATTCGCGGCCTCGCGGCGGGCCTGGCTCGCGCTCGACCCACTTCGCTTCGAACCCTTGCCAGCCCCGCTCGCAGCACTTCGCCAACGCCTGCGGCAGCGTCATGCCCGCCTTCGCCGCCTCTCGAGCGATGCCGTCGAGAGCCGTCTCGGTGAGCGGCGCGCGCTTCGCCTTGCGGATGGCGAGGAAGTCGGTCCAGACCTTCTCGGGCACGTCGCCGGGGCGATCGGGAGGAGCAGAGCGCGCGGAGCGCGTGTCTTTTCTCTCCTCCTTGTCTGGCTTATGGAGTCTGGTGTCTGGAGTCTGGCTAGGGTTTCCGTTGGGTTCTTCGCGGAAACCGTCTGGGTTTTTTCTGGGTTCCGTTTCGGTATCCGTGTCGATATCCGTCTGGGTTTCCGTTTTCTTCGGTCGGCCGCCTCGCCTGCCGATCTCTCGGTTTCGCTCCGCCTTCGTCGTCGCGGCTTCGATCTCGCGTTCGCAACGGCGCTGCGTCCATGCGCCATCAACCAGTTCGAAGAACTCGGCGAGCACGCGGTCGACCGCTTCACGTTCCTCGCGAGTCCTGGCGCCGATGAGGCGCGCAGCCTGCTCTTCCGGGATCGCACCCTCGCGCGTGTAGTACACGTCGAGCAGTCGCGTGTAGGCGCCATGCTCGAGCAGCGTGAGGTGCCCGGCATCGCGCAGGTAGTCGCCGATATGGCGCTTGTAGAAGTTCACCGTGCCCCCTCGAACAGGTCCGGGCGCTGCGAGTTTTCCGACGGGATCCGGCGCAGCAATCCACGCTCGGCGCCCTCGCGCAGCCTCCGCATCGCGTAATAGCGGCTCCATCCGAAGTGCTCGGAGGTCTCGACCCAGGTGATGCGACGGCCGGTCGACGAGACCCAGGCGGCGCAGCGCTCGACGGGATCGGTGACGATCTCCGTTGCTTGCGTGGACGCCTGCTGCAGGCGGTCGCCGGCGCCGCATGGCAGGTCGAGGCGCTGGGCCTGCGCGGCGATCCACGCGATCGGATTGATGCGCGGCAGCCGATACCGGAAGCGTCTGCCTTCACGCTCGCGTACCAGTGCGCCACGCTCGATCGCTGGTCGAATGCGGTTCGTCAGATCCTTCACCGGGAACCCGCCGAAAAGCTCGGCGATCTCGTTCGCCGTGATCGACGTCGGGGCGCCTGGACGCGACAGGTGCTCGATGACGCGGTGCGCGACCGACCCGGTGCGGATGGCGCGCATCAGGCGGCCCTCAATGCGTCGACGGCCGGCGCTGCGTAGTTGGAACGGATCAGCGCGGCCGCGAGCGGCGGGCACACGCTGTTGCCGCACATGCGCACCTGCGCCGACTTCGGCAGCGGTCGGCCATCGGCGCCGCGGTCGATCACGTAGCTGTCGGGGAAGCCCTGCGCGCGGTACAGCTCGCGCGGCTGCAGCATACGCATGCCGACGTCGGCGATTGCGTAGTGGGCGCCCTCAACGGTGACGAGGCCGAACCGGTCGCGCGTCGGCACGGTGTGCAGAGGCTCGGTGAGCTGCTGGCCGTCGCGGTCGTTGCCGTAGTACTTCACGAGCAGCGCGCGAACCTCGGCGTGGTGCTGGCCGCCGGCGCTGACCGTGTGCAGTGGCTCGTCGGCCGGCGCGCTATTGCTCGTGCCGCGCAGCTTGACCATGTTCGCGGCGACCAGGTGGTGATGGTCCTGCGTCGTCACGGTGCTGATCGGCTTCTCGACCGGCCAGCCGGGCGACTCGTTCCCGCCGTAGTGCTTCGCGAGGAACGCGGCGACGAGCGCGTGCTTCTGGCCGTCGACGCACGTGCCCAGCGGCTTCTCGAGACCCGGCACGCGCGGCGCCTGCCCGGGCCGCTCGCCGTAGCCGGTTTGGATGAGCGTCGGGGACGCCAGCGCGAGCTCGCCGCGATTCGCTGCAGTGATCGTGTGCAGAGGCTCGTCGATCGAATGCACGCGCGCATCGGTCGGGTGCGTGACTGGCACGATGAACGGCTTCGGGTTCTCGAGCACGTAGCGCTTGATTCCGTGCGCGATGCGCCGCATCGTTGCCTCGGCCAGTGGTCGCTCGCGCTCGAAGATGCTCGGACACGGGATCGACCAGTCGATGCACTCGGCGGCCGCGCGGTAGGGCTTGCAGCCCTTCCCATGCGTCGGCGTCGGCCAGACGATCGGTGCGCCGTCGCGCCGTGCGACGAGGAACAAGCGCTTGCGGATCGTCGGCGCGCCGAAGTCGCAGGCGCGCAGCTCGCGCCACTCGACCGCATAGCCGGCGGCGCGCAGCTGCCCGACCCAGCGCTTGAACGTCGCGCCTCGCCGCTCAGGGCATGGCCGACCGTTCGGCAGCACCGGCCCCCAGGTCTGAAACTCCTCGACGTTCTCGAGGAAGATCACGCGCGGCCGCGCCTGGCGCGCCCACTTCACGACGACCCACGCGAGCGATCGGATCTTCTTCGAGACGGGCTTGCCGCCCTTCGCCTTCGAGAAGTGCTTGCAGTCCGGCGAGGCCCACAGCAACCCGATCGGGCGACCCGCAGCGACCGTCACCGGATCCACCTCGAAGACGTCGCTCACGAGGTGCAGCGTCTGCGGATGGTTGGCCTGGTGCAGCGCGACGGCCTGCGGATCGTGGTTGATCGCGATGTCGACATGGCGGCCGATCGCCTGCTCGATGCCGGTGCTTGCCCCACCGCCGCCGGCGAACATGTCGACAACGAGCTCGTCGGCGATCGACAGCAGGAACTGCGGCGTCAGCACCGCACGCACTCCCTCAGGTACTGCCGCACCAGCGCCGCGATCGACGCCGGCTCGCGCGTGAGCCAGAAGCACGAGGCGATCACGCGAAGGCGGCTGCGGGTGCGAGGGTGGATCGGTCGGATCTCGTGCACTTCGTCACCTTTCCCGGTCACTCCCGGGCTTTCCCGGTTTTTCCCCAGCGCTCCACGCGCTCGGCAATTAACTTGGCGGCATGAACACGACGCTTGATCTCCGGCACCAGGACGCTCTCGATCCACTCGCCGTCGTCCATCCCGTCTGCCTCGGCGACCGCCTTCATCGCCGCATGCAGGTCCGCGTCGAGCTTGGCGCGAACGTCCTTCCGTTCGAGAGCCATGTGTCAGGCGACCTTTTCGGCGGGCGCGGTTCCGCGCAGGTAGGCCCAGTCGACGTCGGGGCGCAGGTCTTCGCAGCGCACGGTGCCGTCGGACTCTCTCTCGATCGCGATGCACAGGCTCTCGCCGATGCGAGCGCCCTTCACGGCGAGCGCTTTGCGCAGGTAGCCGATCGTGGTTCCGCATCGGATGGCGAACTCGGTCTGCTCGGCGACCGAGAGCGAGTTGAGGTACGCGCGCAATTTGTCCATGACCGCGCACTTTACCCGAGGGTACAGTTCGCCGCAACACCTACAGGGAATTTACCTATCGGTAAGCAGACCGGAGAATCCGGCGCGATGGAACCGACCGACCGAAAGGCGCGCTTCGCGCACCGGCGAGCGCGCCTGGCCGAGCTGCTCAAGGCCCTCGAGCCGGCGCCGCGCGCGTGGTTCGCCGCTGCGATCCAGCGCTCGGAAAGCTACGTGGCTCGCCTGTTGTTGCCGGAAGGCGACGAGCACCGAAAGAACATCGGCGACGCGATCATGGCCGCTGCAACATCGGAGCTCCGGTTGGATCCAGGTTGGTTCGACCTTCCACTCGGGACAGCCATCCCCGAAGGTGTGAGGTTGGACGAAAAAGGGAACGTCTCCTTCGATCGCCACCGGGGCCCCGCTCGTCAGAGCCGACAAATCGCAACCGTCGAGCGAGTGACGGAAATCACGCTTCTCCCCGCCCCTTTCGATCACGATCGTTTCGGCCAGCTGCCAGAAGAACAGCGCCAGGACATCGCACAGGTGGCGGCGCTTATGGTCGACGCGTTCTCTCGATACAACCCGCCGCCCGAGAAGGGGGGTAGGTCATGGGGGAAAGGAAGTCGGTCGGTCGAGGCGCAGGAATTGCAGCCGAGGAAGAGGCCCGCCACGAAGAAGCGTGTCGGATGATGAGACGGCAGCCCTTCCAACTGATCACCCACCCGACGGCGCTGTCGACCGATACAGTCGAGTGCCTCGAGCAGCTGCTCGACGAAGCGCGGTGCGGCAAGCTAATTGGGCTAGCATTCGCCGCGATGTACCGCAACAGAAAATATCTCCCCGAGGCGTGCGGTGAGGCGCATCGGAATCCCACCTTCGCCCGCGGCATGGTCGCCGCCCTGGACGACATGCTTGGCCGGCGCCAGCGCGGCGAAGAATAGGGGCATCATCGCGCCCGACATGCACGACGCTGCCCTCTGGATCGGCGAGCAGGGAATCGGCTTGGCGCTGCTGCTCGCCGCGGCTGCGAGCACCGCGTTCATCGTCGATCGCCTGCCGCGCATCGGCTTGTGGCTCGAGGCCGCGGCGCAGCTCGGCGTATGCACCCTGCCGCTGCTGCTCGCCATCCTCGCGGCCGTCTACGCCTACCCCGATCGCCCGGCGCGCGCCCTGCTCGCCGTAGGGGCGGGCGCCGCGCTGGCCGCCTGCATTCTCGCGATCGTCTGGCGCAACTTGCGCATCCCCTGGCGCCGGCGACTCTGATCGCCAGCTGACCGAACGGCCCGCCTCGAGCGGGCTTTTTGTTGCTCCGTAGCTTTACCTCAGGGTATTGACTGCCACATTACCCTCGGGTACAGTCTAGTCGTCAAGACGGAGGAACGAACGATGAACGACTGGAAAGCGAAGCAGGAAGCGCAGGCCGCGGTCGTGCAGGCGCTCTACGCGGCGAATCCGCAGTTCGTGCAGATCGGCGGCAAGGTCGACGCGCTGCAGGCCGCGGCGAAGAACATCCGCATCGAGCTCGCGGCGACCTTCCCCGGCGTGAAGTTCTCGGTGAAGTCGAGCCGGTTCTCGATGGGAGATTCGATCCGCGTGCGCTGGACCGACGGCCCGACGATCGGCCAGGTCGACGAGATTATCGACCGCTACGCCGGGGGCTCCTTCGACGGCATGACCGACTGCTACTCGTACGCACGCGACGCCTGGCGCGATGCCTTCGGCGATGCGAAGTACATCAGCAGCGAGCGCGAATCCAGCGACCGGGCGATCGCGTCGGCGATCCGCACGGTGTTCGCGAGATATCCGGGCAACTTCCGAGACGTCGAGCGGCCGAGCCCGGAGCAGTACCGCAAGGGTGACCTGCGCAGCGTCCGCGTCAACGGCTTTAACCAAGCCCTCGACGAGCTCATCCGGAGCGAAGTGAGCCGGCGCACGTGGGCGATCAACAAGGCGGCGCCTGTGGCGCTCCCCGACGAATTGGAGGCGGCATGACCCCCATCGACGTGACCCTCACCGCCCTCGGACAGACGTTCCGCGTCGAGGGCGAATTCGAACCCTCGCGCCCGGCGATCACTGCCGGCCCGCCCGACAACTGGGAGCCTGCCGATCCCGCCGAATGGGATGAGTACACGATCACGCTCGCCGACGGCACGGACGACCTGAGCGAGCTGCTCGAACGGGTGAACGTGCCCGGGCGCGGGATAACGGCGTCCGATCACATCCGCGACCTGGCCGAGCTGCAATGGCTGCGCGACTGCGACAACGACAGGCGCGCGGCATGAGAGCGACCGACCTTGCCCGCCTCGAGTGGGAGATTCGGCATAGCGGCATCCGCCCGATCGACCTGCTCGCAATGGCGCTCGGCTATGGGCTGCTCCTGACCGTCGTGCTGGCGATCGTCGTCTCGCTCGTCGACTGGATGCAGGGGCGCCCGCACGAGGTACTGCCGCAGATCGTGGCGCTGCTTGAGTGGATCGACGGAGGGCCGGCGCGATGAGCCGGATCCGCGCCAACGAGATCGAAGCCCTGCGCCGCGCCGTCGAGCAGTACGAAGACATCAAGCGCGTCGTCGTGCAGATCGTCAACGAGAACCCCGAAGGGCTCGCGCCGAAGATCCGGCCGCTGTTCGGGCAACGGCCGCGCGTGGCCCGGCGACTGCGGAGAGCAGCGTGACGAAGCGAACCATCACGATCGAGATCGTCGACGACGGCGGCTCGGGCGAATACACCGTGCGCGAGGGCGACCGCTACTGCGATCGCCTGTGCTGGGACGAAATGCTGGGGACGGTCGCCGAGCTCACGCACCCGCGCATCGGCGAAGCCCGCTACCGGATGGAGACCGCCGAGCAGCACGCGGCGCGCGAACGCCGGCGGCAGGAGATCGCCGCTCTTCACGGGAGCAAAGCGTGAACGCCGTACTCGAACAGGTCGACGCGCCGGTGCGCGATCGCGGCTACGTCGGCGGCGGCAACGTCGCCGGCATCCTCGGCGTGTCGCCCTACAAGACGCCGCTGCAGGAGTACCTCACGATCGTCGGCGAGGCCGAAGCGCCCAGCGCCGAGCGGCTGTCGTTCTTCCGCCGGCGCAAGAGCTTCGAGCCGGTCGCGGCCGAGCTCTTCGAGGAGAAGACCGGCCTGCAACTGGTCACGGTCAACGAGCGATACACCGACCGCGAGCACGCGTTCATCAAGGCCGAGATCGACGCCGAGACCGCCGGCGGCGAGAACGTCGAGATCAAGACGGTGCACCCGCTGGCCGCGCGCGATTGGGGCGAGGAAGGCGCCGACGACTGCCCGGTGTACGTGACCGCGCAGGCGCAGCACGGTCTGATGGTGCGCGACCGAGACCTCTGCTACGTGCTGGCGATGATCGGCTTCGACGACGTGCGCGTGTACCGCGTCGAGCGCGACGAGGAAATCATCGCGACCCTGCGAAAGCGCGAAATCGAGTTCTGGCAGGAGCACGTGCTCACGCGCACGCCGCCGCCGCCCGCCAACGTCGAAGATCTGCGCGTGCTCTACCGGCGCGACGCCGGCAACGCGATCGAGGCGACGCCGGAGATCGTCGAGCGCATCGCGCGCCTGGTCGACCTGACGCACCGAGCGAAGGAGCTCGAGGGCGCGATCGGCGACGAGAAGGAAGCGATCCAGCTGTTCATGGGCGACGCCGCGAGCGTGACGATCAACGGCAAGCCGGCGATCACGTGGAAGTCGCAGACGAGCAACCGATTCGACCAGGCCGGCTTCAAGGCCGCGCACCCGGATCTGTTCGAGAAGTTCAAGGCCGCGAGCGAGAGCCGCGTTTTCCGGATCAAGTGAAGGAGCAACGAACGATGAGCAATGCTGCATTGAAGGCTGTCACGACCGGCACGGCCGTCGCCGAAATGAAGCCGAAGGAAAAGATCGCGCATCTGCTGAACCAGCGGCGCGGCGAGATCGCGAAGATGCTGCCGAAGCACCTGAACGCCGAGCGCCTGCTCAAGGTGGCGCAGATCGCCGCGACGACGACGCCGGCGCTGGCCGAGTGCGACATCCCCTCGCTGATCGGCGCGATCGGCCAGTGCGCGCAGATGGGCCTCGAACCGAACACCGTGCTCGGGCACGCCTACCTCGTGCCGTTCAACACGAAGCGCAAGGATGCGCAGGGCCGCGAGCGCTGGGTCAAGTCGGTGCAGGTCGTGATCGGCTACAAGGGCTTGATCGACCTCGCGCGCCGCTCCGGGCAGATCGCGAGTATCGCCGCGCACGAAGTCTGCACGAACGACCACTTCGAGCTGGTCTACGGGCTCGACGAGAAGCTGAATCACTCGCCCTCGATGGGCGAGCGCGGCGAAGTGATCGGGTTCTACGCAGTGGCGAAGCTGCAGGGCGGCGGACACGCGTTCGAGTTCATGAGCGTGCACCAGGTGCGCGAGATCATGGCCGCGACGCAGAGCAAGGGGAAGTACGGCCCCTGGCACGACCACTTCACCGAAATGGGCCGCAAGACCGTCATCCGGCGCCTGGCGAAGTACCTGCCGCTGTCGGTCGAATTCCAGACTGCAGTGGCGCTCGACGGCATGGCCGCCGCCGACAAGGATCAGCAGCTCGACACGATCGACGGCGAGTTCACGATCGTCGGCGAGCACGCCGAGATCGAGCACGACGCGCCGCCCGCCGACGTCGATGCCGAGCAGGCCGCGGGCCTCGAGCAGGCGACGCAGCCGCCCGCCGACGCCGCGCCGCGCATCACCTTCGCGCAGCTCGTCGAGCGCATGCAGCAGGCGAAGAGCCTCGAGGCTCTCGACGAGCTCGGAGACCTCATCCAGACGCTTCCCGCCGACCAGCAGCCCGACGCGAGCAACGAGTTCGGACGGCTGCGCAAGGCGCTCAAGGCGAAGGAGTGAGCATGCGCGCGATCGTATTCGACACCGAAACCACCGGGCTCGACGAGCCCGCCCTCGTGCAGTCGGGCTGGGTCGAGGTCGACCACATGGGCGAGCTCGCGCACCCGATCTGCGGCGAGTTCTGGAACCCGGGCAAGCCGATCAGCTACGGCGCGATGGCCACGCATCACATCATCGATGCCGACGTGGCCGATGCGCCGCCGGCGGCCGAGTTCCGGTTGCCCGATGGCGTCACGCACCTGATCGGCCACAACGTCGATTTCGACTGGAAGGTGATCGGCGAGCCCGACGTCAAGCGCATCTGCACGCTCGCGCTGGCCCGGCGCATGTGGCACGACCAGGACTCACACACGCTCGGCGCGCTGCTCTATCGGACGATGGGCGCCGACGCCCGCATGGCACTGCGCGAGGCTCACAACGCGATGGCCGACGTCGGGTTCTGCGCGCACGTGCTGCGGGCGATCTGCGCCGCGCGCCGGCCCGCCGATCTCGACGACCTGTGGCGCATGTCCGAAGAGGCGCGCGTGCCCACGCACATGACGTTCGGCAAGCACAAGGGAATGGCGCTGCGCGACGTGCCGGCCGACTACAAGGCGTGGCTGATGCGACAGGCCGACGTCGACCCGTACCTGATGAAGGCGCTGCGCGCGTAACGATTCGCCCCCGGAACGCCGCGGGATTCTCCTCCGAATCGTGGCGCATGCCGGTGGAAGGCCGGCACTTTCAACCAACAGGGGAAATGCAATGACGATGACGCTGGCCGACCACGAGCGCCGCAAAGCCGAGGTCCGCGACCAGATCGCTGCGGAGAAGAAGCGGCACGCCGAAGCGATGGGCGCGCTGCAGCACGAATACATGGAGGCCGAAGAGCAGGTGCACCTCCTGTGCAATGGTCTCGACACTTCGGTCACGCTCCTCGCGGAGCACGTCCTCGCCATTCACGGCACCTTTTCGCAAGCCGGCGCCGAGCGCGTTGGCGTGATCGAAGACGCGATCGCCGATCTGCTGATCGGAGCCAAGAAGCTCCGGCACGAATACTTCGGCACGAAGGACTACGCCCACTGGCACGGTCAGCGCGAAGATCATCGCTACGGATACGGGCCGAGGCACGGATACACGATCTTCAGCGTCGGCCTGTCGCGCCCCCTTCTGGAGTCGGGCCGAGATCTGACCGAGGACGAGGTCAGCGCGGCGATCTACTACCTGCGCAATCTGGAGCGCATCCAGCGGGCAAGCGCGGACGCTGCTTCGGCTGCAGCCAGCGCGACGAGCGAAGTGCCCGCATGAGCCGCCGCATCTACCGAGTCTCGTCGACCCGCACCGGCGACGAATGGCTCGTCCGCGCGCACAACCAGGCGCAGGCGATCCGCCACGTCGTGAAGAGCGAGTACCGCGCGGCCGTTGCTTCCCAAGAGACGCTGATAGAGCTTCTGACCGCCGGCGCGAAGGTACTCGACACCGACGACGAGCCGGAGCTCGAGCTCGACGACGAACCGAGCGAGGCGACGGCGTGAGCAACACCGGCCACGGCCACGTTCGCCCGCGCCCCGACGGCATGAGGGCTCGCTGCGGCGGCCCGGCGATCTGCCCGGTGTGCGCGAGAGAGCAAGAGCAGATGCTCGCCGGCGCCGAGATAAGCGTCGACGACGAAGCCCAAGACGAAGAGCGCGCGCTGATCGAGCACATCGAACAAATTAAGCGCGAGTTCGAACGCGCTGCGAAGCCATACGTCGACCGGCTGGTGTACCTGCGCAGCTTGCGGGTGCCATCGCTGCAAATCCCGATCGTCTGACCCCCACCACCAGGAACCCCGCCCGATGTTCTCCCTCGAAAAGACCACTGCGAAAATCACTTCGTACAACGCCCGCAGCGAAACCCACGGCAAGGAAGAAGTTCCCGCCTGCGACATCCGTTTCGAAGTGAAAGTGCCGAACGACGTGTTGAGCGAATTCGGCTCGCAGCTGCGCGCGGCGCT
>JACDJB010003063.1_pt1 | contig 11309 bp, 4 predicted proteins | sample 7454121 | NCBI WGS metagenome assembly JACDJB01 (sample SAMN14253290, study PRJNA609438) | sludge metagenome | isolation source: sludge after 25d culture with pyrite | collected 2018-12-20 | reverse complement strand
CTGCTGCTGACATCAACCCTAACGATATAGAAAACGTTACAGTATTAAAAGGTGCCGCCGCAGCCGCATTGTACGGTCAGGACGCTGCCAACGGCGTTATTATGATTACAACTAAGAAAGGACAAGTTGGAAAAGTCAATGCTACAGTTAACACCAGTTGGCAATATGATACCCCTACACGTGTGCAACAACTACAAACAAGTTACGCTCCCGGAGCCCAGGGATTCTATAAAGATAAAACAATGGGAGGATGGGGACCCTTATTAAATGAAGAAGATCGGGTTTATGATAACGTTGGAGCTTTTCTGAAAAATGGTTTTTATCAAAAATATGATATAAGTCTGACTGGAGGTAGTGAAAAATTTCAGGCTTATGCTTCTGCTAACTATTCAAAAAACGATGGTATTGTTCCAAATGACTATCTGAATAAAATGGGCATCCTGTTAAAAGGAACATACCAACCTATTAAATCACTAATTTTTACAGTTTCTGCAAATATACTTGAAAACACTTCACGTTCATTCAGTTCTACTGGCATGAGTTCAGTTTATAACTGGTCAATCAATGATAATATCAGGCATTATGAGGAGGCTACTGGTTTCCCGAGACATTTGTATTATAACGACGACAACAAATACAACTCTCCGATTAGTCCGCTTTACTCGCGTTACAATGACTACGGTAAATCTGTTGGTATGCGCAACATATTAAATGGATCAATTAACTGGAAACCGGTCAGAAATTTAGAAATAACGGGACGGCTCAGCTATGATACTAGATCTTCAAAGAGTGATAGTTACAATGTGCCACGTTGGGACGATGCCGTCAAATTACCCAACTTTATGGCGCCATTCTCTTTTTCCCCATTCTCTTTTACGTCAAAAATTGGTTTCGCACCCAACACTCCTGAATGGCAGAAAGAGTATGATTATGAGTATGCTCAATGGTTAGCTAAATACAATGAAGCACTGGCAGCCTATATCAAGGCCAGTAAAGAACTTGCTGCATTTGACTTTCCAGCGCCCTTTACCTTAAACGAAGGATCAGCCAATTACGAAACAAAATTAGCCGAATATAATACCGCTTATGCTGAAAGTATGAGCAAATACAATAAGTATTATATGGAGGTTCCCTATCTGAACAGAAAAGATCTGGAAGATGTTGACAAAGATTTACTTGGTTTATACAAAGTATCATCCAGCCGTAGCCAACTGTTTACTGCCTCAGCTTTAGCCACCTACAAATGGGAATTACCGAGGGACTTCAATCTGGACTTTTTGATCGGAGGTGAAGTCAAAATGGAAGAAGGTTTTTCAATGGAAAACAGTGGCAGAGATTTTATCATTCCTGGGACTTACAGTTTAAGTAACACCAATAGCAGCTATGTTTACCTTTCTGATAGAACAGTTGAACATAGAGAAAAACGTATGTTTGGTTATTTCGGTGAAATTCGCGGCGATTATAAGGGACTTGCTTCACTTAGTGTGACGAGTCGCTGGGACTGGTCATCAACTATCATTAAAAACCCGTTTTATTATCCTTCCATTACCGGAGGGTTACTTTTCTCGGAGTTATTCAATCTGAGCAATGATATTTTCAACTACGGGAAATTACGTGGAAATTATGCTGTAGTAGGAAAAGATGCCGGCGTTTATCTTTATGACCGACGCTACAAACAATTCGCTACATATCCTGATAATGGTTACGGCATTGACCCAACTTTATCATCAGCCGATAGAAACCTGACACCGGAAATGTCTTATTCATGGGAAATCGGAGCTGACTTACGCTTCTTCGATAGTAAAACAAGACTTGATTTAGCGTACTATTCGGTAAAAGCCGATAACCAGATTGTTACCGTTCGTGTATCACCTTCTTCCGGTTATATTTTGCAAACCAGAAATGAAGGAGCCATCCGAAACCACGGTATAGAATTAACACTGGACCAGGACATTATTAAAATGCGTGATTTCTCATGGACAGCAATGTTCAACCTAGGCATAAACCGCGGCACAGTAGTTAGTTTACCTGAAGATGTGGCTGAAATTACGGGAGCGCAGTATGGCGACATTTACACCTCTGCCTATCTGGGAGGCTCAACAACAGGGTTATCAGGGAAAGACTATTTACGTACTGCTGACGGAAAAATCATTGTCGGATCTGATGGATATCCTAAAATAGATCCGAATAAGAACAAATACATCGGAAACCGTGAACCTCTTTTCCAATCAGGGATTACCAACACAATCAAGTACAAGGACATGACTTTATCCTTCCTTTTCGAAGGTCGTTTGGGAGGTGATGTGGTAAATGTAACTGGCCGTGGACTGATTTCGAATGGTCAGAGCAAAATGCTGGAAACATACAGAGGAAGACAGATCGTGGTAGATGGAGTTGTTGAACAAGAAGATGGCTCCTATGAACCAAACACAACACCCATCACACTTGATTATCAAACCATCACCAATTACTTCTATGCTGTAAGTTCGAATTTCGTAGAAGACGGCTCTTACATTCGGTTGAGCTATGTGACATTGAACTATGACTTATCAAAACTGATAAAAGGAACTCCTTTGACTGGTTTACGCTGCTCATTAACCGGGAACAATTTATTCCTGTTGACCAGATACACAGGAGCAGATCCCAGCTTGAACGCGAATACCAGCGCGGGTGGTACAGGCTCTGCCGGTATCGATAATTATGCTGTGCCTAATACAACCAGTTTTAACTTTGGCATTACAGCTACATTCTAAATGGATTAGTAATAAATAAAAAACAATTGTTAATCAATAAAATATGAATATCCGATATACAACATTAATTCCGGTCCTGTTATTATTCTTATTTACCGGCTGCGAGGACTTTCTGGATGTAAATACCAGTAAAGACAGTCCGACTACTATAACCGTTGACCAGGCGCTTCCGACTGCTTGTTTTTATGCTGCCCAGAGCATTTACGACCATGCAGAATACAGCGTATACCTGTCACAAGCATTAACTACTCCTTCGAAAAGCCAGACCGGTACTTATGCTTACAGTCAGGGATGGGAATTTCTATCTATGAACCGTCACCCGCAATGGCGCAGGCATTTCTACGACTTAGGTGCCAATATCAACGAAATGATTCGTGCGGCTGAAAAAATTAATTCCAGAAACTTTATTTTAATCGGTCGTACCATCATGTTACAATCGACGATGCTGACAACCGATGCTTTCGGAGATATACCCCGCTCAAATGCCTATACATCCACTTCTCCAACTTATGATACTCAGGAACAGGTCTATCAATGGATGTTTCAGGAAGCAGACGAATTGGTAGCATTATATGAAAACGATGCATGGATTAACAATCCGGACAACATTCCCATTACTGAAAAGATGGACAGGATTTACAAAGGAGATATGAAGAAATGGGGACTTTATGCAAAAGCTTTACGTGCGCGTTTGTGGTTGCGCAAACTACCTAATTGGGAAAACACACCTGCCGTTTGCAACCGAATCGTTGAAATGGCGGATGAAGTTTTAAATGATCCGGCATGGGAGGAACCACGTTACAATTACCCCGGAGGAACCAACGAGCAGAATTGTCCATGGGGAACATCGGCACCCATCATCAACGCATGGGAAAGTCGCGGCAACAGGTTGGCAACTTCTACACCTACCAAATTCTTTGCATACGGAATTTTAGGCGCTTACCCCAACCGGCTGACAACCAGGCTATCGGCACTCGATCCACGAACAGAAAAACTGATGACTCCCAGAGGAACCGGAGCCAGCGGAAGTGATGCCATCAGATGGATGGAAAGCAATATCGGCATGGATGTATCAATGAAGGTAACTTTCTATCCGGATCTCTATGCAACAACATCTGGAACAAACCCATATACTAAAAATGACGGCTACATAGCATTGATTACCGATGAAGAACTGATGTTTATCAAAGCCGAGGCACAATACTGGAGTGGTGATAAACCAGCTGCATACAACACTACTAAAGATGCTGTTCTGAAAAACTTTGAACGGTTGAATATAAAAGAACCTGTTGCATCTGTAGATGGAAATAATGCCGTAAAACGTTATAAGCTGTTCTTTGATGTACGTTTACCTGGAGCTTCTACTTTCACCATCGCAGATCTGATGCAACAAAAATTTGTTGCCATGTATCTGCAACCTGAACAATGGAATGATATGCGTCGTTACAATTACAGCAGCAAAACCAATGGGATTAAATACGATGATGTGGCTGTATATACTATTACCACATGCCATAAAGGGACAGGAACATCCTTTAATGTGGCTGATTTTAACACAGAATATTCTCTACGCCGCCCCTACAACCTTTACGAACCCTACTGGATGCAGGATGATGCCTTTGGAACGAATGCTGAACTTTCACCAAACGCATGGATTAACCGGTTGAATTACGATCCGGAAACCGAAGACAAATACAACCGCAAAGAACTGGAGCGCCTGGGAGCTTATAAAAACCACGAGTGGTTGAAAAAAAGGATGATCTGGGCATACAACAAAAGCGGGAAAGCAACTGCCAGTGACCCGACAGAGTGGAAGTAGAAACACAAACAAAACAATAACAAAATCATTAATACAGATACAAAACACAATGAATATGAAACCTCAATATCCTCTGTACAAAAGTGTCATTTTAAGGAAAGCTTGGAAGAGTCTCTTATACAGTTTGATGTTTATAACACTCTCTTCTTGCGAAAAAAATGATTTCTTTGATGAAAACACAATCACAGGAAATGTTGGTCCACAGGCATACTGGGAAGTGGGTAGTTCTACAGCAAGTGCCGGAAGCAATGTTCCATTTGTAGTGCAATATTACTCAACAGTTGCCGAAATTGATCATTCTGAAGTATGGTATAACCTCACTGAGATTCAGGAAAAGAGTGTTTCCTGTACATGGGTAACCACTTTTACCTATTCATATAATTCCATTAAATCGGAAGAAAAGCGTATTGCTCAGAAAATAAAAGAATACCCTCATGCTCTTGCGGTTTGGTCTGACTCTTTACATGCATACTCATTCTCTGCTGATTTTCCGGTGAGTGGCACTTTAAAACCATTTTCCTGGGTAAAACCGGATGTATTCGACTCAACCAGAATGATTACTTATTTCGGACCGGATTTCATGCAACATTTTAAAGACAGTTTGTATAATCTCCTGAAATTTGCCGATTTCAAAAACATGATATTGGGATTAAGTTTGATGGACAATTTTACACAGTATACCGACTCTACTTTTGATATTAACTCTAATGGCTATGTGTATCATTTTCCAAAAGATACAAACGGAAACACCCCTGTTCCCGATGCAATCAGAGACCTCTATGATCAAATATCATTTAAACAGTTAGTTTCAGGAGCTTCCGGATATAACGTTGAGTTTAAAAGGAATTATTTTCTGGAAGCCCGGTTACGTGTCTATGACAAAAACAACATTTACGGAACAACTGTATCAAAAAGGATAGACATCAATTGATTTTCGATTTAATTATTTATAATTTTATTCAGCAGTATATAACAAGCAACCTTTCAGTATGAATATATTAACACTGGAGCACATGAAAACAATATCCCGCATAAAACAATATCTTTTTATAAGTTTTTTAGGAATCATGACTTTCGGATGTATTGACAATGATCCGGAAATTGAAGAATTACCGTCAGCAGCGGTGGCATTTACATACGAAGTAATTGATGATGTTTATCAGCTGGACTATTATGTCGGCGCAACCATACAATTCAAAAGCCTGTCTGCGCTGAAAGGCGAATGTGTATGGGATTTCGGAGACGGCAGCGAACCTGTTACCGGTGAGGTTGTAACACATAAGTTCGCAACGGATGGGACATATCAGGTTAAACTGACTGTTGCGGGGTTAAAATTCAACAGACAACCTATCCTGATTAAAGACATTGTTCCCATTATGTCCATTGATTCCATTGATGGAGGCATATGCGAAGTACTGTCAACTCCGGTCAGCATTTCGGTAGAATTACCAAATCCGGAAAATCTTACAGAAGAATATCTTTGGGTTTTTCCACAAGGGACTACAGATGAAAACGGTAATCCGGTCAGCACATCAACTTCACGCGATCCAGGTAAAGTAAAATTCAGTCATGTGGGCTCTCAAACCGTACGTTTACAGGTAAAACTTGCCGGACGACAACTTGAAGAAGGCCGTGTAAACGTACAGGTCGCTTACAATCAAGATATGCCAACTTTATATTACGCCGTAAAAGGGGGTAACATTATGGCGCTCAAACTGGTCAGCAACAAACCGGTGGGCATGAATATCTATCCCTTCGACATGGGGATTTCATCCGGGAAACATCCGTTAAACATCGTTTATAGTGAACCTTCATTATACATACTTGATTGCGGTCAGCAATTTACCTATGTTGATGATGCTGCAGGTATTTTGGGAGACGGACGGATCACTGTAATGTCGAAGGACGGATCGAAGGTTGAGACTATGTTATCTAACGTAGGCGGAGCAGCATTCAACGATCCTTTTTATGGATATATTGAAGGTTCTAATTTGTATTTTTCAAATAGAAATACCGGAATAAGTAAAATTGGTCTTAATGAACGCAACAAAGTTTTTTCTACTACAGAATTCCCCTGGTACGTACAAAATGCCACACTGGGATACTACAATAACGGCTGGAGTTACGGTTCGATGAATGCTTGTTTTACTAAAATAAACGGCACCTGGTACTGGTGTAAAACCTATAATGGAACAGGAATTTTCCGTTTCACAGACGGTGACATTCTACCAGCAGCAATTACAGGCGGACACCCAGCCCCTTCTGCAGGTGTTGCTTTATCGGGGATGAATCCAAAATCTTTAGTATGGGACAGCAAAAACCAATTTATTTACTTTACGGTTTATGATACCGGATACGAAGGGTTATATCGTTGTACACTGACTCAATTCAACGACATTGGTGGTACCAAAAGTAATTTGACACAATACAAGTTGACAACAACAAACAATAAGAGTGTTACACCGATCACTGAAACAGGTAAGGGTGAAGGGTCAACTGGTGAGTTTATTGGTATTTCTCAATTGGCAATAGATGAAACCACCGGAGATGTTTACTTTGGTTTACGTTCTGCCAATCCCAGCGAAGTAAAATCGGGTCTGATGCGCTATAACAAAGCAACCAACAAAATCGAACATGTAATAGAAGGGGTTGAAATTTATGGTGTGGCTGTAAACAACACCAAGTCAAAATTGTTTTAAATATAAATACAAATAAAATACATTGTAATCTTGATGAAACGTCTGATTTCTTTTGCATTTCTGCTATTATTCACAGGTCTGTATCTTGTTGCCCAGAATCCTAAACGTGAAGTTCGTTCGGTGTGGCTTTCAACTGCCTGGAGACTCGACTGGCCATCAACCACAGTGCCTGCTGCAACCGGAACAAATGAATCATCCCGGGAAACGGCTCGTAATGTCCAGAAATCAGGTTTAATATCTGTACTTGATAAACTACAGGCTGCGAATTTTAACACCGTATTTTTTCAGGTCAGACCCATGTCGGATGCATTTTACAACTCACAATACGAGCCCTGGAGTCAGTATCTATCTTCTGTTCGTGGCGCCGACCCGGGTTGGGACCCACTGGCTTACATCATTGAAGAAGCTCATGCGAGGGGCATCGAAGTTCATGCGTGGCTAAACCCTTATCGTTATTCTTCATCTTCAGAATCTCACGGTAATCTTCCTGAAGATTACGCCAACACACATCCTGAATGGCTGATGGATTATGGTGGTTATACCAAGATATTGAACCCGGGTATACCGCAGGTACGGCAACGCATTTGCGATGTAGTGGCCGACATCATTAACAAATATGATGTGGACGGTATCGTTTTCGATGACTATTTCTACGCAAGCGGTACCACTGATGCCATGGATCAGGACCAATATCAGCTTTACAATCCAAACAATTTATCACGGGGTGACTGGCGACGCGAGAATGTAAACCAGATGGTTCGGGACGTACAGACACGCATCAACAGTATCAAGCCTTATGTAACTTTTGGTATCAGTCCGGCCGGTGTAGCAGCCTCAGATATCAACGTAGCCTACAAATACGGTGTGGAAAAAGCACCTGTCGGCAGCGACTGGCAATACAACAGCATTTACAGTGATCCGCTGGCCTGGTTAAAGGACGGTTCAATTGATTATATTTCACCGCAACTTTACTGGACAACCGGATCTACTAATGATTATTCGAAACTCAGTCCATGGTGGGCAAAAATTTCAAATTTCTTCGGAAGACACTATTATTCAAGCAATTCGAGTCCTTTCTCCTCTAGTGAACTGATTAATGAAATCAACATCAATCGGAATGCCGATTTAAATGGTACGACTGGTAGTGTGTATTTCCGCACCAACAATATCCCTTCAGCTACCTTTACAGCATTTAAGTCTGGTCCTTATCAATCTCAGGCTTTACGGGCTGCATACGGATGGAAAACTGCGCCTGTACACGGATTAGTGGAAAGTTTGTTCCTTGCCGGACAAAACCTGAGTTGGAGCTATGCTGATGATTTAGTACGTTACAGTATTTACGCTATTCCAAGAGCGAATATTAACGATGCGGATGTTTTCACCAGTCCGAAATACCTGGCGGGAATCTCTTACACGAAGAGTTTCAAATTACCTACTACCGTAAATTCAGCTACACACATCATTGCTGTAGCTGTTTACGACCGTTTCGGCAATGAATTTTCACCTCGCATACTCGGTGATATATCAACAACAGCACCTGCAGCTCAACTGACTTACCCAGCCCAAAGCGCTGCAAATGTTGTATTACCAGCCTACTTCACCTGGCTGCCGGTTGCTGGTGCCGCCTATTATGTTTGGGAATTAGCAGAAGATGCTGCATTTACAAAACCGGTTGTATCCAGAGAAGTAACAAGTCCCGCATTCTATTCCGGACTGCAAACCAACATCAAAGAAAATAAGACTTACTATTGGCGGGTAAAAGCAATCAAACCCAATGCTCCACTCAGTATATCTGAGGTTCGTAGTTTTGAAGGAACAAAATTCAAAATCACGTCACCGGCCGATGGAACTGAGCATGTTCCCATGGAACCGGAATTCAGTTGGACTGACATCGGACAGGGAGCTACTTACACCCTTGAAATCTCAAACAAATCCGATTTCTCGACCCTGACATACACTGCGAACGTGCAGACTACAACAGCCAAACTTCCGGCAGGTTTATTGGCAACTTCAACGACCTATTATGCCAGGGTAAAAGCGGTTAAAGGTGAAATACAAGCCATCTCAGAACGTATTTATTTCGTTACCGAAGAAGTACCGATCCCAGTGCCTGTACTAACTTCGCCTGCTGATGGTTCAACTGTTTACGGCACAGAAATAGAAATCACCTGGCAGCAACAGGATTCCAAAGGTTTCCGTGCAGAAATGTCGCAAAGTTCTTCTTTTCCTACACGCGGCACTACGCTCAAATCAGTTGATCCTTTCGTATATAACGTTGTTTACGACAACTTATCCGACGGCATCTATTATCTCCGTGTCAGAGCTAAAAACAGTGATGGACTCACAGAACCATCGGCATACATTACAGTCAACCTGAAAAACACATCAGCCGTACACAATCCCGGCAGTTCTGATTTCTGTTACCTTTATTATGATATAACCGGTAACAGCCATATCGTGATTGAAAATGCAGCAAGCACAAATGCTACCCTGGAGCTATACTCACTATCAGGATTATTGATTAATAAACAGATATTCAGTCTGACGGCAGGAAAAAACACACTGAGCCCGAATTATTCAGGATATGAAAAAGGCTTATATCTGATAAGAATAAAATCAGGGAATACAGAAAAAACACTTAAAATGAGACTTTAAATCAATTTAAAACAATATGAATTCAAACATATTCAATTTTCAATTATCAACTCAAAAATTTATGTTTATGAAAAAGCTTACTTTATTAACTTTAGCCTGCAGCTTGACATTGTTGTCATTCGCAGCAGGCGGAAACATCACCTATGTGCTGAATGGTGGTGTAACAAATGATTATGGCTGGAAGAATAAAACTGACATGTTAGTTTCATTTTCTGCTGACTACAACACTGTCAGTGGAAAAGCTACTAACTGGGGAGCAGCAACAACTGCTGGTCAGATTCAAGCGGCTACTTTCAATGTCATGTACGAAGTTTTTGCACATGAGACTGTTGGCCCGAAATGGACATGGTTAAAAAACTATGTAATCAAAGTTGCAACTGACACAAAACATGCATCGCTCGCCAGCTTAACAAGTGGTAATAACACCTACTGGAGAGGAGCAATAGATGGTTTTTTCACTAATAGTCAATTTGCCAAGGGAGCCTGGAATGAATGTCCTGACTTTACAACAGCTGGACTCCCTGAATCATTTATACCCACATGGGAACATGCTTTTGCCGGTCCGGCAACTTATGATGGCTCGGCCGAAATCATTCTACCCAGTCCTTATAAAGCAGGGTTTACCTTCGACGGATGGTATGACAATGAATCATTTACTGGCAACAAAGTAACATCAATAGCTGTTGGTGCAGAGGGAGACAAAACACTTTATGCTAAATGGATTGAATACATTCCTACATGTCTGGAAATTAAATCAATGACAAATGGGACCTCAACAAAAGTAGGAGGAACGATAACTTATGTTAATGGTACAACTGTATATATTCAGGATGCTTCTGCAGGATTATTGGTTGAATTTACTGAAGCACAAACAGTTGCTGCTGGTGATAAAATCAACATTCTGGGTACTGTAACTGACTTGGGAGCTTATAAAAAAATCACAAATGCTACATTGAATTCAAAAGAAACAGCTACACTTCCCGCACATCAAACAATTGCTTTAACAACGTTAAAGGGTGATCCGGCAACCTATATGTTTGAATATATAAATCTGGAAGGTTTAAAAATTGTATCTTATGGAACTGGAAGTGTTGTACTGGCCGATGATGCAGAAAACGCCATAACCCTCATTGCTGATTTGAATCAGACATCATTACCGGTAAATACTAAAGTGAATGTAAAGGCTATTGTAACGTTCGATACAGAACTTAAAATTATTGCAGAAGCAAGTAAAGTTACAGCATCACCTGTTCCAAGACCAGATGGACAAACTTATGCTGCTATTGAAGAAGGAAAATACACTTTAAAAAGCAGGTGGTTAGTTTCTAAAACACTGGACAACTTATCAGCCAACCCGATTGGAACAAATGGTTTCGTTCGCGG